>Ga0226835_1001625_pt1 | contig 11537 bp, 10 predicted proteins | sample LAC_MetaG_1_FD_163627 | JGI IMG/M metagenome (GOLD analysis project Ga0226835, IMG submission 163627) | Anaerobic ammonium oxidizing microbial communities from anammox membrane bioreactor (MBR) in UC Berkley, California, United States -... | ecosystem: Engineered > Bioreactor > Anaerobic >...
AACGTGATGTTCGGAACGTCGTTCGACACGTCATCTGACAAGTTCCAGAACTACTACAAAGACTTGAGCTTGCGGATGAAGAACCGCGAGATCGATCTGGTGATCGTGGTCAACATGTTCCTTACTGGATTCGACGCAACTACGTTGAACACGCTTTTTGTCGACAAGAATCTCCGGGCGCACGGCCTGCTTCAAGCGTATTCGCGAACGAATCGGATTCTCAACTCAGTGAAGGCTTACGGCAACATCGTCAGCTTCCGCGACTTGGAAGAAGAGACAAACGACGCCCTTGCGCTCTTCGGCAACAAGGAAGCTCGCGGCATCGCCATCCTCAAGCCATACGGCGACTACTATGCGGACTACGAGCAGAAAGTCGGTGAGCTACTGGCCAGTTTCCCGCTTGGCCAGCAGATCATCGGCGAACAAGCCAAGAAGGACTTCATCGCCCTATTCGGATCCATCCTTCGCCTACAGAACATCCTGACCTCGTTCGATGAGTTCGACGGGCACGAGATCTTGAGCGAACGTCAGGGACAGGATTACCGCAGCGTCTACCTCGACATCTACGCTGACTTCCGCTCAACGAAGGAATCCGACAAGGAGCAGATTCTCGATGACATCGTCTTCGAGATCGAACTCATCAAGCAAGTTGAGATCAACGTTGACTACATCCTGATGCCCGTCGCGAAGATGCGCGAAGCCAAAGGCGACGGCCTCGACGTTGAAATCCGGGCGCAGATCACCCGAGCGGTCGATTCATCGCCAACCCTGCGCAACAAGAAGGATTTGATCGAGAACTTCGTGGATTCGGTTTCGGCCACCGGCGAGATCGACGCCGAGTGGCGGACATTCGTTGACACGCGGCGTACCGCTGAGTTGAATCAGATCATCGAGGACGAGAAACTGAAGCCGGAAGAAACCCGCGCTTTTGTTGAGTCAGCGTTCCGTGATGGGGTCATTCGCACGACCGGAACGGCGATCACGAAGGTGATGCCAGCGACGACGCGGTTCTCCTCCGATGGAGCCCACGGCGAGAAGAAGCGACGCGTGGTGGAGAAGCTGATTGCATTCTTCGAGCGTTTCCTGGGGCTTATCTCGGGCGGAGATCGAACGGACTAGGCTTGAGGCTGCCGGAATTGCCGGTTTACTCCTGTAACGCCTGTTCGATATCGGAGCATTTTTTGACTCACGCCGTAATCTACCAAAACCTGTTCTGGCGGTATCTGGCGGACGTGACAGTATGTGAGCGCCGCCCGTGGCAGTAATAGAGCGGCCGACAGCCATTCAGCCTCGGCTTCTTGCTGCTCATCGAAGGTTCGCAGCATGAAGCCAGCCTCTGATGCGACCATGGACCCCGGTTTGTGTTCACGGATGACGTGTGCAAGCTCATGCATCAGATTACTTGCCTTTCGCGCGCTTGAGTGTCGCGGGTTTAGCACGACAACCAGCCTTTCATCTGAGTGAACGGTTACCGCTGACCATTCGTCGCCGGCTTGCGAGGTCAAGTGGCGAACCGCCTCTTGCGAAAGGCCCTCGACATACGAAAAATCCCAAACTTCTACTTGAAGCGCTTTCGCAAGCTCGAAGGGACACAACGGCTCGTAAGTTCGCTTGCCGAGCTTCCGGCGCAATGATTCCGCAGTGTTCTCACACCAGCTCTTAAAGCCTCTTTCGAAGATCGATTCTCGAACTGTCGCACGCGTCGCCACTTCGATTAATCCTCACCTTCCAACAATCGGCGCGATGTAGTCTGAGAATGGATCGCCAGGATCAATTCGGCCAGATGCTCTGCGGTCTTAGGGCTCAGAGTCTTTTCGGCTCGAAACTGAACGACAGGCATCGATGACGCAGTTCGGGTCGGGCCATCGGAGGAAAAGCCCAAAATAGTGTTTGGATCGATGTCAAGCCACCTGCAAACGAGGTTGAACGTCTTGAGATCGGGAAGCTTGCCGGATTCGATGCGGGCAAGCGTCATGTGGCTGATCCCGATCTCGGCGGCCGCAGCACGAATTCCTTTAGTGCCCCGTTTCGCCTTCACCTTCAGGCTGAGGTCTTCCATGAACTCCATTGTAGCACACAATGTAACTCTTGACTGCCACTGTAAGAGATGTGGTACACTTGGGATACGATGGCGGATTGGATTGAGATCATCAAAGACAACGGCCCGCAGATTGCCCAATGGGCGATTAACCTGGGCCTTGGTGCCGGTGGCGGCGTAGCTGTAGTCAGGTTGGCCCTCAAGAAACAGAGGCGCGTCCTGGCTAACCTCCAGCGCCCGATTATGGTAATCGGAACTGACGGCGAAGATATGCAGAGTCAAGTGGAACTCCTCCGCAAGGTGGACCTGTTCACCGTCGACTATCATCGCACCGACAAAGCCACAGACCACCTGAGCGACGACTACCGTCTCCTGATCTTGGGCTACGGGAACAAAGCCCAATTTGACCAAGCATTCGATTGCGCGAGGACGCGCAGGTTGCCCGTTCTCGTTTACGCCAAGCCAGACTCAGTGCCGAAGGAGGACCGCGAGAAAATCAGCGGCTATTCCTTCGCTGCACTCTGTAATACCGACCTTCGCCTCGTCTCGGACGTGTTCGCCGTTATGAGCACCTTCGCGGAGAAATAAGATGACTGACCAAGAACGAAACAACCAGATTGCAAGCTACAGCCGCGAGCATCTCTCGCCAACCAAGGAGCAACGAGCCAAGGTCTCGACCCGATACGAGGAACTCAAGGGTTACCTTAAGGGCTCTTGCTTCATGTCTGGCTCATATGCGCGCTTCACGGCGGTGCGTCCACCAAAGGACCTTGACGTAATCTGGGTCTGCTTCGACGAGAGGATAGCCCGGGAACCCCGCCCCATCCTCGACGCCCTGACTGAGAACTTGGCCGAGGCCTACCGCCTCAGTTCGAAGGAACGCGTCAAGTTTGAGGTCCAAGATCACTCGATCACAATCATCTTCTTGGATGACCCTGATGGCTTCTCGATCGACGTTGTGCCCGCTGCTGAAACGGGTCGAAGGAACGAGTTCGGCGACCCAATCTACTGTGTTCCGGAGATTCAGAAACTCAGTCATATCCAACGAAGGGCCTTCACTGGCACGGCCGACTGGATCGATTCGGACCCAAAGGGCTACATCACCGAAGCGCAGCAATTGGAGGAAATAACCGGTGGCCGATTCCGAAAGTCTGCGAAGGTGGTCAAGGCTTGGCGTCAGAAACATAAGAAGGAGTTGGGCGACGAGTTCAAGCTCAAGTCGTTTCACGTCGAGCAATTGGTCACACGCCACCTAATGCAGCGACCAGACGGCACAATTCTTCAAGTTCTTCGCGCCGTGTTCGGTAACCTCAACCGCGCCATCGAAGCGCCTGAAATTCCAGATCGAGCGAATTCGCAGGCCTTCATCGATCAATATGTGGCCGAGCTTACGCATGCTGAGAAGGCTAAGATTTTGAGCCTCCAGCAAGGGGCATTCCGCATAGTAACGCAACTTGAGTCAGCGGCAAGTGTCGACGAAATCGACAGGCTTATGAATGAGCTAACGCAGGTCATTCAGAAGGCATCCCCCACGTTCGTTGCTCCTGCGGTCGTTATTGCTCGGCCAGCGCAACCATACGGCAAATTGGATTGATGGCGTGGACCCCAGCAGACTTGGGGAAAGCCATGTGTGAGTTTCCGACCCTGGCCATCGCTGGCAGCGTTGGCCTCTCGGGCACTCTCTCCGTATGCGGCGCAATGATAGGTGGAAGCCTTGTACTAAACCCTACGGAAGACCACCTCGCGGATGCCGAAGCGCAGGCCACCTTCTTGGTTGACAGTTTCCAGATCGAGGTTGGTTGCTCCAATGCTGATCCGTTCCTGAAGATCCTCGGCGACCGACCAGCGGAGACAGCCAAACGCTACGGTAAAAGACTCATCGACCTCCATGTGTACTCAGACCAAACCACGTGCTACGCCGCGCCCCAGGAACTTTTGGCAGAGCCGCCTTCGGCGATGACGACGGTCGAATTCATCCTTAGGTATGTACAACCCTTCCTGTATGCTCAATCTTTCTTCGACCGGCACGGGCAATGGCCATGGGGGGAGTTGGCTCATGGGTTTGTCGGCCTTATTGAGTGGCTCGGAAACAAACGCCATCCAACTGATGCCGACGTCTTGCGAACCATCGCTTGCCTTGTCGCTTCAGGCGAAGAAGCGAGGAAACATGTTCAGTGTCGAGCGCGATGGCATTTGAAATGTCCCTGTGGAAGTGGAAAGCAGGTTCGAACCTGCCATCCCGGCTACAAGCACGGTGTAGACTTGATTCGTTCTTGGGTCGCTCAAGGAAACGTCCAAAGGCATCGGAAGCTGATTCTCCCATTAGGTTCCTAAGGAGGTTCCTAAACGAGTTGCCCGCCATCGGCCCAACATGACCCGTTTCAGGAACCTAAACGGGACCAGCTGAGTCTACAATAATTGCAATCGCACTGCAGAGGTCGTGGGTTCGAATCCCATCATCTCCACCATAGCAACCTGTTGTCCATTCAGGTCAAGCGCACCAACAACTCTGGCGGCAAGTTCTTCGATCGAGGCAGCGGGTCTGGCATCTGCCTCGAATCGGCTCGACCGGGGATCAAGGGACTCGCGAGAGACTCGATACTTTGCTGTGGTGTCCTGAATGCCTCGACCCCACTCGCGTTATAATGGCTGAAAGCAAAGAAGGACGCTCGGATGTACTGTAGAGTGCTTAGCTTGGGCTCATCGACACTGCGGGCATTTTCGATGCTCGAACTTATGGCCGGCATAGCCATCCTCGCCGTTCTGGCGGGGGTCCTTCTCCCCGTTTTTGCAGGCGTCAAGCGCAATTCGCAAAACGTAACCTCGATGTCGAACCTTCGCCAGACCGGCATGGCGCTGCTCCTGTACGCCGATGCTTGGGGAGGGGTCGAGTCGATGCCCCCTTATGAAGCAGCCGTCGTTGCGGTCGCCCAAGCGCCAACCTGTGATCCAAAGGACTTTTGGCGCTCAGACTGCAGCGTAGCGAGCGCCAGTCCCCTGCTCGGTTCCTACGGCTACGCTCGAGCGATTGTCGACAACATCGAAGCTGCCAGCACGACGTTCCAGGGGCAGCCGGTTTCTTGGGCGAGCTACTCTCAACAGGAGAAATCGTTGCTGCTTATCGACCCCTTTTACGCCGACGAGCGGCCTTGCCCTTTCGTAAGCTATCCTTACGACCCTCAAAAGGACTTCGAGGGCCTCCTCAAGCGCTGCAAGGCCAAGGGTTACTCCTTGAACCTTCCCTCAAGACTGCTGCGTCTTAGACTCGACGGTTCGGCTGAAGTGAAGAGACTCAGCAAGAACAATTGGCTGGGTATTCACTGGGCAAATGCCTTATTGTGAGGATCATGATGAAGAAGACCACAAGCGTGAGTTCCGACCCTTGGGCTCAAATTCAGGAATTAAGACCTGGACTTCGGGTCGTTTTAGGCGCGGCCCTGAGCGCGATTATTGCTACCTACGCTGTGCTCCTTGTCGTCGCGATGTTTGGCATCTGGCGGAACAACCTGCTGCACGTAGTTGACAATCTCATCATCGCTGCGTTCTTGAGCTCTGCCAACCTGCTCGGTTATCGACTGAAGCGCATTGCGCTCGCAAACCTCATTCTGGCAATGATCTACTTTCTGTACAGCGGGGTGATGTTTGTCAGCCTGTTCGAACTGTCCGACTTTCATCTTCTGTGGCCGATAGCTGTATGCTTAATCGGACTACCCTCGCTGAACGCGATTCTGTTTACGAAGTGGGTGAAAGCTGCGGGACTGAGTCAAGTGTAGACGTGGTCGAGTAAAGTCCCCTTCAAGAGGAAGGATTGCGGCCAGATTTCTGGGTCCACGGCGTTGATTCTGCGACTGCGCGCGATAGGGCGCGGGGGTGCTTCCTCGCGGGCGCGTTGGGCGATGCGCTAGGCGCGGCAGTCGAGTTTCTCACCCTCCCCCAGATTCAGAGCGTGTACGGGCCGGCGGGAATTCAGGCCCTCGACCGAGCCTATGGGGTTCTAGGGGCGATTACCGACGACACCCAGATGACCCTTTTCACCGCCGAAGGACTGATTCGCGCGCATGTCAGGTTCACGCTCAAAGGCATTTGCCATCCGCCTTCGGTGGTCGCATACGCATACCAACGGTGGCTCTACACTCAGGGCGAACAGGCTCACCCTAACACGCTCGAACTCGGCAAAGGCTGGCTCCTTTCGCAAGGGGAACTCCACCATCGGCGAGCGCCGGGGGCGACCTGCCTCTCGGCTCTTCGAGACTGGACGCCCGGGCAAGAGAAGGCATGCAACGATAGCAAAGGATGCGGAACCGTGATGCGATCCGCGCCGTTCGGGTTCTTTGAAGAACCGATGGTCCTCGCGGGCGAGTGCTCCGACATCACTCACGGACACATTGAGGCGCGCGCGGCGTCTATGGCGTTCGCCCACATGATCCACGAGGTCTTGGGAACCTATGATCTTGCCCAATCTTGCCGCTCCGGCGCCGCCTCTATCGACTCCAGCACGCGCACGTTCGCGCTTCTGGAGAAGGCCTACGATCTGGCGAACGGCGACGTAAGCCCCGTCCAAGCGATTCCTCAACTCGGGGAAGGTTGGGTGGCCGAAGAAGCCCTTGCGATCGGAGCTTACTGCGCGATCAAAGCGGACGGCGACCTCCTCAACGGCCTCCGGATGGCTGTCAACCATTCCGGCGACTCCGATTCGACGGGCAGCATCTGCGGCAATTTGATGGGAGCCGCATTCGGAATGAAGATCGTCCCTGAGGACTGGTTGGAGCAACTCGAGTTGCGCGAAGTGATTGACCAAGTCGCCGTGGACATGGTCGATGTGCAGGTGAGCGACGCAGAGAGCTTCGAAGAGCGATACCCCGGGGCATGAAGTCTGTTTTACATCCCTCAACCCTCGCGGGGTTGAGGGTCTCCTCCCGGACGCTTGCCCGCCTCAACACGAGAGAATCCAGCGGCGCGAAACGCTCAATCATCGCGTCGTCGATTCGAAGTCCGAGTTCGTCCGACCCAAGGCCCTCTTCCCAAAACAGGGCGCTCGACCACCTGTAGTCATGCTCTCTGTCGGCCAGTCCAGCCCGCACGGGATTCGAGTGCACATAGCGGACCTTCTGCCAGAAATCATCCGAGTTCGCAATGACGAGACCCTCAACCCTGCGAGGGTTGAGGGATGGGAGGTTTCTATCGAGCTCCTAGCTCCGCGGTTTGCGAATGTGGCTACGGCTCATCGTGGGTCGCATCACTCGCCCATTGGGACCATCTTCGGTGTATTCAAGGCTGTAGCGGTCAAGCCCGACCTTGACTTCGAACACTCGAAGGACCTTGGCCTTGATCCATCGATCGCGAGTCTGCTCGAGCATTTCGACCGTATCGCCAACTTTGAAAGGAGCCGTTTCGGTCCAATACGGGATCTGCATACGGTCTATGTCGACACGATTTCCACGCGCGCTGTACTTGATTCCGGCTCCAACGGCCTCGCCGATGAACCTGAGCGGGACCAACGTACTTCCAGTCGCCTTGTCGATAATCGGCGCTTGATCCAGCATCATCGTTTGTCCATTCACACGCGCTTCGGTCTTTCCGATCCACAGTTCAATCTCCGTCTCGGCGATCCATGCCTTGATTCGCTGATCAGCGGAATACCACTGAACCGCGCAATTCAACGCGTCAAACGTGTCTCGCAGAAACATCAGTGTTCTGCCATTTTGGAGTTGCGGTGGAAAACGACCATCGCGCCGATCTCCATCGACGTAGATCGAAATAACCTGAGCTTGCAGTGCAGCGCAGATCCCAAGCGCAACGACGGACCAAGCGCATCTCATCTTGTTTGTCATACAATCCCCTTGACCATAGGCTTGGATTCCATTGTGCTCGAAACGGTGGCCCTGAGTCCAACTCTGGGGCCAAACCGAACTCAATGCCTGTCACACCTGACGACCGCGCTCGTTCCCCCAACGGGTTCCTATTCTGTGACAGGGACAATGATCGCTCATCGCCGGCCTGGGCATGACGGCTCCCTGGAGAGCTCCACCTTCAGTCGGCAAGCCTCCCGACGAAACCTGCACTGACCCCACCCGTTTCATGAGCATGAGGACCGGCTTCCTAACCCTTCTCCTCGCCATCGCACTCCCCCTAAGCGCCCAAATCGCTCCCGACATCCAGCGGGCGCTCGAACTGAGAGCCGCCTTCGCTGTACCCGCTCCCCCTAAGGACGCAGTCCCGGTTCTCTTGGTGGACCTCGGCGGCCGCCGGAACATCCACGCATTTCGATCCCCCGCGCGGCCCTGCGAGGTACGAGACGTTTTCGATCGGATCATTCAAGTGAACCGGATGTACAAAGTCGATGACCGCGCCCCCTCCGAGTCAATACCGAAGCTCCTGTTCGTACTGCCCTCGGCTCCTGATACTCTCGACCTTCATCTCCACATTGATAGCGAGCAGCTCTTTCTCTATCTTGCGCTTCGCGAGCACGGGTTTCCCACAGAATTAGGCGAATCCTCGAAAGCAATACCCCTCGAACAGCTTACCGCGTACGCCGCAATCCACTACCACCTATCCAGACTCCGTGACACCTCGGTACCCTTCACGGAGGTTGACTCCATTGTCGCCACTATCGAGCGAACCGGCTTGATTCAGCCCCCCGATACGCAAGGACGTCTCGAAAGCCATTTCCTTTACGACCGCGATTGGAGCACCGTCAGGCGGGGTCTGCAGCTTGCGACAGTCAGCAATCCTCACAAAGAGGGGACCGTCCAGCACGACGTATTTGACCTTGTCAATTCACAATCCACAATCGGCCAGACGGGCAATTGGGACGACATCTACCTAAGAGTCCAGCGCTGGGGACTTAAGGCAATTCCCTCTCTTCTCGAACATATCGGCGATATGAGACTTTCTCGGACTTCCTATCTTTTCGGAATTGAGTACGCGACCTACGTGGACACATTAGTGTTTCATCTTCTCATCGATCTTAGTAATGGCCACATTCTGGGCGACGACGACACTTGGAAGCTCTCCAAGCAGTGTGCGGTCGAATGGTGGCATTCCGTGAAGGAACTGTCAGAAGAGGAGTACCTTGCTCGACATGCTATTGATCGCATCGGCTACGGGAGGCAATGGGTACTCACTCAACTTGAGAAGAAGTACCCTCATCAGCTTCCCTCTATCTTCTCCGAAGCAGTCGCAGACGGCACTTATCCGGTGGATATAGCCAGAGCGATCACGAGATCGAGTTTCCCCAAAGAAACGAAGGTGAGATTGCTTTGCAGCGCTCTGTCTTGCCCAGAATACACGACCCTAGGCAGTTTGATCGTTACCCTTGCCTACGTTGACCCTCGACTCGGGGCGGAGAAGATGGCAGCCGCGCTAAGAAGCGCCTCTGCGGACGTGCATGGCGAAAGCGACGTAGGGCGTCCAGAACATCTTGTTGGAGTAGGGCTGTACGATTGGTTTGACGAGAGTTGCTACGACGCGCTCTACTTACTGCTTACTTCATTGCCCGTGGAGGGGCGGCTCGAACTCCTTTCGCGGTTGGAGCCTCCCTACTCGCCGCCTGGCGAACGCCCGTTGAAGTATCCTCTCGCCGCAAGGATGTTCGTGCGGTTGTTCGACGACCTTTCGCATTTGCCCGATAAGTTTGGACGATCGGCTCTTCCTCGCGATTGGCTTGCCTATTCCGTGGCTAATCTGGCAGCGTTGCGCGCCGCTGAGGCTATGGGACTCGCGCCGGCTCCGCCTCCAAATGCGGGCGAAGACAGTTGGGCGCGTTATCGGTCGGAGATCAGAAAGAAGGTCTCTGATAGCCCTCCGCCAGCTACAGCGCGCCCAGACCGCTTCCATCAAACCCCGTAACCCTACCGAATTGCGGTGAGTCTCGTGAGCCGATGGAAAAGGTGAGTTGGGCTCTGGCGTACGGGCGGCGAGCTTGAGTGCCGCAGGGTTGCTCTCCGCTGCAGAGGCGTGGGCGAAGCAAGGCGAGGCTCGACTCAGGGAGTGGAAGGGTGAACTTCGGAGAGATGCTGGCGCGGGTGAGCCGGGGAGGGCGCGTGATTGCAGGCGGACTGCTGGCGGGGATCGCCGCTTTCGCATCGGGCCAGGAGTTCGGGCCGCCCACCTTCTCCCACGAGACGACCTGGAACTCCAAGTACGTATGGCGGGGGCTCGTCTTGGACGATAAGCCCGTCCTCCAGACGTCGAACACGCTTTCCTTTGGCGACACATCGTTCAACGTGTGGGCTTCTCGACGCGCCTGCCAAGTTCTCAGCGGACGTGGAGGCACCGAACTGGACCTGACCCTGTCGCGCGACGTGAGTTGGGGCTGGGCGACCGTCACACCGGCGCTGATCTACTACAGTTATCCCGGCATGGGAGCGCCGCCATCGGCTGAAGCGGCGATTTCGCTCAGCGCTGAGACGGGCCCCGTCACGTTCTTCTCAAACCACTTCTTGGACTTCGCGGAATGCGCAGGGGGCTACTTCGGCGAGGCCGGGTTGGGATGGGAATGCTCGATGTCGCCGAATCTCACGCTCGGGGGCGATGCGGCCGTTGGGTGGGGGAACAAGAAGTTTCATGTGGTGAACTACGGCGCTGGGAAGGACAGCGTAACGACCTTTGCGGTGCGTGTCTACGCGGACTTTCAGCTTTCAGGCAGGGTTTTTGCGCAGCCCACGGTGACGTACAGCCGGGTCCTGGATGGAGCGCTCCGCTCCGTGTCGTCGTCTCCCGACCAGTTGGTTTGGGGGCTGACCCTGGGATTTAGGGGCTGAGGCGATGAGGACCTTCTCCTTGACGGCATCATGGGGTGAGTTCAGGTGAAGTTTCAGCGCGTCCTGGACCGTCTCTTTGGTCGAAGCCCGGTGGCCTTCGGGATTCTCATCGCCGCCGTTTTGTTCATTGGCGCGCTGTGCTCCATGCTCGTGCTGCATCGCGTTTCCGAGCACGCCCTCAAGGAGAACATCCGAACGAACCTAAAGCGGGTGGCCGAGGTGGCCGCTACGGTCGTCGACCCTGAGGAGCACGCCACGTTTACATCTCGAAGCCAGGAGACCTCTCTCGAATACGAGCGGGCGATCGCGCCTCTCCGAAAGCTCCAAGGCTCCGACAAAGATATCGCTTTCGTCTATACGTGCGTCCTTCGGGACGGGAAGGTGCACTTTGTTCTCGATCCGACCGAGGAAGGCGACTCCGACGGCGACGGCGTGGACGACAAGTCCCACATTATGCAGGAGTACGAAGAGGCGTCCGACGTCATGGTACGTGCGTTGAGCGAGGGCATGGCTTCCTCTGACCCCGAGCCCTACACCGACCGCTGGGGGACCTTCGTCAGCGGCTACGCCCCGATTCGCCGGGAAGACGGCTCAATCGCAGGCATGGTGGGCGTCGATATTTCTGCGGAGACCTATGTCCAGCGGCTCGCCGCGATGCGATCTGCGATGCACCAGGGTCTCACGGTGGCGGCCATTCTCGCCCTTACGGTGGGACTCCTCGGCGGCTTGATGAGGGG
>Ga0226835_1001626_pt1 | contig 11532 bp, 7 predicted proteins | sample LAC_MetaG_1_FD_163627 | JGI IMG/M metagenome (GOLD analysis project Ga0226835, IMG submission 163627) | Anaerobic ammonium oxidizing microbial communities from anammox membrane bioreactor (MBR) in UC Berkley, California, United States -... | ecosystem: Engineered > Bioreactor > Anaerobic >...
AATGTTCCACCAACTCAGGCAACTCCGGACGCGGCCCCACCAGGCTCATCTCACCCCGTAACACATTGAATAATTGGGGGAGCTCATCCAGGCTGGAGCGCCTCAGGAACCGCCCCACCCGGGTTACTCGCGGATCATCCGGGCGTTTGTGCAGAATTCGTCCTTCGGCGTCCCGCACAGCCACCTGATTTTGCCATTGATCTGCACCTTGAACCATCGTGCGGAATTTAAGCATTCGAAACATTCGCCCGTTTTCACCCACTCGCCGTGCCCGGTAAAAAACCGGCCCAGGACTATCCAATCGGATTAACAGGGCGATCACACCCATCACCGGTAGAGCAAAGGGGAGAAGAAGAAGAGTAACTGCAAGATCAAATGCGCGTTTTACCATGCGCTGGTATTCACTCAATGCCGGGGCACGTAAGTCGAGCATAGGAATGCCGGCAAACTCTTCCACCTCCGCGCGATGCAAAGTCAGCGAGAAATAATCGGGGATAACCCAAACTCGCACCGGTAAGTCATGTAACACACTTACCACCTCGACCAGGCGCTGATGGTCCGACCTCGGGAGAGCAATCACCACATCATCCACTTCATTCTGGATAATTACCTGACGAGATATATCCAGCGAACCGAGAATATCCGCGTAATCCGCCTGGCGCTGCCAGTCATCATCAAGAAATCCGATTACTTTCAACCCAAAAGCGCTATTGGCTCGGATATTTTGTTCCAGTCGTCGTCCCGTTTCGCCAGCCCCAAGGATTAAAACCCGGCGCAATCGGGAATGCAGCCCATTCTTTCGGAACACCAGGCGTATCCCAAGCCGCCAAACCACCAGCCAGGAATAAGCCACTCCCGCGGCCATAAGAAACAGGAAACGCGATACGTCACGGTAGGTCAAATAAAGAATTCCCGCCAGGGAGAACACTGCCAACAATGATCCGAGCGTCAGACTGGTCAACTCATCAAAAAAACGAAAATTTCTTCGTCCATCATAAACCGCAAAGGCCAATAATACCCCCGCCCAAAGCAACGGAAAGATAACATATAAAACCCATGGCAACCTGACAGGCTCAAGCGCTTTAAGAAAGGGGAGAGAGTCCGTGAGCGGTTCGCGCAACTCAGCAGCCAGGAAAAGGGCTGCATCCACGAGCATCATATCCAGAACCATGGAAATTATAGCAAAATTGACCGAGAAGCGTCGGAACATAAATCACTCAACCACTCCAGAATGGTCATGATCTCTAATTTAAAAGCCAATTTTTTGTTTTAGGATACGCCAAATAAACAATGGATTACCGATTAAGTAACGCTTCCAAAGACGTTTTGGCTCAATTAATAACCGACCCAGCCATTCCAACCCGTGATCATTCATCCATCGAGGAGCTCTTTTCAATTCCCCGGAAATATAATCAAAGACAGCCCCTCCAGTAAGAGCGACTCGAACTTGCAGGTGTTCCCAATTTTCGTTCAACCATAACTCCTGTAATGGCATACCGAATCCAACTATAAGAATATCTGGAGAAACCTGGTTAATTAATTGGATCACTTTTTCATTTTCTAAGCTACCTCTCGCCTTGTCGAAAAAACCGTGGTGAACACCAACTATATTGAAATTCGGAAATTTTTCTTTTAACCTCATCGCTGCTTTTTCGGCAATTCCAGGCCTTGAACCTAAAAAAAATAACGAAAATGAACAAGTAGATGATAGATCAGCTAATTGCCACATCCAATCTGCATAAGTGATCCTCTCTGGCAAATTCGAATTCAACATTCTTGCCGCCAGCAATACCCCTGCCCCATCACAAAAAACAAGATCGGCTCGTTGGAATACCGCTCGAAACCGGGGATAAGAATAAGCTAAATTCAGGGCATGTACATTGGCGTTAAGGATCAAAGCACGTTGACCGCCTCGTATACATCTGTAAATATAGCGATGCAGGGCCTCAACAGTTACAGGCGTAACGGGAACCCCTAAAATGATCACTGGTGGATGTAAGTTATAAACATCAAATTTCTCTTCTTGAAAGCCTATCATAAATCTCCAATGTTCCACGAACCATTCTCTCAGATGAGTAATACTCTCGAAAATTACTATAATTCTGCTCCGCCAGCTGTGTACTCAAATAAGGGTCACGGATCAATTTTAAAATTCCGCGAGCAAGGTCATCAATTTGGCGAGGTTCAACTAATAAATCGGATGGGTATCCCTCCAGAATTTCAGGGATTCCCCCAACTTTAGTAGCTACAACAGGGATTTTCGCTCGCATTGCTTCGAGAAGAGTATAAGGAAAGTTTTCTGTATGGGAAGGCATGACTAAAATATTTATATGACTCATTAAAGTTTCTATATCTTCTCGGTAACCAAGGAAAATGACACGATTATTAATGGACAGTTTTTTGGTCACCCCCTCTAGCTCATGTCTCTGAGGGCCATCTCCAATTACATAGAACATTACTGATGGCTCCTCCTCTAATACCAACGCTGCAGTATGGATAAAATCTTCACATACCTTCTCTATGGATAGCCGGCCAATGAAACCAATGATACAACGATCGGCTGGTGCCCAGGGCAAGCCTTGAAAACTATTGGGATGTGGAACATTAAGATCGGGCAAACCATGAGGTATCACCACAATACGGCTTTTAGGTAGGCCGAAATGTTCTTCCAAATGTAACGCTAATGCCCGAGTAGGACTGATAATATACTCAGGAAGTGAGTATCTGACGAGAAACCTGCGATCATTTTTAAATTCATGTACAGTAGATACCAGTGGAACGCCAAGCAAATTACTGGCGATCTTTCCCATTAAGGTTGTAAATCGGTGGTGACTATGTATTATGGTATATCGGAGTGTAAAATGAAGATAAAGTAGTAGCCCAACCCCTTTGAAAAGATTCCATAAAGTAGACGGAATAAGCTTAGCATTAACTATTTGATTGAAATATAAGGGTTTTTGACAAATATTTTTATTGATATCAGTCAATAGTGAAACCCGAATTCCTTCTCTCATTAACCCTTCAGAAAGGATCGACAGATGTCGTACAACCCCTCCAAATTCGAATGAAGGATAAAGCATTAAAACATGATGGTTGCTTATTTCTGATTGTTCCACAATTTGCTCTTTTGCCTCCAAGAACTCAATAAAGAAGGTAATCGCCCAACGATAGTTTCTACCCAATTATGATCCAACCTGCGCAATTCATTAAAAGTTCCAAACCAACCTTCCGGCATTGGGGGGAAAAGTAGCCAATAAACCAATCTCGAAACCGCCAATTTTTTTACCTCTTGAATTTCTTGTCGATCAGAATATTTTCGACAAAATTGATCGAGTAATTTCAGGTAAACTTGAGACGCTAACTTCCTTTCCCTAATTAGCCGTGGATAATCACTGAGGTTTGCAAACATAACCTTCACAAGCGTCTCCACCTCTTCGAAGAAAATTGAAGACTTTGGAATTTCGTCCTTTATTGCTTCATAGGAAATATGACAATGACTATTAAATTGTAGTTTTTGACGGGATAAGCTAATGTTTTTTCCATGGATACGATATTTTAACAAGGGTTCTGGAAGGTTATATCCATCTGAAAGATGGAGCATGCGAATCCATAAAGCATAATCCTCAGCATATGGAAAATCTTGATAGCAGAGGCGATTTTCTCGTAATAAAGAAGCCCGATACATCACAGTAGGATGAATAAAGGGGTTACGAACTAGTTTTTCCCATTGAATAACAAGCGACTTACTTTGGAGCGCGAGTCTCCCATATGCTTTTCCATTTTTATCTATTAATATCGCCTCTCCACCAACAATTCCAATATTTGAATTCGCTTCTAGTACACTTACTTGCTTATAGAACCTATCTGGAATAGCGATATCATCTGCGTCCATCCTGGCTATATATTTACCACACGCTATTTCAAGTCCATTGTTTAAAACCTTATATAGTGGTTGGTGTTGTAAATAATATACTTTGGCAACATTCTCATATTTTTTAAGAATAATGCCCGAATTGTCTGTGGAACCGTCATCCAGTATGATTAGTTCGTAATCTTTCAGGGTTTGATTCAGAATACTTTGAATTGCTTGATCAAGAAATAAATCGGCATTATATACAGGCAATAGCACGCTAATGAGTGGAAGCTTCATCGCTTTTATTCAACACATTTTGAATAAAAATCTAGCGTTTGATTAACAACCATAGGAAGAGAATAACGCTCCAGAGCAATTTTACGACCATTCTTTCCAAGTTCCACCCGTAATGCTTTATCTTGCATCAACCTTATCGTCTGCTTCGCAATATCATCTACATCCATAGGATCAACAAGAACGCCAGCGACTTTATCCGGCACAATTTCTGGCCCGCATGAATATAAACTTCCAATCACAGGTGTGCCACACGCCATGGCTTCAGCCCAGCCATTACCAAATGATTCTAATAAGGACGGCATTATAAAAACATCTGCTTTTGCCATAAATTGTGCAAGTTCTTGCTGATTAATAGGATCCATAAAATGGATTTTTGATGCAACTTTTTCCCCTGCATATTCGAGAATTTTTTTTCTTACTCCACCATTTTGAGGATCTCTTCCGATAAATAACAAGCGTGAACTAGGTAATTTATCTAAAAATAGCCTGGCAGATTTTGCTATTTGAAAAACACCTTTACGCATTTTTAAACCCCCAGCATATAGGATTAATCCCGAGTCACGTACACTTTCTCCAGGGGAAAATACATCAATATCTACAGGGTTATATATCACAGATAGTCTTTTTGGTTTCGCTGCACTAATAGCTAACCACTCATTAGTGAACCATTTTGATATTCCTATCCAATTTGGAATACTTCTTAATGTCCGCATCTCAAAATAACCTTGTACCTTCCCGGGTTTTCCGCCACCATCATGTTCACCAACTCCTATTCGATAGTGGCTTAAAGAAGGCCCATGATTCCTAACAATATCACATATCGAAGTTAGCTTTTTCCAATACAGTCCTTCGTAATCTGGCCATTCAATTACGTCAAAACGATAATATTTAGAGAGTTTCATGAGATGTAGATGTAAAAAAATCCTTTTGTGAAAAGTAGAGAATAAACTTTTAATTCTCGGATTCCAAATTAGCGGGAAAAAATTGTAGTTTATCTGTTTCCAATCATATCTTCGATCATACAATCCTATAACAGTAATATTATGCCCTTGAGCCATCATTTTTGTGGCTAATGAATTAACAACAGGGCCAATACCTCCAAATGGCGCAGGTGGTATTTCATTACAAATAAAACAAATGTTCATGTTTATTGTTTCAACGAATCAAGTTTCGTTTATCGATTTATTTTAAGTTGGCAGTAGCCGAAGGAGTATCGGGATATGGAGAAACGCAAGAACCAAGTTGGAAATTAAATTTGCTATTGCTAGACCCTCAGCCCCATTTCCACTCCAAATTAAATACCAACTAATAGATACTAACAATATTCCCCATATCAAGTTTACAAAAACCCCAATCCACATTTTTCCTGTCACCAAAATCACCTGAGATATGGGGGCAATAACTCCCATGATAATATAAGATCCGATGAATAGGCTCAATTCTTTAGAATACCCTTGAAATTCATGACCAAAAATCCCAAGAGTAATATTTGGAAATAATAACATTACCGCTCCAATGGGTAATAAGGCAAGAATAATTAAACCGCAAGAAAAAGTGATAACTTTCAAAATCTGGTCTCTTGAATGATTAACATAAAGATCACTGAGGGTTGGGATGACAGCTTGGCTTATTACTCCTGGGATAAATAAAACTATGTTCTTTATTTGCATGATTGCATTGACAACCCCCATTTGGGCATAGCCATCTTTTTGTTGAACCAAGAATGTATTCGTTAACCAAGAAAAAGGGTATACCAAGATTAAGGAAACATAAGCTGGTAATGAGAAGATAACAAGCTTATAGATTTCGGGCCATCTTAAAAACGCCCAAGGAATATTTTCTCTTTTGAAATATAGAAATATCCTATAACCATATAAAAAAATAGAGAACAGACATAAAAATAATTGTGAATTAATCGCTCCAATTATTTTATATTCGCTGATTAATAAAACCGTAATAGGCATGCCTACAATTAATATCACTATATTAGTAAATGCTGTCCATCGAAACCATTCCATTCCAATCATAAAACCGGAAATAACACCTAACAAAACTCGAGCTATGAGCAATAATCCTGACCACTGGATATACAGTGTCAAACCAGGTGCATTGAGGATTCTATGAGCCAACCATGGCGCAGACAGAATATATATTCCTGCCCCTAATATCGCCATACCCAAATTGATTAACAACAATGAGAGGATGATTTTTCCAACCTCGTATGAATTTATTACCCTATTTTGTGATGTGTATCTGATAGCCGTAACATTGAATCCAAGACCAACCAATACAGCGAGCAAGTTAACGGTATTGAGGATAATACCATATTCGCCATATTGAATTCTGCCAAGGATACGTGATGCTATAACCCCAACAATTAAACCGAGAAATTGATTTACTAAAGATCCCCAAAACGACCAAAAAGAATCTTTAAACAATCGACCAACTATATCATCAGCCAGCCTTCTAAAGTAATGACTAAAACTTAAAATGGTATCTTTTAACATCTGCCCAGGATAAAAAAGTTAGAACTTATTTTCCCTTCCCCATCTCCCGCCAGAGAATCACAACAGGTAAGTTTTGCACGGGTAAACCTTCTCTCTGAGAATACCCCGTATTAAACTCATCATAACCAAAAGTCAGCCAGATGATGGTCAGGGAATGCACTGTTTCCTTGCAGGCAAAGGCTTGAGAAGACCTCCCTTCCACCTCATATACATCACAAAGGGTTTTATATACTTCTACCAATTGAGAATCAATTAACGCGGCTGTTTCTAAGGCTTTCTCTGCCTGCGGCAACTGTTCCAGCTTCGTCAACGCCAGGCCTAGGCCAAAATAGCCTTGTGCGTCATTTAACCCCACCGACTTTTCAAAATAACTCGCCGCTCCCGCGTAATCTCCCGCTTCCATCATCCGCCATCCTTCACCTGCATAGGGGTACTCTTCCGACCCGTTCGCCACAACCTGGCTCCAGATTGGAGAAGCAGGAAGTACCCCCCATAAAGACAAAGCAGGTTGCAGGGAAAGAGCCCGATGATAAGCCTTCCATGCAGCGCCTGCCTCACCGCGGGCTTCATACAAAGATCCGGCAAGCAAATAAAGCCCTGCCGATCCCGGCGCCCGTTGAATGGCCTCTTCCAGGGTAGATAACGCCCCCGGGCCATCACCCGCCTGCCATTTCAATACCGCCAGGTTTGCCCAGCCTAATGCAAATTCAGGCTGTGAATGAACCGCCTGCTCCACATCCTTCAACGCCGCTTCCATCATAGAAGGATAGATAACCTTGATTCCTCCGTCGGTTGCCAGTCTGGCTTCAGCGATTCCCTTTTGGAAGCGATAAATGCTCATTGCGGGGTCTTTTTCCACTGCCTCGGCCATTTTTTCACGCGCCAATGACCAATTCCCCGCACCTGCGGCCTCCAGCGCATTCTGATAGGAGGTGAATCCCCTTAACCCGTAGAATCCCAACCCCGCCGCGGTGCCCCAGCCCGCCAACAACAGAGCACCCCGCCAGCGTAGTCTTTTCTGTCCATCTTCAGCCCGATCCCTTCTCGAGGGCATCAGGCTCACTAAAAGGGCAGCCGTCAGGACGTTAATCAACAGTGTATCCTGAGGTACATCAAACTGGCTATGTACGGCCAATCCGGCCAGGGTTGCCAGCGCCCCGGCAAGAATGGTCCGCTCTCCCTTTTTTCCCATTCTCCACTTGTGCCAGCCCCTCCAGGCCACAACCGCACTCAATATAAGAGAAACAATGAAAGCGGGTAATCCGCTCTCACCCAGGATATTCAAAAAATATTGATGGGCATGACCCAGCAAAACACCGGGCGGAATGGAAAAGAATTGCAAAAAATATCTTGGGAAGGTTCCCGGCCCTGTTCCCAGCCACGGACTCTGAGTGAACATATAGATTCCCACTTGCCAGATATACCCCCGTGGATTTCCCGACGGGTGAGAAGGGTGTTGAACCTGGCGCAAGAGCAGCCCCCCTGCCACACCCAGCCCAATGAGCGTGGCGCACAGCCCACCTGCGAGCTTCCAGCGAGACGCCTCAAACCGCCTCCATACCCTGGTTACTTTTTCCCTTTGATCTACCGCCAGAAGCACCCCCAGGGTACCGGCCGCCGCCAGAGCGCTCAGCCACCCTCCCCGGGAAGAAGTGAAATAAAGCAATACCAGGCACAGACCACAATAAACCCCAAGAATCCACCTCAGCCACTTTTTTGAAGTTGCCAGCAAGCGCACCGCAACCAACGGCCAGAGACAGTTCAAATAAGCCGCCAGAAAATTGGCATGCCCCATGGTCGCCTGCACACGGATGGTTGCCGGCGGGATGAGCTGAGCCAGCCCGCCAATAGATAACCACCGCCGGTACCAATCAAACAATTCCTGAAAACCGAACAGGAAGAACACACTCCCTGCTATGATCGTCATTCTGAGCCATGTTTCCACCCGCTTACCCGCTCGATCCAGGTCAACCAGCAGGTAAAACACCAGCACGCCCACCAACTCGTATTCCCAGCGTTCCAGGCTCACGCGCGGGTCTTCCGAGTTCAACGCACTCAGCAGCAAAACCGCCAACCAAAGCAGCAGCAGCCCATCAAGCGGGGTGGCCGGGAAAGGTCTTTTCCGCAGAAACCGCCAGACCATCCAACCCAGGCCGCCCAAAGCGACCAGCCAGGCATTGACCCAGACCAGCGGGTAAAGGACACGCCCAGAATATTTTCCTCCCGCCAGGGCAAGGTAGATGGCTAAAAGCAACAAACCCGACCGCTGGAAAACGCGGTTCCAGGAAACCTCAGAGAGATACTTCAATGTGTTTTTTCCTGAAAGAATAGATTAATTCCCATTTTAAGGGATTTATGCCCAATTGAACCTTGCGGTTCGCTTGCAACGGCCCGAATCGGGCCCAAAATCTGGCTATAATAGCCATAACCTTGATGGAGGGTAACCCTTTTTCATGAAACAATTGATCCAGAACATTCGCAACGGAAAGGCCGAAGTTGCCGAAGTGCCATGCCCGGCGCCACGCCGCGGCACCGCCCTGGTACGAACCGCCATTTCGCTGATCTCTGCAGGCACCGAACGCATGGTGGTAGAGTTTGCCGAAAAGAATCTGCTCAACAAGGCACGTTCCCGGCCCGATCTGGTACGCCAGGCTCTTGAAAAGGCCCGCCGCGAAGGAATGCTTCCCACCCTTCAATCCATCTTCCATCGCCTCGACCAGCCGATGGCTCTGGGCTATTCCGCCGCCGGCACCATCGTTGCGGTTGGCGAGGGGCTGCAGGGCTTTCAACCCGGAGATCGGGTAGCCTGCGCCGGAGGAGGTTACGCCGTCCATGCGGAATATATCGTCGTCCCGCAAAATTTACTGGTCAAAATCCCCGACCACGTGGATTTTGAATCCGCCTCATTCACCACACTGGGAGCCATTGCCCTGCATGGTTTCAGGCTGGCCTCTCCCCAGGTGGGTGAGTCAGTGGCCGTCATCGGGCTTGGATTGCTCGGTTTGCTGACCTGTAGTATCGCACACGCCGCCGGATGCCAGGTATTTGGGGTAGATCGAGCCTTAGAGCGCGTGACCCTGGCAGAAAAACTGGGAACTCCATCCTCTTTGCGCGAAAACGCCGAAACCGCCGCACGGGCTTTCACCAGAGGTCGCGGCTTTGACGTGGTGCTCATCTGCGCCGATACCCCCTCCAGCGACCCGGTCGAGCTGGCCGGGGAGATCGCCCGCGACCGCGCACGGGTAGTGGCCGTTGGCAATGTGGGATTGAACATTCCCCGAAAACTGTACTTCCAGCGGGAGCTTACCTTTCAGGTTTCCCGCTCGTATGGCCCGGGGCGCTACGACCCTGCTTACGAAGAGAAAGGACAGGATTACCCCATCGGTTATGTGCGCTGGAGCGAAGGACGTAACCTGGAGGCCATTGTTGACCTTATGTCAACCGGTCGTCTCGATCCCCGCCCGCTCATCACCCACCGCTTCACCATTGAGGAAGCCCCCGCCGCCTATGAACTGATCACCGGTCGACGGCGGGAACCTTTCCTGGGAGTACTGCTCACCTACCCGACGATTGAAGAACCTCGCCCTCTCCGGCGCTCCGAACTCCGCCCGCTTCCATCCACACCTTTGGGCCGCCCCGTGGTGGGCGTGCTTGGAGCAGGGAATTACGCCATGGCTGTCTTTTTGCCTGTCTTGCAAAAAGCAGGCGGCGTCGAACTGGCCGGCATTGCTTCAGCCTCGGGCCTTTCCGCTCGTCACGCGGCTCAGAAATTCGGTTTCCGGTTCGCCGCTTCCGACGAAAACGAAATCCTCGACCGTCCTGAAATCAACACCGTGGTCGTGCTCACCCGTCATCATCGCCATGCCGCTCAGACGCTCCATGCCCTGCGGAGCGGGAAACACGTTTACTGCGAAAAACCCCTCGCTCTGAAAGAAGAAGAGCTGGAGGAAATCGAAGCCATATTACAAACCGATGGAGCGCCAAGGTTAATGGTCGGCTTCAATCGGCGGTTCGCCCCGCTCGCCGGGCAGCTCCGGGCCGCCCTGCTACGCCGGAGCGAGCCGCTCATGGCCCATTATCGGGTCAATGCTGGCTTCCTCCCCCCCACCCACTGGACGCACGACCCGGAAACCGGCGGTGGGCGCATGGTCGGGGAGGGCTGTCACTTCATCGACTTTCTCACCTACCTCGTCGGCCAGCCCCCTGCTGGCATCGAAGTTCACGCTTTGCCGGATGTTGGTATTTACCACCAGGATAATGTCCTGGTTACCCTTACCTTTCCAGATGGTTCCGTTGGAACTCTGGCTTACCTGGCCAATGGAGACCGCGCCGTTCCCAAAGAGCGCCTTGAAATCTTCTGCGGCGGCATGGTGGCCATTCTGGATGACTTCCGCCAGCTTGAAATCACCTTAAAAGGCAGGCGTACGGTTACCCGTTTACCCTTCGGTCAGGACAAGGGGCATCGAGCCGCATGGAGCGCATTTGTAGAGAGCATCCGCAACGGCGGCCTCCCCCCCATTCCTTACGATCAGCTCCTGGCTGTCAGCCGCGCCGCCATTCAAGCCCAGGCAAAGTTATCCGGGGCACAGCGCTGATTAATCCAGAGAGCGCCTCCGTGAAGTGGTTCCAGTCCGCGGTGAAATACCTTAAGGTTGCCCGTATACTCGGGATGCGCTCCATTGGCTGGTATCTGGTTTATCAGGCCGGGTTGCGCAGTGGGCATTACCGCCGATCTACCCCCTCACAGAGGGAGTCTCGCCCTCTCACCCTTCGCCCGGTCTGGCCTCTTCCACCTGCCGACCTGGTGAGAGCAGTGTTGGGAGAAGCTGGCCGTTCCGATCTCCTGGCCGAAGCGGACGAAATTTCAAAAGGGTG
>Ga0226835_1001627_pt1 | contig 11530 bp, 11 predicted proteins | sample LAC_MetaG_1_FD_163627 | JGI IMG/M metagenome (GOLD analysis project Ga0226835, IMG submission 163627) | Anaerobic ammonium oxidizing microbial communities from anammox membrane bioreactor (MBR) in UC Berkley, California, United States -... | ecosystem: Engineered > Bioreactor > Anaerobic >...
CTGCTCTCGGATATTGGCGGGCCGGCGCACGGGGCTATGATCGCCGATATTCTGCCGGAAAAACAACGGCAGGAGGGTTTTGGTATTCTCCGCGTGGCCGGCAACATGGCCTGGATTGTTGGCCCATCCATTGGTGGTTTTGTGGCCAATAAATCGTTCTTTACCCTGTTTGTGCTGGATGCGGCCATTAGCTGCGTGGTGGCCCTGCTGTTTTACCTGTTGATGCCGGAAACAAAGCCGGAAACAGACGCCGGACAGACTGGCGAAAGTATGCTGCAAACCTTTAAAGGCTACGGCCTGGTAACGCGTGATCTGGCGTTTATGGCGTTTTTGGGCGCGGGTATTTTGATGGGCACAGTTTACCAGCAAATGTATAATTCGCTCTCGGTTTACCTGCGCGATATGCATGGGATCAGTTCGCAGGGGTACGGTTTTCTGCTAACGGTCAGCGCCATCACCGTGATCCTGTTTCAGTTTTGGATGATGCGCCTTATTAAGCGGCGTCCGCCCTTTTTAATGATGGCCTTTGGCACCCTCTTTTATATGGTTGGGTTTGGGATGTTCGGTTTTGTATCGCTGTACGGGTTGTTTGCGCTGGCTATTTTTATCATCACCGTGGGCGAGATGATTGTTTTGCCAACCAGCCAGGCGCTGGTGGCCAAATTTGCCCCCGAAGCGATGCGCGGCCGCTACATGGCCGTGTTCGGATTAATCTGGATGGTTCCGGCCACCATCGGCCCCGGCGCGGCCGGCATCATTCTTGATAACTACAATCCCAACCTGCTCTGGACCATTGGCGGCGGAATCTGCGCGGTTTCGGCGTTGAGTTTTTATGCCCTGCACCTGCGGTTGGGGATGCACTCGCGGTTTAACCCGGCCCCCGCCGAAGCGGGCGTTGCGGTGGCCTAGGTGGATGTTTTTCTTTTTGAACAATCAGGATTAATATCATCTGGTTTTACGATTAGAAAATGAATCGGTAATCGTAAATCCAAAATCCAAAATCGTAAATCACTATGAAAGTTTTGATGCTGTCCAAAGCCCTGATTGTGGGCGCGTACCAAAAGAAACTGGAAGAGATCGCCGCTATTGACGGCATCGATTTAACCGTGGTTGTACCGCCGAGTTGGGACGACCCGGCCAGCCCCACCCGGCTGGAAAAAGTTCACACCCAGGGTTACCGGCTGATTGTTTCAAACATGTGGCTCAATGGCAACTATCACCTGCACCTTTACCCGGGGCTGGGTAAAATTGTGCGCGAGGTGCGCCCGGATATTTTTCACATCGATGAGGAGCCGTATAACCTGGCCACGTTTCACGCCATGCGGCTGGCCCAGAGTGTTGGAGCGCGGACGGTGGTGTTTACCTGGCAAAACCTGTTTCGGCGCTACCCGCCGCCCTTTAGCTGGATGGAACAGTATGTGCTCAGCCACGCCGATGCGTTGCTGGTGGGCAACAGCGAGGCTGCCGAGGTGTGGCGGCACAAAGGCTACGCCGGCCCTATGCACTTGATTCCGCAGTTTGGGGTAGACCCGGCCATTTACTATCGCCGCCAGCGAGTGACCAAGCGGGGTAAAGTGAGCGTGTTCAAACGCAAAAGTGTGGGGCCGCCCAGCCAGCCGGCGCTGGTGATTGGTTATGTGGGCCGGTTGGTGGAGGAAAAAGGGCTGGAAATTCTGCTGCACGCGGCCAGCCAGCTCAAAGGGCCGTGGAATTTGCAGATTTTGGGCGAAGGGCCGGACCGCAAGCGGCTGGAGCAAATGAGCCAATGGCTGGGTATTTCGCCGCGGGTTACGTTTGATCAGAAAATGCCCACCCATCACCTGCCCCACTATTTTAGCGGGCTGGACGTGCTGGTGCTGCCGTCGGTATCGCGGGTCAACTGGAAAGAACAGTTTGGCCGGGTGCTGATTGAGGCGATGGCTTGCGATGTGATTACGGTGGGGGCGCGTTCCGGGGCCATCCCGGAGGTGATTGGCGATGCGGGCCTGACCTTTGCCGAGGGCGACGCGCGTGAACTGCAAGCGCAGTTGCAGCGCCTGCTGGATGATGTGTCGCTGCGCAAAGAACTGCGCCAAAAAGGCCACCAGCGAGTCACTACCCGGTACACGCAGGCGGCCATTGCCCACAACACGGTCGCCGTTTATCGCCAGCTTTTGGGTGAAACAGAGCCGTTCCCCGTGCTCGATACGGCGGTAACGGTTTAACTACGCCAACCGCCCCAGCGCCAGCGCCATCACTGTGGCCCAGGCCAGCACTTTGAACTGACCGGCGGCCAGTGCCGTCTCTACCTCCGAGCGGCTGAGCAGCAGTAAATCCTGTTCTTCCAGATCATCGGCGTGGCGCGGCGCAACCGGCCGGGCGTTGCGCGCCAAAAACAGGTTGGCCACGCCACCGCCCCGGTTGCCATCTACCACGTACTGCCCCAAACTGAGCCAGTCGCTGGCCTCGTAGCCGGTTTCTTCCAGCAGTTCGCGTTGGGCCGCCGGCAGAGGCTCCTCTCCCGGTTCAATGTAGCCGCCCACCACCGCCAGCGAAGTGCCCTCAACCGCGTATTTGGTTTGCCGGAAGCATATAAAGTCACCCTGCTCAGTTTCCGCCGCTACGTTGATGTAATCCGGGGTGATAATCCACGGCCAATCGGGGATGGTCTCGCCGCCGGGCAGTTGGACTGCGTGGTCTTCAACCCGCAGGTATTTGCCCCGCTCCAGCACCAATTTTTTAGAGAGTGTTTTCCAGGGTTGCATTGAACGTTTCTATTTTTCCAGCCCGGCCGGACCAAAGGCAGTTACCCAGCCGGCCATGCCGCCGCTCAGGCTGAAAATGCGGGCCGCGTCCCAGCCGTTTTGGATGAGAAACGCCGATGCATCCATGCTGGTGTTACCGTGCCAGCATTGAAACACCACATCCCGGTCTTTGGGCAGTTCATTCATTCGCGCCGGAATTTCCTGAATAAACATGTGCAGCGCGCCGGGGATATGGCCGGAATGATACTCCCAGCCCTGCCGCATATCCACCACAATCACCTCGTCGCCGTTGTCCAGCCGCGCTTTGAGATCGGCCGGCGAAATTTCTGTTACCCGGATTGGCGCCGGTTCCGGCGACGGTGGGGGCGGCGCTGCCGTCGGCTCGGTGGTTTCTGATTTGCCAAACAATTTTTTGATAAAACTCAAGGTTGGTCCTCCGTTTCTGACCAAATTGGATAGGGGCGCTTCGCGAAGCGCCCCTGCAGTATCTTTAAACAAGCTGGCCCGATTGTACGCCGCCAAGATTAATCAAATGTGAAGGGTGCTCACGCCCCAATGTATTTGGCGTACAGGCCGCGAGCCACGCTTTCTTCCTGCGTGCCTTTGATAATGGCCCGCGCATCGGCAAACAGGGTGATGTCGTAGCCGTCTACCTCAAAGCGGAGCAAATAATCGTTGCGGGCGGTTACGGTGGCTACGGCGTTCAGCCGGTCGGCCAGGTGGGCCAGCGGGAGTTTGCCGCCGCCGGCCTGCCGGATTTGCACAGCGTTGCGGCCGCACAGGCTCACGCTCTGTCCGCCAATTTCCTGGTTGAGAAATTCAAAGTTGCGTTGGCCGCAAGCCGGGCAATCGGGGCGAGGGCCGCCGGTGGCAAACTGTTCGTAGGTGTTGTACCAAACGTCTACATGAACAACGCCTTCGTTGATGTCGCCCTGGCCAACGATCAGTTTGAGCGCCTCGCTGGCGCTGATACCGGCGGCCACGCTGACCAGCGGGCCAATTACCCCGGCGGTGTCGCAGGTGGCGGTGGTGCCGGCGGGAGGAATATCGGCAAACAGACAGCGCAGGCAGGCGGTTTTTCCGGGGATGATGGTTTGGCTCATACCGTAGCTGGACACCGCGCCGGTGTAAATCCAGGGGATGCCGTGCTTTACGCAGGCGTCGTTGAGAATGTAGCGGGTTTCAAAATTGTCGGTGCCGTCCATCACCAGCGTCATCCCGGCAATGAGGCTTTCAATATTTTCGGCGTTGACATCAGATACCAGCCCGCGCACCTCGATATCAGAATTGATGGCCCGCAGTTTGCGTTCGGCGGCCACGGCTTTGGGCAGGTTTTGGGCCAGGTCGTGTTCGTCAAACAGCAGTTGCCGCTGCAAATTGTTCAGCTCGATGAAATCGCGGTCAACCACAGTCAGGTGGCCAACGCCGGCCCGGGCCAGATGGTTGGCAATGTTGGTACCATTGGCGCCGCAACCCACCACCAGCACGCGGGCATCGAGCAGTTTGCGCTGGCCTTCTTCGCCAATGCCGGGGAAAATAGTTTGGCGGATGTAGCGGATTAAGTTTTGAGCAGTCATTGTTGCAACTCGTTTTCATCCAAAATTTCCAGTGGAACGGCCTCAAAGCGGCGCAAACCGCTGCTGGCCAGCCGCCAGATGGCGGTGTTGAGCGGCATACCCTCGTGCACCGAGGTGATCAGGTAGTAAACTTCGTCCCAGGCGTTGTCCATATCGGTTTGGGAAGGGATGGCCGGCCAATCGGGGTGGGAGTGGTAAATGCCGATGATCTCCAGCCCGGCGTCGTCGGCGGCAAACTGCACCCGGGCAAATTCCGCCGGGGCAATGACAAAACGGTCGGTGCGGGTTGTGTTTTGGTTGGCGGCCGGCTGGACCTGGCGCACAACGCCGCCATTATCAAACGCGCCAACCAAAAAGCCGCAGCATTCGGCGGGATAGGTTTCTTTGGCGTGGGCGTAAATCTGCTTGAGCTGGGCGTCGGTAATTTTCATGCGTTACCTGTGGGCTGGCGCGGCGCGCCGCCGGGTGGGTTTGGGCTGGTTGCGCGTGGGCAGGCCGCGATAGCTGGGCGCCAGAATTTCAAACGGCGTGCAGCGGCCCACATCCAAAATCAGCGACTTGAGCCGCGGTTTTAAATCGACATCTTTGGCCATGGTGATAACGGTGGGCAGGCGGGCATTGTAGCGATAGTTGAACAACTGGTACAGCTTTTCTTCGGCCCAGGGGGTGGCGCTGTGCGTGCCCAAATCATCGAGCACCAGCAGCGGCGATTTGCGCACTTCGTCAAAGCGTTTGTCGTAGCTGGCCAGGCTGTTGGGGCTGTAGGTGCTGCGCAGGTGGTCCAGCAAATCCGGCACCACCACAAACAGGGCCGGCTCGCCGGAGCGCACCCGCTCGTTGGCGATGGCCGCGGCCAGGTGGGTTTTGCCGCAGCCGTAAGTGCCGGTAAAGGTGATCCAGTCTTTGGGATGAGCGGCAAAGTTGCGGGCAAACAGGTAGGCCCGATTCAGGTTTTCGGCTTTGTCGCGGTCCAGCTCGTGCTGGCGCATATCAAATGTTTCAAATGTCTGGTCGGCGTGCAGGGTTAAGCTTGAGAGTTCGGAGATGCCCTGGGCCACGCCGCTCTGCCGGAAGTCCGGGGCCAGAATGGTCATAATCCGCGACAGGTCGGGGTCGATGATTCGGGAACGGATGCGGCGGTCAATCTCTTCCAGCTCGTGGTTGGTGGTAACTACGGTGGGCAACTGGGCGTTGTAGCGATAGTTGAACAACTGGAACAGCTTTTCCTGCGCCCACGGCGTGGTGTTGTGCGAGCCAAGGTCATCCAAAATAAGCAGCGAGGCGGTGCGGATGTCTTCAAAACGCTGGTCGTAGGTAACGTTGCTGGTGGGGCTGTAGGTGCCGCGCAGGTGATCCAGCAAATCCGGCACCAGCACAAACAGGGCCGGGTTGCCCTGCTCAATCTGGTGGTTGGCAATGGCCGCGGCCAGGTGGGTTTTGCCGCAGCCGTAGCCGCCCAGCAGAATCAGCCAGCCGTGAGGGTGGTTGGCAAAATCCAGGCAGGTTTCGTAGGCAAAACGCAGGTTGCGGCGGCGTTCATCGGTCAGGCCGATGCCGTCCGGGGCAAAGGCGTCAAAGGTAAAGCGTTCCATCAGCTTCATATTGCTGATGGAACGCAGCCGGTCGAGCCGTTTATCTTCCAGCTCACGCAGGCGGCAGGTGCATTTGGCCAGCTTGCCAAACTGAGGGTGCCCTACCGGCACATCTTGCCGCAAATAGCCGGTGCCGCCGCAAATGGGGCACAAATAGTCCTGGTCGTCGTCGGCGGGGGTAGGTTTGGCCGCGGGTTGGGGCAGGTCGGTGGGTTGTTCGCTCAGGATTTCTTCAAGTGATTTCATAGGTTAGTAACCGGGTTCAATGTTGAATCAGCGCCCGCTCGTCATCGGTATACCAGGCTTTGCCACTGGTGTCCTGCTTTTCGGCTTTGTCGTCGCGGCCAGAAGTGGCCATCCGTTCCAGCACGGCCCGGATGTAACTCCACTTGCGCACGTTGTTTTCAACGGCAATTTTAAAAGCATCCTCAATCCACTCTGGCGGATAGGTGGCTTCGGCGTCTTTCAGCTCGTCGGCCAGAATGGGCGAGATCAGGCCGATGTTGTCTTCGTACAGTTCAAAAATGTTGGGCCGTTTTTGCGGCGGAGCCACTTCCAGCCCGCTGGCAGCCACCACACCCAGCTCACCTTCCTGAATTTTGGCGTAGGCCTGCCGGCCGCGCTCGCTGTTGAGAAAGTACAGATCGTGCCGGCCGTGCTCGTCTTCCAACTGGATGTGCAGTAGCGTGCCGCGCAGTACGGCCCGGTCTAGCCCGGTGGCAATAGCCCGATCAACGTCGCTATCAACCAGCGCCAGGCTGTGAACCAGCGTTTCATCGGCCAGCAGTTCGGCTTTTGAAATAACGTGGCGCGCCTGCCGGTAGTGCACCCAAAAAAAATGGAGCGTTACTTTCAGCTCAACCAGATTGTCAATTTGCGGCAGCAGCCGGGCAAAAAACAGGTCCGGTACAGAAGTAAACCGTAATTCGCCGGCGGGAAAGCCGTTAAATTTCTCAGTCATTGGTCAGTCATCACTTGCCGCGCCCCAACTCAGCGAACTCTAATAACCTGCAATCCTTAATTTTCTGAGCCGTCATTCTGAGCGACAAACGGGAGCGAAGAATCTTCGCCTTTGCCAGTAAAATCACTCTCCATAGCGGAGATTCTTCGTCGCTGCGCTCCTCAGAATGACGGTTAAAAAAATCCAAATTAACTCTAATAATCCAGCGGCTGGGTGCGCACTTCCAGATCAACAAATTGGGCCAGGTGCTTTTTAAAGTAAACGGAAAAGACGCCGGTCGGCCCGGAACGATGTTTGCCCACAATAATTTCGGCGATGTTGGGGTATTCGGTGTCGGGGTTGTACACGTCGTCGCGATAGATAAAGAGCACCACGTCGGCATCCTGCTCAATGGAGCCCGACTCGCGCAGGTCGCTGAGCATGGGCCGTTTGTCGTGGCGCGATTCCACCTGCCGGGAGAGCTGGCTGAGGGCCAGCACCGGCACGTTGAGTTCGCGGGCCAGTCCTTTGATCGAGCGCGAGATAAAGCTGATTTCCTGCTGGCGGTTTTCGTTTTTGGTGCCGCCGCGCATCAACTGCAAATAATCAACAATGATCAAATCCAGGCCGTGTTCGGCGTGGAGGCGGCGGGCTTTGGTGCGCAGCTCCAGCACGGAAATGGCCGGCGTGTCGTCGATAAAAACCATTGTTTCAGACAGCAGCCGGATGGCCTGGTAGAACGTTGTCCACTCATCCGGTTTGATGTTACCCAGCCGCAGCCGCTGGCTGTCGATGCCGGTTTCGGCGGAGACGAGCCGCTGCACCAACTGCTCGTCGCTCATTTCCAGGCTAAAAATGGCCACCCGTTTTTGCCAGCGGCGAGCCGCCTGCAAGGCCATGCTCAACGCCAGCGAGGTTTTGCCCATACCGGGCCGGCCGGCCATCACCACCATATCGCTGCGCTGCAACCCGCCGAGCAATTTATCCAAATCGGTCAACCCGGTGGGGATGCCGATGATTTCGCCCTGATGCTCGTGCAGATATTCCATGCGGTCGTAGTAATTTTCCAGCACCTGCCGGATGGGCCGCAGGTCGCGGTCTACCCGCCGTTCGGAGATGCTGAAAATGATCTCTTCGGCGCGGTCAATCACCTCGTCGGCGTCTTCGGTATCCTGGTAGGCCAGTTGGGCAATTTCGCTGGCGGCGCCGATCAACCGGCGCAGCACGGCGGTGCGCTCAACAATGCGGGCGTAATATTCAACGTGAATGGAGGTGGGGGTGGCGTTGATCAGGCTGGTAAGGTAGGCCGGGCCGCCAATATCGTCAAGCTGTTCGCGGCGGGCCAGTTCGTCAGACAGGGTGACCAGATCGGCGGGCTGGCGGCGCTCGTGCAAATCCAGTACGGCTTCAAAAACCCAGCCGTGGCGCTGCACATAAAAATCGGTGGGTTTGAGAAAGGTGGAAATCTGGATAATGGCGTCCGGGTCGATGAGCAATGCGCCCAGAACTGCCTCTTCGGCTTCTACGTTGTGGGGTTGTAATTTGTCGGGAACAGCGCTGGATGTGCCGTTATTTGCCATAGTTTATTAATCCGAACAAAAGTTCTGTATAGAAATAATAACACGTGCGCGGTGTTTCGTCAACGAATATTTTGATCGAACCAGCCGCGCACGTAACGGTTATGTAATATGGGTGCTTGTTAGCAGAGGGTTAACCAACAGAAGAGAGCGGGTTGCTGCCTTTTTCCGGGACGCGATTTAGTTTTTGCCCAGGTCATCCAGATCGAGTTCGTTGATAAAATCGCGGAACGCCGACAACTGTTCTTCTTCTTCCTCAGATACCGGTGCGGCGTCGGCGTCTTCGGTATCCAGATTGTCTAAACCGGTTTCGGGCACAATCGCAGCTTCTTCCATCACCTGTTCGGCCACAAACAACGGCGCGTTAACCCGTACAGCCAGGGCAATGGCATCGCTGGGGCGGGCATCAATTTCAATGTTTTTGCCGTCCAGGTCCATCACAATGTGGGCAAAGAAAGTGTCGTTTTTGAGTTCGGTCACGATAACGTGCGATATTTTGGCGCCCATTTGGTCGATGATACTTTTGAGCAGATCGTGGGTGAGCGGCCGGGCTACCTGTACGCCCTGGAGCTGCAAAGTGATAGCATCAGCTTCAAAGGGGCCAATCCAAATAGGTAAGTAGCGGTCGGAGTCTGTTTCTTTGAGCACCACTACCCGGTGCTGCGACATTAAGCTTACTCTGATGCTATCAATTTTGACTTCAATCATTGAGTACCCTCCTTCCGTTGCTTTGACGGAATGACGTTTGGATTATACCACATCACCAACACGCATACAAGAGTTGTGGTAGCTCTGACAAGACCATTGATAACCCGCAAGTTGGGAAGGTTCATTAACCAGAGACAAGGTATCGACCACATTCTATAATCTCTACCAACCTGGCCAGATAAGGGTGATAGCCGGTTTGCCGCCGGCCAGTTAATTGATAGCTTGTTTGGCGTTGTCCATCCTGTCGGTGTACATCGGCATTCCCGCCGAACACCTGCCCCACCTGTTTGAACGTTTCTACCGGGTCGACAGCGCTCGTGCCCGTGACACCGGTGGCTTTGAATTGGGGCTGGCTATCAGTCGGAGCATCGTGCAAGCCCACGGCGGCAGTATTTCGGTAGAGAGCCGGCCGGAACGCGGCACGACATTTACCGTTATGTTGCCGGCTGTAATAGCCGCAAAAAAAAATGAAATGCAAAGCTAATAATCTCTTCATCTCATCTTAACAATTTCTGCAATATTTTCTGGTACGATGGGAGTATTGATAAAAGTTCCGCCTTCTGGCCAACCAGCAGTTTTGTTGGCAGGTTAGATCTGGTGCATCGTCAAGACGTAAATTGTGAAGAAGAATGGTTGAGTTTAAGACGGGCATTGTCAATTTTGAAATATGAGTCAACGATTTTCTGTTTGTTTATCAATATGTTCAACCCAAGCTTTTAGTGCAGATGATGCACCAGCCCTGGAGTGGCTCCAATGATTTTTTCTTGGCGATACATTTTGATTTTCTTGGGTGTAGCGATTGAAGGGCCTGCCGTCACGCTGGCCGCCGCCGCCCTGGCTGGCAGCGGTGTTCTCAATCCGTACCTGGTCTTTTTGGCAGCGAGCAGCGGGAATATTGCCGCCGATATGGGCTGGTATATGCTCGGTTTGGCAGGACGATTTGAAACCGGTTTAGCCTTGCTTCCCGCCCTGCGACGATTAGAACCACAAATTGTAGCGTTAAAGGGACGAATAGACCGGTATTTAACCAAAATGCTGTTGGCAACCAAGCTGTCTTTGGGAATTGGTACCATCCCTACCCTCATTGCGGCGGGAATGGCCCATGTAGCCTGGTGGCGGGTGATGAGTATTCAGGTGGTTGGCGAAGCAATTTGGACTGGCAGCCTGGTGTTGGTTGGTCTTTTCTTAGGCCAATACGTAACCCAGCTTGAGCGTACGTTGCAAATTGCCGGTATCGTTGGTGGGGCGATATTTATGGCCGGGCTTATTTTTCTACTGCGTAAACAGTTCAGCGAAAAAACTAACTGCAAACAAAACGGATGCCTGTGATGAAAATTTTCCTGGCCGGACAGGCCTATTATCGACGAGACAATGGACAGGCGGTTTTCACTATCAACCTGGCCGAAGGATTGGCGGCAAATGGCCATCGGGTTGTGGTTTTAGCCCCCTCGGAGACGCAAAAAGCCGAGCGCCATCTGGACCACGGCGTAAAAATCCAGGCGGTGCCGGCTATCCCGCTGGTTGATAACACCAACATTACCGTATTTTCCGGGGGCTTGATTGAGCAGATACTTGATGAGGTGCAGCCGGATGTGATCCATATTCAAGATCACTATTTTCTGAGCCACTCGGTGTTGGCAGCGGCCCGCGCCCGCAGAATACCAATCGTTGGTACCAATCATTTTTTGCCAGAAAATATCACGGATAATTTTCTGCATCACTTTCCCTTTTCGCAATGGGCACATAAGCCGCTGGATCACCTGTTGTGGGTCTCGATGCTTTCAGTTTACAATCAACTGGCGGCAGTTTCCACACCCACCGAAACGGCCGCGTCAATTTTACGCGGCCAGGGTATTCACGTACCGGTCAGCGCCATCTCCTGCGGAGTGGATGTTAAGCGTTTTCGCCCGCGGCCAACACTGAACCGGCGGATGATACGCCAGAAATACGGGTTAGCTTTGGACAGAGTTGTGATGCTTTATGTTGGGCGGCTCGACCGTGAGAAAGACCTGGATATCCTGGTTGATGCGATGGCGCAATTTGGTCGGCGGGACATCCAGTTGGCGATTGTGGGCAAAGGCAGCTTCCGAAACGAGCTTGAACGTTTGCGTGAGAAGTTTGGGCTGCACGATACGATTGTCTTGCCCGGTTTTGTCCCGGATAATGACCTTCCTCTGCTGTTCAACAGCGTCGATCTTTTTGTGATGCCCGGCCATGCCGAGTTGCAGAGCATCGCTACGCTGGAAGCAATGGCCAGCGGGTTGCCCATTTTGGCGGCGCGGGCGCGGGCGCTACCGGAGTTGGTGATACACGGCGTTAACGGCTATCTTTTCACCGTGCGGGACAGCATCAGTGCCGCCTGCGGCATCAGACAATTAATACAGCAGCGCGC
>Ga0226835_1001629_pt1 | contig 11518 bp, 12 predicted proteins | sample LAC_MetaG_1_FD_163627 | JGI IMG/M metagenome (GOLD analysis project Ga0226835, IMG submission 163627) | Anaerobic ammonium oxidizing microbial communities from anammox membrane bioreactor (MBR) in UC Berkley, California, United States -... | ecosystem: Engineered > Bioreactor > Anaerobic >...
CGTACACACTGAAGCCGTTCTCGCGAATAGCATCCAGCGCCGGGCTGTGCTCTTCCACCTCGATGAGCAAATGGAACGCCCCCCACCCACCGGCGGTTTCAGCCATGGCCTCGAGGAGATCGGCCAAATCGGGGTGTTCCAGCCCGTCGGCGGGGAGGAGGAAGGAAATGCGCGCCGAACGTTCACCGGCGGGGTAGATCATTTGCCCGATGAGGGCGCCGCGCCCGTTGCGCGACGGACACACGCCGGTAAAAATGCCGCGGGTGGGGTCGAGGTGGGTGAGGATGGCCAGCGCCCCCACCGGGGTGCCGCGGGTAAGCGCGAGGGCGCTATCGGTACAGAGGATGCGATGGCGGTACCGGTAGAGGGTGAGAAGATCGTGCCAGGCGAAAGATCGAACGTTTATCGTACCAGCTCCAGAAAATACCGATGAAACCGGTCGTCTCCCGTCAGTTCCGGGTGAAACGAGGTGGCCAGCCAGCGCCCCTGTTGGGCCGCCACGATGCGCCCATCGGGCAGGGTGATCAGCGCCTGCGCCTCTCCCCTGACCTGCTCGATGATGGGGGCGCGGATGAAGATCGCCCGGAAGGGGCGTTGGTTAGAAAAGCCCATGAAGTGCACGTCCAGATCGGCCTCAAAGCTATCGACCTGACGGCCGAAGGCGTTGCGCGCCACCACAATGTCCATGAGCCCCAGCAGAGGTTGCTCGCGGCGGGCGTCGGAAGAAAGGAAGATCGCCCCGGCGCAGGTGCCCCAGATGGCGTGTTCCTTACCAAAGGTACGCAGGGGCTCGATTAGGCCGAAATCGACGGCGAGTTTGCCGATGGTGGTAGACTCGCCGCCGGGGATGATCAACCCCTGCAGGCCCTCCAGGTGCCGGGGGAGGCGCACCTGAACCACTTCAACCCCCAGGCCTTTCAGCATGGCCTGGTGTTCGTGGAAATCGCCCTGTAACGCTAGGACGCCTATTCTCATGGATACCGACTACCACCCCCTCCCGGCGAGCAACTCGGCCTGCGGAATGGCTGAGACCTGGCGCCCAACCATGGGTTCGCCCAGGTTGCGGCTCACCTCGGCCAGAATCTGCGGGTCGTTGAAGTGGGTGACGGCTTTGACAATGGCGGCCGCCCGGCGGGCGGGTTCGCCCGATTTGAAGATGCCGGAGCCGACGAACACGCCGTCTACCCCGAGCTGCATCATCAGGGCGGCATCGGCCGGGGTGGCCACGCCGCCAGCGGCAAAATTGACTACGGGCAGGCGCCCGAGCTGCTTCGTCTCAACCACCAGTTCGTAAGGCGCGCCAATTTCTTTGGCGAAAGCCATCAATTCTTCTTCGGGCATGGTTTGCAACCGGCGAATTTCACCCAGAACGGCGCGGGCATGGCGCACGGCTTCTACCACGTCTCCCGTGCCCGCTTCGCCCTTGGTGCGGATCATCGCCGCGCCTTCTCCAATGCGCCGGAGCGCCTCTCCGAGGTTGCGCGCCCCGCACACAAAAGGCACTTTAAAGGCGTGTTTGTTGATGTGATGTTGTTCATCGGCCGGGGTAAGTACCTCAGATTCGTCAATATAATCGACCCCGATGGCCTCAAGGATTTGCGCCTCAACGAAGTGGCCGATGCGACATTTGGCCATCACGGGAATGGTGACCGCCTCCATGATCTTCAGGATCAGTTCGGGGTCACTCATGCGTGCCACGCCGCCCTGAGCGCGGATGTCTGCGGGGACGCGCTCCAGGGCCATCACGGCCACGGCACCGGCGTCTTCTGCAATGCGGGCATGTTCCGGTGTTACCACATCCATGATCACGCCGCCTTTGAGCATCTGCGCCAGACCCTTTTTAACAGCAAATGTTCCGGTAATGGTCTGGTCCATGAGACAATCCTCCATAAAATAAGTCAATCTTTCGCTTTGATTCTACCACGCAGGGAGAGGACGATCAACGGGTGCGGGGATTAGCGTTCCATTAACGGGCGGCGGGGGTGGCGGTCTCCGCGGCGCAAGAGTAACGGCCCGAGGAGATCGATCACCCTGCCGAAGAACCGCTCCAGCCAGGGGCTGAGCGCCAGAATCGAGGGCACGTAAGCTACCCTGCGCGGGCGGTTCATCACCGACCAGAGACATTCCGCCACGCGCTGCGGCGGCACGGCGAAACGTTCGGCGGGCACCGCCCGCCCGTTGGGGTGGAGCAGAGCCTGTTCAAAAAACTCGCTGGAAACCGGCCCCGGCCGAATACTGCACACCTGCACCCCGCTGCCGCGGGTTTCGCGGTAAAGCGAAGTGGTGAAGCTGTCGAGAAAGGCCTTGCTGGCGGCATAAACGGCCACGCCCTGGTTGGGCATGCCCCCGGCGATGGAAGAAACGTTCAGGATGTAACCCGAGCCGCGTGCCAGCATGGCGGGCAGGAAGAGCCGGGTGAGGTGGGCCGGGGCCTCAATGTTGACGCGGATCATCTTCTGCGCGGTTTCCCAGGGCATGTCGTGGTAATACCCGTACCAACCAAAACCGGCATTGTTGATGAGCGCGTCCGGGCATCCGGCCGATTCCATCACCGTCTCTGCCAGGCGCTGGCGTTCCTCCTCCACGGAGAGGTCGGCGGGGATGACGCCTGCCCGGCCGCCAGCGCGGATGATTTCTTCGGCCAGCGCTTCGAGCCGGTCAACCCGGCGGGCGGTGAGCAACACGTGCAGCCCCCTGCCGCTGAGGAGACGGGCGGCGGCCTCACCAATGCCGCTGGATGCGCCGGTGATCAGGACGGTTTTTCCCTGCCAGGACGGAACGCGTTTCATCACTCCTCTGTTAAAAATCAGACCGATCGGTCTTATTTTACTCCGGTTTGCCTTTCACCGCGAAGATAGCCGGGGGCTTGACCCGGCAGATCGTTTATACTCAGATCGGGTGTCCAATTCTCTTCAGGAGCACGGAGATGAATCTACAGGAGCTGACGGTTGTTCCCCTTACCCCGGAGCGGTGGGAGGATTATGAAACGCTTTTCGGCGAACACGGCGCGTATGGCGGCTGCTGGTGTATGTGGTGGAGGGTTACTCGAAGCGAGTTTGAGAAAAACCAGGGAGAGGGAAACCGCCTGGCGATGCGCAGAATCGTGGAATCGGGAGAGGTGCCGGGTGTCCTTGCGTACTGCAGAGGCGAGGCGATTGCCTGGTGCTCCATTGCGCCCCGCGGGCGCTTTGCTTCATTGAACCGCTCGCCTGTGCTCAGGCCGATAGACCCATTGCCGGTGTGGTCGCTGGTGTGTTTGTTTGTGGCCAGGGCTTACCGAGGCCAGGGCGTGACGGAAGCCCTGGTTCGAGGGGCCGTAGCGTATGCCCGCGCGCAGGGGGCGCGCGTAGTCGAGGCCTACCCGACGATCCCAAAGGCCAAAAAGCTGGCGCCGGTTTCGAGCTTTATGGGGGTGCCGGAGATCTTCGAACGCGCAGGTTTTGTGGAATGCTCCCGGCCCTCCAGGCAGAAAGCGATCCTGCGCTATTTTATCGAGTCGGAAGAAGGGGAGGGGAAAGCTCAGGGGTTGTGAAAAACCCCGCAATCTTGACTAAAACGATCGATGAATTTACACTGGGGATAGTCCAGTTTTTTGTTTCACGGTTTTGATTTCAAGGAAGGTAGTGCCCCATGTCTCGCCATCCCATTTCATGCATTCTCCCGCCGTATATGCTCGATCAGATCGCGCAGAACGGCACTCCCGAACAGCGCCAGAAAGCCGAGCTGACGGCCACACTCACCGCCCAATTTCGCGCCAGCCGTTTAGAAATGGCCGCGCGGCCCTCCGCGGTGCCCCGGGCGCCGGGGGTCGCCATGCGCCAGCGTTCGGTGTACACCGCCAATTTTGGCTCCAGCCTGCCCGGTCAGCTGGTGCGCGCCGAGGGCGCCCCACCCTCAGGAGATGCGGCTGTCGACGAAGCCTACGACGGCTCGGGGGCCACCTATGATCTGTACTGGGATGTGTACCAGCGTAATTCCATCGATGGCAGCGGGATGCGCCTGGATTCAACCGTACATTATCAGCAGGGTTACGATAACGCCTTCTGGAACGGCCAGCAGATGGTGTACGGCGATGGCGATGAAGACCTGCCGCCCGCGCAACGGCTTTTCAACCGCTTTACCATTTCAATCGATGTCATCGGGCATGAATTGACCCACGGCGTTACCCAGCACACCGGCAACCTGGTCTACTCCAACCAGCCGGGGGCGCTGAATGAATCGTTCTCCGATGTGTTCGGCACGCTGGTGAAACAGCGCACACTCGGGCAAACTGTGGATCAGGCCGACTGGCTCATCGGGGCAGGGCTGTTCACGGCCAACGTCCAAGGGGTGGCGCTGCGCTCGATGAAAGAACCCGGCACGGCATACAACGACCCTGTGCTGGGCAAAGACCCGCAACCCGGGCACATGAGCGATTACGTCAATACCACCAGCGATAACGGAGGGGTGCACATTAATTCGGGCATTCCCAACCGGGCTTTTTACCTTACGGCCAAAGAAATTGGCGGCTTTGCCTGGGAGAAGGCCGGGCGCATCTGGTACGTGACCCTGCGCGACCGCATCCGCTCCACGACCAACTTTCAACAGGCCGCCGACCTCACCTACGCCGTCGCGGGGGAGCTTTTTGGCGCCAACAGCCTCGAACAGATGGCCGTCAAGAACGGCTGGGCGGGGGTGGGGATCACCGTGGGGTCTTCCTCGGACGGCGACACTCCTCAGGGGTGTCTGCAAAGCGTGCTGAAAGCGTTTGGCATTCGCTGACCCCGGCAGAAGAGCCCGGGCGCAGGAAAGGGAGGGTTCGGTTGATTATTATCTTCGAGCGGACGGGTGGTTTTGCCGGCATCTCTCAGCGGGCGGTGATCGATTCGAGCGATCTCAGCCCGGAGGAACAACAGGCGTTAGAAGCTCTCCTCGAACGATCGGGATTTTTCGACCTTCCTCCCCGGGTGACTTCCGGGGAGGAAGGGGTGGACCGCTTTCAATACCTGGTGACGGTGGAACACGGCGACCGAAAGCACACCGTGGCGCTGGATGAAGTGGCCGTGCCGGAGACTCTGCAACCGCTCATGCGAAAACTCTCCCTGCTGGCGCGGCGTTTTCGTTCACCCTGAGCCGTTGCCGCCTGCCAGGGGCATACTGGTTTGTCAGACATGAAAGATGTACCCCCCTGCAGGGGAGGGTTATCACTATCCCGCGGTTCCTCTTTTGTTCATAATGAAAGTGTGCGGGAATCCGCATCATTTTTGCCCGATTTCTCGAACTAAGGAGGAATCCGAATGCCCGTTCAGGGACGTGTGGTGATCAGCGAGTTGTATTGTAAAGGCTGTGAGCTGTGTGTGGGGGCCTGCCCGCAAAAGGTCTTGCGGCTCTCCACCGAGCGCATCACCTCCAAGGGCTATCATCCGGCTGAGCTGGCCGGAGATGGCTGCACCGGTTGCGGCATTTGTGCGGTGGTTTGCCCGGAGGCGGCGATTACGGTCTATCGCCAGGCGGTTCGCCGTCCCACGGCGGCGGTGGGAGCATAGGAGGTTCCAATGGCCAGGGAACTGCTGAAAGGAAACGAAGCCATTGCCGAAGCCGCCATTCGCGCCGGGTTACAGGCCTATTTTGGGTACCCGATTACCCCCCAGACGGAGCTTCTGGAATGGATGTCCCACCGTATGCCCGAGCTCGGGAGGGCCTTTGTACAGGCAGAAAGCGAGCTCGGGGCGATCAACATGGTCTACGGGGCCGCATGTACCGGGGCAAGAGTGATGACATCTTCATCCAGCCCCGGTATTAGTTTAATGATGGAAGGGTTATCGTACATTGCCGCCACCGAAGTCCCCGTGGTGCTGGTGGATGTAATGCGCGGCGGGCCGGGGCTGGGGAATATTGCCCCCGCCCAGTCAGATTACAACCAGATTGTGCACGGCGGCGGGCACGGCGATTACCATACCCTTGTGCTGGCCCCGGCGACGATTCAGGAGGCCATCGACCTGACCGTGCTGGCCTTTGACCTGGCCGAGAAATACCGTTCCATTGCGGTAGTGCTCCTGGATGGGAGCCTTGGCCAGATGATGGAACCGGCGGAGTTACCCCCCATGCGCCCGGTGCGGCAGACCTTCCCGGCCTGGGCGGCGACGGGGGCGGTCGGGCGCGAACGCAATGTGCTTACCTCCATTTACCTGGACCCCCCAAAAGAAGAGGAAGCCAACCTGCGCCTGTTGCGCCGCTGGCAGGAAATTCAGTCCCACGAGGTGCGCTTCCGCGAGTATTTCATGGAAGACGCCCGGTTCGTGGTGGTCGGCTTTGGTTCGGCGGGGCGGGTGGCGCTTTCGGCGGTGCGCCAGGCTCGCGCTGAGGGCATTCCGGTGGGGTTGCTGCGCCCCATTTCGCTCAGCCCCTTCCCCACCCGGCAGATTGCCGCCCTGTGCGAGCGCGCCGAGGCCTTCCTGGTGGTGGAAATGAACGCCGGACAGATGCTGGAGGATGTGCGCCTGGCGGTGAACGGGAAGCGCCCGGTGGAGTTCTACGGGCGGCTGGGCGGGGTAATGCCCTTCCCGGATGAAATTCTGGGCGAGATTCGCCGCCTGGCCGCCGGAGAAGCCAGCCTTGAGGGGCATCCTCGCGACCGCTGGCTGCAGCGCCTGACTGGATCGAATTAATTACGAGGAATAACGATGGTAGTCGAACAGATTGTACCGGAAGAAATTGTCTATCAGCGGCCCCGATCGCTGGTGGAATGCGCCACCCACTACTGCCCCGGGTGTACGCACGGGGTGGCGCATCGGATAATCGCGGAGGTGATCGATGAAATGGGCCTCCGCGAACACACCATCGGGGTGGCATCGGTGGGATGCTCGGTGTTTGCTTATAACTATTTCGATTTTGACTGGGTGCAGGCGCCCCACGGGCGCGCTCCGGCCATGGCTACGGGCGTCAAGCGGGTGCTCCCCGACCGGCTGGTGATCACCTATCAGGGTGACGGCGACATGGCCTCGATTGGCATGACGGAAGTGGTGCACGCCGCCGCGCGCGGTGAGAATATCACCGTGTTTTTTATCAACAACGCCAACTACGGCATGACGGGTGGGCAGATGGCCCCCACCACCCTTCCCGGGCAGAAGACCACCTCCTCGCCGCACGGGCGCGATGTGGAACTGGCGGGGTATCCTATCCGCGCCAGCGAGTTGCTGGCCACCCTGGAGGGGGCGGCTTACATTGTCCGCCGCAGTCTGCACGACCCGAAGAATATCCGCCTGGCCAAGAAGGCTGTGCGCACCGCGCTGGAGGTTCAGCGCCAGGGGCTGGGCTTTTCGATGGTCGAAATGCTTTCCATTTGCCCCACCAACTGGGGAATGAGCCCCAACCAGGCCCTGCAATGGCTGGCTGAAAAGATGATCCCCTACTATCCGGTGGGCGATTACAAAGTCAGCGCTTCGGTGGCCCAGATCAAGGTGTGAAGGAGGCGATCCATGCAAACCGAGATCATCATCGCCGGGTTTGGCGGTCAGGGGGTGTTGTTTGCGGGTCAGTTACTGGCCTACGCCGCGATGGACGAGGGGCGCGAAGTCACCTGGATTCCATCCTACGGGCCCGAAATGCGCGGGGGAACGGCCAATTGTACGGTGATCATTGCCGATGAGGAGATCGGCTCTCCGCTCGTCAGGCACCCGGCGGCGGTCATTGCCATGAACCTGCCGTCGCTGGATAAATACGAAGCGCTGATCCAGCCGGGCGGCGTGCTGGTGGTGAATGCCTCGATGGTCAACCGGAAACCTGCACGCAGCGACCTGCGCGCGGTGATGGTGCCAGGCAATGAAATTGCCGAGGCGATGGGAGATCGCCGCATGACCAACATGGTGCTGCTGGGGGCGCTGCTGGCCAATTTGCCCGTTCTGCCGGTAGAAGCGGTGGAACGCGCGCTTGAAGCGCACCTTCCGGCGCGGCATCACCGCCTGTTGCCGCTCAACTTCCAGTGCCTGCGGAAAGGGGCCGAGTTTGTAGCCGAGGCCGTGCGCTAGCTCCCCGAATTTCTCCCGGGCTGGGATTTTCCCCTGAAGCAGCCCTGCCCTGTGCCCCCTGTTTTTGAGGCGGGGGCACTTTTGTTTTTCTCTCCCGGGGCGGGTTCAGGGATGCCGGGGTTCGTTCTCGTCTTCTTCTTTTCCCAGGTCATACATGTACCAGTCGCGCGGGCGGGCCAGGCCGGTGAAGGCGGCCATGCGGGTGAGTTCGCGGGGGGGCACCCCTTTGGAAATGGCCCAGGCGCGCCAGCGTCTGGTAGAAATGGACCACCATCCCCATCCTAAAAGGACGGCCCCCACCAGGGCAATCCACGGATCGTTGGGGAAGAAGATGCCGCTGAGGATGAAAAGAACCAGGACGATGAGAAAAAGGGGAAAATTCACTACCAGTTGGCCGATGAGGATAGCGCGCATGACGCTCATGCGGGGACGATCGGGTTGAGAAGGAGATGGATTCATGATTCGTTTCCTGTCATTGGGGTCAGAGGGGAGCACAGCAGAAGGCCATGAGCGGGCGGCGGCTCTGCGTTTCCGCCGGGTTTCTCCAGAAGGATTATACGCTAACTCTCGGGCGAAGATGGCGTGATGCCCGAATCATTGACGAGAATTGAAATACCTTCCTGGCCTGTGGAAATACAGTACAATCTTAACATCTCTTCCGTCGTTTTTAAAGGGGTAAACCGGAGGCGGTTTTACCCGCTGGCTCAGAATGAAGGCGGAGTTGTTATGGAAAACAGCAGGCCGTACAACATTTTTGATATGGCACAACAGCAGTTCGATCGCATTGCCGATTTGCTCGGGCTGGACCAACCCACGCGCGACTTTCTCCGCATTCCCATGCGGGAATACCAGTTCAGTTTGCCCGTCTTCATGGATGACGGTGAAGCCAGGGTTTTCCGCGGGTATGTGGTGCAATACAATGATGTGCTCGGGCCTACCAAGGGCGGGGTTCGCTTTCATCCTCAGGAAACAATCGATACCATCCGCGCGCTGGGGATGTGGATGACCTGGAAATGCGCCATCACCAACCTGCCGCTGGGAGGATCGAGCAGCGGAGTGGTATGCGACCCACACACCCTGAGCCTGGCCGAGCAGGAGCGAATTTGCCGGGGGTTCGTGCGCAGGGTGGCGCACCTCACCGGGCCGACGTGGGATGTGCTGGGCCCCGATGTGATGACCGGTCCTCAGCACATGCTGTGGATGCTCGATGAGTACGAGGCCATTCATCAAAAGAAAAGCCCCGGTTTCATCACCGGAAAACCCGTCGGGCATGCCGGGTCGAAAGGCCGTAAAGAAGCCTGCGGCTACGGGGTGATGATCGCCGTCCGCGAAGCGCTGAAAGACCTGGGCATAGCCATTGACCGGACCAGCGCCAGTTTTCAGGGCTTTGGCATGGTTGGGATGTACGCGGCTCAGCTTTACCAGCAAATGGGCGGAGTCATTGCCTGCGTTTCCACCTGGGATCATGCAGACCGCACGGCCTACGCTTTTCGGAAAAAGGGCGGGATCGACTTTGAGGAGCTGGCTTCGATCACGAACGCGTTTGGCGAGATTGATAAAGCCAGGGCCGAGGCCCTGGGTTATGAGCGCCTGCCGGGTGAGGCGTGGCTTGCGCAGGAGGTAGATATCCTTGTGCCGGCGGCGCTGGAACACCAGATTCATGCCGGCAATGCACAACAGATCAGCCAGCGGGTGAAAATCATCGCCGAAGGAGCCAACGGGCCGACCGACTCGGACGTGGATGAGGCCCTGCGTGAGCGGGGGGTCATGATCATCCCGGACATTTTAGCCAATGCCGGAGGCGTGATTTGCAGTTATTTCGAGCAGGTGCAATCGAACATGAATTACTTCTGGAGCAAGGACGAAGTGTTGAGCAAGCTCGATTCGCACATGACCTCGGCGTACATCGACGTCAGCACTTACGCCAACCGCAACCGGCTTTCACTGCGAGATGCGGCCTACATCCTGGCTGTGGATCGCGTGGCGCGCGCCTGCCACGAGCGTGGCTGGGTCTAGGATTTCTTTTTGCCAGGAAAAGCCGATGATTTATGGAGAGGCCCCTTTCCGTCTTATTTCCATGCGGCGCGGGTACCGGCCAGATGACCCACTCGCCGATGGGCTGGAGGAATTGGGAGGGAAGGCTCATGGCCTGTTGACGATTCAACAGGCGATTGCCGACCTTTCCGTTGATGAAATTGTGGTCAGCATTCCCCGTATGACCGTGCTGGGCACGAGCGTCTTCGATGCGTTCATGCAGCGCAACCGCCTGTGGGATGTGGCCCTTTCGGACTTGCCCGACGAGCGTATTGCCTACGCTTTTTTACGCGGCGATTTGCCCTTTGAGGCGCTGGGCGAATTACGCGCCCTGATTCAAGAGTGGAAGACCCCCCTGGCGGTTCGCTCTTCGGGGCAGATGGAAGATACCACCCACAGGCCCTTCGCGGGCGTGTACAAAACCAAAATGATCCCCAACAACTCGCACGATCCAGACGTGCGGTTTCAGAAGCTCGTCGAGGCGATCAAGTATGTGTGGGCCTCCACTTTTTTTCATATTGCCAAGGATTACTGCCGGGCCACCGGGCTGTGCCTGGGCGATGAGAAAATGGCGGTGATTATTCAGGAGATCGTCGGCAAGCGCTATCACGATCGCTTCTACCCGGAGCTCTCAGGCGTGGCGCGTTCGTTCAACTTTTACCCCGTTCCGCCGGCCCGGCCGGAAGACGGCGTGGTGAGCCTGGCGCTGGGGCTGGGAAAGACAATTGTGGATGGCGGCAAGGCGTGGATTTATTCCCCCGCTTTTCCTCAGGCCCCGCCGCCGTTTAAATCAATTCAGGATATGCTCGAAGAAACTCAGAATGAATTCTGGGTGGTACACATGGGCGAGCCGCCCGAATATAACCCGGTTAAGGAAACAGAATTTATGCGCCTGGAAAACCTGATGACCGCCGAACGGGATGGCGCGTTGAAATACCTGGCTTCGACGTATGAGATGGAATCTGGGCGGCTTTCGATGGGCATCGGTGCCCGCGGCCCACGGGTGTTGACCTTTGCGCCTCTGCTGGTGTTGAATGAAATTCCTTTCAATCCGGTCATTCGCGGCCTGCTCGACCGGTGTGAGCAGGCCCTTGACGGGCCGGTGGAAATTGAATTTGCCATGACCTTCGACCCGCACCGCCTGGGTTTCCTCCAGGTGCGCCCCATGATGATCCCAACGGGTGAGATGGATATTTCTCTGGAAGAGATGCGCCAGCCGAGTGTTTTCCTCGCCTCCGAAACGGTTCTGGGGAATGGCATGAGCCGGGAGATCGAGGACGTCGTCTATGTGGTTCCTGAGCGGTTTGAATTGCAGAACACCCGCCAGGTTGCCCATGAACTGGAGAAGCTAAATCGGCAACTGCTGGACGAAAAACGCCCCTATGTGCTGATTGTCTTTGGTCGGCTGGGCACGCTTGATCCGTGGCTGGGCATTCCGGTCACGTGGGGGCAAATTTGCGGGGCGCGCGTGATCGTTG
>Ga0226835_1001630_pt1 | contig 11513 bp, 8 predicted proteins | sample LAC_MetaG_1_FD_163627 | JGI IMG/M metagenome (GOLD analysis project Ga0226835, IMG submission 163627) | Anaerobic ammonium oxidizing microbial communities from anammox membrane bioreactor (MBR) in UC Berkley, California, United States -... | ecosystem: Engineered > Bioreactor > Anaerobic >...
GGCCCGCGCAAATAGCTCATCGCCCAGCGCGTGTGCATGGGGAACGCCCCACCGCTGTCGTGGACGTTGTGCATGATAAAGACGCGCGGGTCGATGCTGCTCAGCATGCGGTCGATGTCATCGATGTTGAACGGATGGTTGGCCGACTGAAGTGATTCCAGCCCGGTCAGCACGCGGTTCTTGTCGTTTTCAGTTTGCAGCTTGCCGATGAACCATGTCCCGGCGTTCGACAGGCCCTTGTAGTCCAGGTCGCCGGGGTTCTGCGTGGCAAGCACCAGCCCCACGCCGAAGGCGCGCGCCTGCTTGAGCAGCCGCAGCAGCGGCTCTTTGCTGGGCGGGTTGCGCGGGTGCGGCGGGAAGAAGCCGAAGACCTCGTCGAAGTACAGGATCGAGCGCAGGCTGGTGGTGCCGCTGAGGGTGCGCATCCAGGCCAGCATGTTCTCGAGCAGCAGCGTGACGATGAACATGCGCTCGGCGTCGTTCAGGTGCGCCACGTAGAAGATGCTGACGCGCGGCTTGCCCTCGGGCGTATAGAGCAGGCTCTGGATGTCGAGCGGCTCGCCCTGCAACCAGCTCTGGAAGCTCGGCGCAGCGATGATGTTGTTCAGGTCCATCGCCAGGCTGAAGCGATCTTTTTCGGGGAAGAACGTGTCTACGTCGAAGACGCCCAGCTTGGCGAAGGGCGGTTTCTGGACGCGCAGAATCACGTCTTCGAGCGTCAGGTCCTGCCCCAGGCGCCAGGCGTGCTCGAAGATGTTGGCGATCAGCACGTGCTCGCGGTCCTTGACCGGCTCGACCTGTTTGCCGACCAGCGCCAGCAGCGCGGTCACAATGCCGCTGATGCGCTCGCGATGCAGCTCCTCGTCGGCCTCGAACCCGTCGCGCGGGGCTTGCATGGCGTCGATGATGCTGACCGGCAGTCCGGAATCCGAGCCGGGCGTGTAGATGCTGAAACGGGCGTTGGCTTTGAGCCGCGCCAGTCGCTGCGGCGTGATGCCCCAGCTCGCCAGGCCGTCGCGCCACTGCTGCGCGACTTCCTGCGCATACTCGTCGACTTCCATGCCCGCACGCCGCGCGTCGTCGATGTTGACCCAGGGCGCGAAGTCTTCCGGGCGCAGTTCCGGGAAGGTCAGCATGAGGTTGGTGATGTCGCCCTTCGGGTCGATCACGATGGACGGGATGTTGTCCATCACCGCTTCTTCGAGCAGGGTGATGCACAGCCCCGTCTTGCCGCTGCCGGTCATGCCGACCACCACGGCGTGCGTGGTCAGATCGCGCGAGTCGTAATACACGATCTCGTCGATCAGCCGGCGGGTGGTCGGGTCGAAGCGGCGGCCAAGATAGAAGGTGGTGGGGGCTTCAATAAAGGGCATGCCGTTCTGCCTCTCTGGAACGCGCGTGGCTGCCGCGCGCGGGCTACCGTCGAACGATGTGATGCTAAGTTTAGCACGGATTTTCTAGGGTGGGGATGGATTTAACCACCGCCGTATCAGCCTCAGCCTGCGCTGCGGGCGATCGCTCCGGCATGCCGCGTGTCAGAGCAGGCGAAACCGGCGGTCGGTGTGATACTCGATCAGGACGGGCGTGCCGGGTTGCGGCAGATCGCCGGGCAGAAGATCGCTGCGCAGGCGGCTGGCTTCGCTGGTGATCGGGCGCCGCGCCGGAGTGAGGAAGCGGAACCGCACCGTCAGGCGGCGCTTGCCGTCCGGTTCGAGCCGGGTCTGGGCGGCGACGATCTGGCCGCGCAGCAGGCGCCCGCGCAGCGCCCCCCGGCCGGGCAGGCGCACGATCCAGTTCAGCACGCCGACCAGCAGCGCGATCGCCGCCGCACCCCCGGCCAGGATCGCCAGGCGCTCGCGGCGTGTGTCGTCCGGCGTCATCGCGTCCAGCCGCGAGCGAGCCGGATCGTCGCGCAGGTAGATGATCGGCACCGTCGGCGGGCGCGTTTCGGCCAGCCAGTCGTGCAGATCGGCGCTGATCCGCTGCTCGCCGAAGAATTCAGGCGCGTTCTCGGCCTCACTCGCCGGCGGCAGGCGAAACCGGTAGGCGACGGTATGCGATCCGCCGGACTCAGGGGCGACCGGCGCGCTGAGTCCGATGAGGTCCGCCTGGGCGGCGATGCCATTCTGACGCAGCCGGAACCAGTCGATCCACGCCGGCGCGGCCAGCCCGCTCAAGAACCCGGCGGCCAGCAGCAGCAACCCCATCAGCAGGCTCAGCGCCCGGCTGCCGCGCGGCGCCGGCGCGGCGCCCTGGCTCCAGTGCTGGCGGACGCGCGCGCGGTTGGCAGGGTTGAGCAGAAAGGCCGCGCCGGGTGTTGAGGTGCGCGGCGTCTGGCGGCCTGTGCGCGGCGAGGGAGCGGGAACCGATGGCCCCCGGCGGCTGAGCACCTGCCAGATCGCCTCGCGTACACCAGGGTCAGGATCGGTCTGGTACAGATAGTCGAAGACCTGCAGCACGCGCGGGTCGTCGGTGACGTGGCTCAGCACCTCAATCGCCTGCCGGCGCTCGTCGGCGTTGCCGCTGCGCAGCAGCTTGAGGCTTTTCAACACATCCGCCGATGTGGGAGAGGCTGCGTCGCTCATGGTGTGCTGCGCCTGCTCAGCAGGTAAACGCCTCGGATGGTAAAGGCTCGGCCTCGGCCCAGCGCCGCGCGAACTCCTCAAGGAACGCCTGGGCGATGTCGCGGTTGAACAGGATCAGCATGTTCTCGTCGTTGTTGTTGGTCGCGCTGCCGGTGAAGTTGAACGACCCAAACGCCACCGTAGTGTCGTCGATGATGAAGACCTTGTGATGCAGAATATCCGGGTTGCCGTCCTGGCGGATCTCCAGCCCGGCGCAGAACATCGGCGCGACAAAGCGGCGCTGGCTGCGCTCGACGATGCCGCGCACGTCGAGCACACCCGCGGCAGACTGCCCGATGATCACATCCATCAGGTCTTCGCGGGTGATCACAAACGCCATGAACCGCACGGTGCGTGCCGACCGCACCAGCTCGCTCAGCCGGTCAACCGGATCGCTCGGATATGCGGTCCAGGATGGGCCGCCCTCGGACTCGAAAAAGGTTTCGATCCGCGTGCCGTTGACGGTGATCACGGGGTTAGGCAGGTTGTTGGGCGAGGTGGGGCCAAACTGCCCGGCCCACATTTCGTCGAACTCCGCCTGGAAGTTCTCGGCGAGCTGGCGCGAGCGGATCAGGATCGAGCTGTTGTTATTGTTGTAGAAGCCGTTGTGGGTGATGTTGGTCGAGCCGGTCCAGACGTACAGCCCATCGATGATGAAGAACTTGTTGTGCATGAAGGCCCGCCGCGGCGCATCAGACCGGACCGGAATCCCCTCGAACTCCAGTTCCTCAATGGTCGAGTTGGGGCTTTCCAACCCGAACTCGTCATCGGTGACGATGCGGATCTGAATGCCGCGCTGGTGGGCGCGCAGCAGCGCATCCGTGACCGCGCGCGAGTCCATCTGGTACACCGCCAGGTCGATAGTGCTGGTGGCGTTGTCGATGGCGTTGACCAGCGCCGCCTCGACCGGCGAGCCGGTGAAGCGGGTTTCGTCGCGGGTGTTAATCGGCGCGGTGAAATAGAGCTGGTACCAGCCGCCGTCGATGCCGCCGGGGATCGGCACGGCCTCGCCGCCGGGGATGCTCGCGATCGGCGTGCCGGGGCTGGTGGGGACGGGCGTCAGCGCGATGGTCGGGAAGGGCGTCGGGACGGTGGTTGGGACGGCAGTCGCGGCAGGGGACGCAACGGGTGCCGGAGGTGTCTCTTCGGTTTCCAGGTTCAGCAGGTCGATGTTAAACACATACTGCGCGATCAGCACAATGCCAATGACCACCAGCCCGGTCACCGTCCCGATCGTGACGCGCTGGCCGCCGGTTGGTCCCTGGCTCTTGCTTGAGCGCTTGCGGGTCATAGTCCCTCGTCTCCTTGTGGATGTGGTGTGTCCTCGTTGCCGTCACTCTCTGCCGGCTCGTCGGGCGACTCCGGCAAGGTGGGCAGTGCCCGAAGCAGCCGGCCCAGCAAGCTGGTATTGCGCTCCGGCCCGGCAGGTCGATCGCCGAGCTGCGGCGTGTCAGGCGCTGGCGGCGCGGGGTCGGGCGTGTCCGGCGGAGCCGGGGGTGGCGCGAGATCGGGTGGTTCCGCCGGGGGTGAGGGCGGCGCAGCGGGTGGAGCTTCCGGCGACGCAGCGCCCTTTGGTGTCAGCCGGGCGATCAGCTCGTGCAGCAGTTCGGCGTTGCTGTGGTTGGGGTGATCCGCGATCCACGCGGCGATCTCGTCATCGGATAGTACCGGCGCGTCCGGCCCGAACACCTCGCGGCTGAGCTGGTTGATCTTGGCGAAGGTGCGCGTCAGCCAGGCAGCGTCTTTTTTGTTGCGATACGTCACCACCCAGTTGATGCGCGCCATCAGGCGGCCCAGCGTGTAGGCGCTGTTGTCGATCTGCTCGCTGTCGGGGGCGACTTCCCCGGCCTGGGCGAGCCGCTGCGCGACCGTCCGGGCCTGCTCCGCGCCCCAGTTGACAAGCGGGAGCGCCTCGTCGTCGGTCAGTCCTTCGCGCAGGCCGCTGTTTCCGGCCAGCGCGTCCTGGATCTGTTTGGTCCACCGGTCGAGCTGATCGGCCTGAAAGGGTGTCATGTAAAGTGACCTTGCCTGTTGGCTGGTGCAGTACGTTCATTCTAGCCGCGCCTGGGGCAATCAGCAATCTTCGGCGCGGGGGTGGGCCGGGAATTTACGCGCTCTGGAACGCTCCCGGCGCCGATTCTCGCCGGGGCGGCGCGCTGCGGTATACTGGGGAGCGGCATGTGAATTGGCTGTCATCGTCTGCGCGGGGTGTGATGGAGCGGCCTATGATCAAGGCTTTGGTGACCGGCGGGACCGGCTTCGTCGGCTCGCATATCGCGCGCGAGTTGCGGCAGCGCGGCTATCCGGTGCGCGTGCTGCGCCGCGCGACCAGCCGGCTTGATGCCATCGCCGATCTCGATGTCGAACACGCGATTGGCGATATCCTCGATTTCGACTCGCTGCTGGCGGCCATGGAAGGGGTCGATTGGGTGTTCCACACCGCAGCGGTGGCGGACTACTGGCGCAGCGAGCCGGACTGGATCTATCGCGTTAATGTAGGCGGGACGCGCAACGTCCTGCGCGCCGCCGAGCAGACGGGCGTCCGGCGCGTCATCTTCACCAGCAGCGCGGCATCGATCGGCTACCGCACCGATCTGCGCCCGGTGGACGAGACGGTGCGCTTCAACTGGGACCCGCGCCTGACACCGTATGGGCACAGCAAGTTTTTGGCCGAGGCCGAAGTCTACCGCGCCATCCGGCGCGGGCTGGACTGCGTGATCCTCAACCCGGCGGTGATTCTGGGGCCGAACGACCTCAACCAGATTTCGAGCAGCGTGGTGATCGAAGTGGCGCGCGACCACGTCCCCCCGACCGTTCCGCCCGGCGGGGTCACGCTGATCGATGTGCGCGACGTGGCCGCGGCCCATGTCACCGCCGCCGAGCGCGGGCGCACCGGCGAGCGCTATCTGCTGGGGGCGGTCGATGTGACACACAAAGCCTGGATGCGCCTGACGGCGGATGCGGTCGGTAAGCCCGTCCGACCGGTTACCCTGCCGGCGCCGGTGGTCCGGCTGCTTGCGGTCCTCGCCGACCTGGCGCGCTGGACTGGCGTGCGGCTGCCGCTCGAGGGCAATCAGCTTCGCCTGAGCACGCGCATGCTGTTCTACAACTGCGCCAAATCCTGGCGCGAGCTGGGCGAGCCGCGCGTGCCGATCCAGCAGAGCATCCGCGATACCTACGCCTGGTATCGCTCGCGCGGCGAGATCTAGAGCGCTGCGCAGAAGCGCACGCTGTCCGGGCGAGGTGGGTTGTGGTCCGCCGCGCCCGCTTTTTGATTCTGTGCTATGCTGGCGCTGATTAGTGTTTGAGAAAGTGTTTTTCGGGAGGTCCGAGCACCATGGGTGAGTACCGAGCTGTCAATTACAAGGCCGAGCTGGTCGGTGTGTTGGGCGACCCGGTGGCCGAAAACCCGACCGGCGTGATGCAGGAAGCAGCGTTCCGCGCGGTCGGCCTGAACTGGCGCTACCTGACGATCCAGGTCAAGCCGGACGACCTGGAAGACGCCATCCGGGGCGTGCGTGCCTTTGGGATGCGCGGCATCAACCTGACCATCCCGCACAAGGTGGCGGTGATGCAATATCTGGACGAGATCGCGCCGGACGCGCAGATGATCGGCGCGGTCAACACCGTGCGGCGTGTCGGCGATCATTTGATCGGCGAGAACACGGATGGCAAAGGCTTTCTGCGCGGGTTGCAGACGGACGCCGGTTTCGACCCGGCCGGCAAACGCGTCGTCATCCTGGGCGCGGGCGGCGCAGCACGCGCCGTCAGCACCGAGCTGGTGCTGGCAGGCGCGGCAGAGCTGATCATCGTCAATCGTACGCCGCTGCGCGGCGAGCAGATGGTGGCCGATTTGCGCCACCGGACCGGGGGAACGGTCTCGCTCTTGCCGTGGACCGGGACGTACGTCGTGCCGCCCGACGTCGATCTGCTGGTCAACGCCACCTCGATCGGCCTTTACCCGGACGTGGACGCCATGCCCGATGTGGACCTGTCGCAGGCCAGAGCGGATCTGCTGGTCAGCGACGTGGTGTTCAACCCGCCCGAAACGCGCCTGCTACAGGCGGCGAAGGAGCGCGGACTGCGCACTCTCGACGGGCTGTCGATGCTGGTCTACCAGGGCGTGATCGCCTTTGAGCTGTGGACTGGCCGCGACGCGCCGGAGCAGGTGATGAAAGACGCGCTGAAAGAGGCGCTGGGCGTCGCGTAGCGCGGCTGCCGCTCAAACGATGCAACAAAGAGCCGGGCGGACCCACGCCCGGCTTTTTTGTTTTCCCCTCACCCCAAACCCCTCTCCCTCTTGCGACTGCGTCGCGGGGAGAGGGGCTTCGGTCGCCATGCCGCGCTCCCCGCGTGCGAGAGAGAAGGGGCCGGGGGATGAGGGGACAACCGCGCGGTGGGTTGGAGAACCGAAAACCGCAACCCCGGTTGGCAAAACAGGTTTATACTACACTTATCATCGATGCAACTGCTGCGGGGTTCCTATGCGACGCTCACTGCTGCCCTACCTCATGCTCTGCCTGTGCCTGTTTCTATCCCACTCTCTTCCCGCTGCGGCTCAGTCGCCCGGCGAGAGAGACGCCGCGGCGGCTGTTATTGCCGCGCTGAATGCCTGGCGGCTGGAAGAAGATCGGTGGCCGCTCAAGCCCAACGACACCCTGCGAGCGATGGCGCACGCCCAGGCATCCTATTTGCTGACGCTGCCCACGCTGCCCGAGGGTGGGGATATTCACCTGGGGCGCGAGGGCGAGCGCCCGCAGGAGCGCGCCCGGCGCGCGCCGTACAACTGGCCAAGCTACAACCGCCCGGAGCAGATCGCCCTCACCGAAATCGCGTACGACGGCGCCGACGTGGCCGCCGCGCTGCGCTTCTGGAAAGACTCGGAGACGCATCGTGGCGCGGCACTCAGCCAGGTCTACCGCGAGATTGGCGCGGCGGCGCTGGCGCACGACGGCGGCTATTTGTTTATCGTCGTGCTGGGGGCCCGGCCCAACGTGCTTCCGGCCCAGGTCAACCTGGGAGCCGGGCTGCTGTATCTGTCGGACGAACGCTATACGTACGCCAGCGGCGGGCGCTGGATCCACGACGCGGCCCGCGTGCGCTTTTTCGACGCAGAGGGCCGCCCGCTGGGCAGCGGATGGCAGCCCTGGCAGATGACCCTGCCGCTGCCGCAGAACACAGGCGACCGGCTGTTCGTGATGCTCTCGGATGGTACGGTCGATGTGCTGACCGAGGTCCGGCTTGAGCGCGACGCAGCGCCGCTGCCCGCCGGGCTGGCCGCACTGCTGCCCACCGCCACCCCGCCGCCGACCGCGATCGCGACGGCCACGCCGCGCTCCGGCGCGCCTGTTCCCAGCAGCACCCCGATCATCGTGCCGAGCGCGCCGACCCCGCCGCCCGGCTCGGTCATCCCCACCCCTACGCCGCGCGGCGGCAGCGATCTGACTCTGATCTACGACGCCCGCTCGCTGACGATCTGGAATAGCGCCGGACGCGCGCTCGACCTGACCGGGCTGGTGCTGGAACAGGGGGATCGGCGCCTGCCCATTGGCGCGTGGCAGACCCCCTGGTTGAGCGGTTCGTTGCAAGCGTTCGCCGCGCGCGACTGCCTGCAGGTCTGGGCGTGGAGCGAGCCGACCGATCCGCCCGCGCCATCGGACTGCCGTTACGTGCGCGGGGCGATCACTATCGAGCCGCTGGACCGGCCCTGGCTTGGCGCGCCGTTCAACGTCAGCCGCAACGGGCAGCGATTGGCGGCCTGCCCGGTCGCGCCGGGGCGCTGCTCGTTCTCGCTGGACTAGAGGCTGTGGACCTTGCGGGACGGGCTGTGAGAGGAGCGATCCCGGCGCTGGTCAGCGCGAGATCAGGATGATGCTGATCAGGATCAGCGCGCCGCCTGCCGCGCCGAGCAGCGACAGCGTCTCGCCGAAGACGATCAGCCCGATCAGGATGCCGCTGAGCGGCTCGAAGAGCGACACGACGCTGACCACCTGCGCGCTGACACGCTCCAGCCCCATGAAATAGAACAGGTACGACAGCCCCAGCGAAAACACGCCGAGCGGAATCAGGATCGGCAGGTTGTCCGCCACGACGCCCGGCGAGGTGCGCAGCGCAAACGGCAGCATCATCAGCGTGGTGATGCCCAGGCTCCACAGCGTCTGCGTGTAGCCGTTGACGTCGTGGCGCAGCCGGCGGCCCAGCATCATCGCCAGGCCGTAGGTAATCCCGGACAGGGCCGCGGCAACCACACCGTCCAGCGTCGCCCAGTCCAGCGTGATCGCGCCGGGATCGGTCAGCATCACCATCCCGATCGCGGCCAGCGGGATGCTGACGCGGGTGTAGCGCGCGGGCGGCTCGTGCAGCAGCAGCGGCGCCAGCACGGCGACATATACCGGCGCGGAATTGACCAGCAGGGCGGCGATGGCCGCTGTAGTGTGCTGGATCGCGTAGGTAAACAGCCCGGCCGTCAGCCCGACGATCAACCCCAGCAGCGCCAGACGCCCCACCGCCGGGCGGTAGGCGCGGACGCGCAGCGCCGCCGGGTAGCGCGGCAGGAACAAACACAGAAACGAGAAGCCGAACAGCGAGCGGTAGAAGGTGATGCTGCCGACGTTCATCCCCTCGGTCAGCCGCACGAACAGGATCGCCGTGCTGAAGCAGATCGCCCCGGCGATAACCAGCAGGATCCCCTGCCACTCCCGGCCGCGGTCGGACGCGGCCCAGCGCGGTGACAGGCGCGCCAGCGAGCGGCCAGGCGGTGTGACGCCGGACGTGGCGGGATCACCAGCCATGGGCCGTCCCGAAAACCTGCGCCACCAGACCGCGGATCGCCATGTAATCCGGCACGAGGACCGATTGCTCGTCAATCATGGTGGCGTAGACGTAGGGATAGCTCAGCACGCCATAGGTGATGTTATCGGCGGGGATGGCGCTGAATTCCGCAGCCAGGCGGAGTAGATCGGGCAGGCTGAGATCGGTATCCACATTGGTCTGAAGCTGCGTCCACAACGCCGGGGCGAACTCGATCAGCGCCGTGGCGAGACCCAGCTCGTCGATCTTGGCGCGGACGGCGGCGATCACCTGTTGCTGGCGGTGCATGCGCTCGCGGTCGTCCGAGTTGTGGCGGCTGCGCACGTATTTGAGCGCCGTGGCGCCGTCCAGATGGTGCCACCCGGCATCCAGGTAGAACGGGTCGTAGCCATACGACATGTCGGGGTAGGTGGGGTCGGCGATCGGCTGCTCCACCAGCACATCGATCCCGTCAATGACGTCGATCAGGGCGACGAAGGCCGCAAAATCGAACACGGCGTAGGCATCAACCGGGACGCCGAAATTGTAGCTGACGGTCTGGGCTGCCAGCGCGCCGCCCCGCCCGCTGTACTGCCCGGCAGCATAGGCCGTGTTGATGCGATCGTTGCGATAGCCGGGGATCGTCACGTACAGATCGCGCGGGATGCTCAACACGCCGACGCGCTGGTTGACACGGTCCAGGCTGATGAGCATCATCACGTCGGTGCGGAAGAAGCTCTCCGGTTCTCCGGGCCGCCGGTCGCCCCCCATCAGTAGCAGCGTGAAGCGCGGCGCCGGGAGCGGCGTCGGCGTGAGCGTCGGCGTGGCCGTGGGCAGGATCCCGCGATCTGGTCCGGAACTGTCCATCGGGACAGGCGTACCCCCGCCACCGAACGGCGTGATGGTCGGCACGGGCGAGGCGGCAGCGGTGGGCACGATCGGCGCGCCGGGCGCGGGCAGGACGCCGGGCACGGTCGGGGTGGGGGCGCTCTGGGCCGGCGGGCCGGCCCAGGTGGGCAGAGCCGCGCCCAGCATCAGCACCAGTGTGACAGACAGCAGCCAACGACGGAGCATGACGGCTTTCCTCAACCTTGACGCCGTTTGATCATACTCAGAACCCGGCCAAACGAAAAACACGCCCCGGCAGGTGAGGCGTGCCTGGCGGCGCGCGGGCGGCCCGCTACTGGTCCAGCTCGTCGCGCACGGCCTGATAGAGTGAGGCGGCCTTCAGCTCGCTGAGCGTATAGCACGGGCCGCCCAGCCAGTCGGCTAGCTGCTGCGCCAGCCCCTGGTCGAACGCCGCGTGCTCCATGTTGATCGTCACGTTGCGGATCTCGTCCTCTTTGATCGCCTCGGCGATGCGCCGCGCTTCTTCGAGCGGCGGCAGATGCGTCATCGAGACGTTGCCGGCGCCGTCGGTCAGCAGGATCATCAGCGGCAAGACATCCGGGTGGCTGAGCTTTTCCTTGTGGAAGACCTGGTGCGCCAGCCACAACCCGGCCGAGAGCGGCGTTTTGCCCCCCACCGGGATATCGGCCAGGGCCTTTTTGGCAAGCGTCACCGAGTTGGTGGGCGGCAGGACAAGCGAGGCGCGGTCCTTCTGGAAGACGACCAGCCCCACGCGGTCGCGCCGCTGGTAGGCATCGGTCAGCAGCGACATGATCGCGCCCTTGGTAGCGTTCATACGCTCGGCGACGGCCATGCTCCAGCTCGCATCGACCACGAACAGGATCAGGTTGCCGGACTTGCGAACGCGGATCTTGCGCTGGAGATCGTCCGTGCGGATAGCGTAGGCCAGCCCGTTCTTTTCGCGCTCAAGCTGGTGCGGCGCGGCGGCGCGCAGCGTGGCGTCGAACGCGATATCGTCGTGCCGGTTGCGAACGGGGCGCGCTTGGATATAGCGGCCGTGTTTGCTTTCCGTGCGCGTGCGGCTGCGACGGCCCGGAATACGCCGGGTCAGCCGGTCGAGCGGCGTGTCCAGGCGGCGCGGCGTGAACTCCTGGCCGGGATCGACGCGCTTCCCCCCTTCCCACCAGCGGGCGTCCTGGGGGTTGTTGAAAATATCTTGAGGCGCCGGCGGCGCTTCGGTGGTTGCAGTTT
>Ga0226835_1001632_pt1 | contig 11503 bp, 12 predicted proteins | sample LAC_MetaG_1_FD_163627 | JGI IMG/M metagenome (GOLD analysis project Ga0226835, IMG submission 163627) | Anaerobic ammonium oxidizing microbial communities from anammox membrane bioreactor (MBR) in UC Berkley, California, United States -... | ecosystem: Engineered > Bioreactor > Anaerobic >...
TGTTCGAGCGCGACGGCCACGTCGGTTACGGTCGGGTCCCGGACTTCGCCTTCAGCGCCGACGGTGGCCGCCTGGCGGTCGGCTCGGACACCGACGTGCGCGTCTTCGACCTGTCGGGCGGTGCCCTCACCCTTCCCTACCCGCAACCCGAGAGCCGGTCGAGTGCCCTCGGTCCGGACGGTGGCGCCGTGGTCCTGGCGGCGCCGAACGGGAACCGGATCAGGTTGGAGATCGTGGACGTCGATACGCGCGAGGTCCTGGTCGAGTTCCCCCACGCCGCTCGCAGCGGCGCGGAGTGGAGCGCCGACGGCCGCTACCTGCTCGCAGGTACGTAGCTCCTGCGAGCGGACGACATGGGCGTGGCAGGGGATCTCGCCAAGGGTCATCTATACGGGCTCGAGCTCCAGGCCGAGCCTTCCTACGTCGACGCCACCACCTACGACGTGGCCGGCACCCTGAGCATCGACGGTGGGGCGCCCATCGCTTTCTCGGAAGCCGTGGTGGGCAACGAGACCCAACGCTACCTCGCGCCGCAGACGAGGGGACCCCTACCTGCGACGCTGCGGCTGGAGCTAACGGGCCACCCGTGGTCGCTTGTCGCTTGGCAGTACTACGGCGGCGCCGGAGCGACATCGGGGCGGGAAGGCGCTTGGTCGGGCCACATGCGCCGCGACCCCGTGTGGCGAGCGCGCACACGGCCCGGAGGCCACCCATGCCCGCCGAGATCCGACCGGCGACCGGTAGGTTCGACGGGTTCGGGCTGGTCGTAGGCCCGAAGAGCGGCAACGACGGCTGTTGGTGCATAGCGAACCGCGTCTTGAGCATTCGTGGCCGCGCCCGGCACGTGCTGTCTTCGCCACGGGCGCTCCCACCCCGGGTCTACACTCACGCCATGGGCCTCATGACCTTCAGCCTCAACCTGACACTCGACGGTTGCATCGACCACCGCGTGGGGATCGCCGACGACGAGACGCACGCCTACTTCACGGGACTGATGGACAGGGGTGGCGCGATGCTGTGGGGCAGGGTCACCTACGAGCTGATGGAGAGCTACTGGCCCGCCGTCGCCCGCGGCGACGAGGACGCGCCCCCCGCCATGCGCGAGTGGGCCATCAAGCTGGAGGCCAAGCCGAAGTACGTCGTGTCGTCGACGCGCAGTGACTATCCCTGGAACAACAGCCATCACCTCACGGGCGACCTGCGCACGGCGGTGCAGGGACTCAAGGACGCGACGCCGGAAGGCGTCCTGCTCGGCAGCGCCACGCTCGCGGCCGCGCTCGACCGGCTGGACCTCGTCGACGAGTACAAGTTCCTCGTTCAACCACTGATCGCCGGCCACGGTCCGACCCTGTTCCAGGGCGCGCTCGCCGGCGCTCGGCGGCTCGAACTTCGCTCGGCGACGTCCCTGAGTAACGGCGTCGTCGCGGTGCACTACCGGCGGCAGCAGTGATCCCCGCGCCCGCGCTGCTCGAAGCATGGAGGTGCCCGCGCCAAGCGGGACGCGCGGACCGATGAGGTACGTCGCCCTGTTGCGCGGCATCAACGTCGGCGGGCACACGGTCACGATGGAGGCCCTGCGTCGGGTCTTCGAGGCCGTGGGGTTCGACAACGTCGCCTCCTACATCAACAGCGGCAACGTGTTCTTCGACTCCACCGAGGGCGACCGCGAGGCGCTCACCGGCACCATCGAGGCGGCGCTGGAGGCCGCGCTCGGCTACGCCGTCCCCACGTTCCTGCGCACGCCGGCGGAGCTGGCGAGCATCCTAGAGCGCGACCCGTTCGCCGCCACGGAGCCCCGCGACGACCTCCGCTTCTGCGTGACGTTCACGGCCGACCCCATCCCACCTGACCTGCCGCTGCCGCTCGCCTCCTCAAAGAACGACATGGAGATCGTGGCGGTGGCGCCCCACGAGGCGTTCGTCGTCTGGCGCATCCTCGCCGGCCGCCCGCCGTCGGGCAGGTTCCCGCCGGACGTGTTGCCGACACGCAACACGACGCGCTTCTTCCACACGTTGAGGAAGATCCACGCGGCCGCAACGCGGTAGGCCGAGGTAACCTCGAACATGGCCAACGACCGGACGGAAGGGCTAGCCGCCGAAGCGAGCGGACTCGAGGCGGGACGACCGTTGCGCCTCACGTACAAGGCAGACGGACTCCGCCTGGAGGCGCTGCCGGTCGAGGAGGCAGGCGCCGCCGGGTGAGGACCGCAACCCGCGCGGCGACCGCGGCCGCCGCGCGAGGCCCGATGTGCACCTGCGCCCACGACCGGGCCTGCGGCCCACTACCATGCGCCATGCGCAAGGTGACCATGCAGGAGTTCCTGACGCTCGACGGCGTCATGCAGGCGCCGGGCGGCCCGGATGAGGACAGGGCCGACGGCTTCGCGTACGGGGGTTGGACGGCGCCCCATTTCGCAGCCGCCGACGCGGCCGCGGGCGCGTTCATGGCGGAACACCTGAAGCCCGCCGACCTGCTCCTCGGTCGCCGCACCTACGAGATCTTCGCGGCCTACTGGCCGCACCACGCCGACCAGTGGCCCGGCATCGAGGACGTGACGAAGTACGTCGTCAGCTCCACCTGGACACCCGAGCTGGTGGCCGCGAGCGGTTGGAGCAACTCCGTCCTCCTCACGGGGCTGGACGACGTCAAGGCCCTGAGGGAGGCTGCAGGGTCGGAACTGAAGGTGATCGGGTCGAGCGTCCTGGCGCGGTCGCTTCTCGCCCACGGCATGGTCGACGAGATGGTCTTGATGACGTTCCCGGTTGTGCTCGGCCCCGGCAAGCGCATCTTCGCCGATGACGCCGCGCCGGCGGCGTTCGTGATGACGTCCGGGCAAGTGACCCCGAACGGCGTCACGCTGGCGCACTACCGCAAGAGCGGCGCGGTGGCGACCGGCACGGTGGGCTGAGCGGCCCCCGCCCTCACGGCCGCCGCTCGAGCAGCGCGCGCCACGCTCGGCCCCGTGCCAGGCCCTCGCGGATGTCGAGAACGGAACCGCCCTCGGCCGTCGGGCGGACGAAGCCCAGCCGCCAGCGCTGCCCGGCCACCGTCAGGTGGACGCCGCCGCCGAAGTAGTACCAGGGGAAGACCGCCTCCTGCACGTCCCGGAGCGGGACGTCGAAGCACCGCCAGGCATCCGCACGCAACGTGAGCCGTCCCGCCCTGAAGCTCAGCTCACCGGGCACGCTGTGGGTCAGGCCCTCCAGCATCCAGACCTTGGAGGCGAACCCCTCGGTTGGCGGGATCCCCGTCACCCGCCGGCCACCGCCTCGGCGTCGCCGCCGTGTTCGCCCATGCCTCGGAGGTTACGTCATCGGGCGCAGGGGCGTGAAGCTCCCGTGGTTCACATGCGGTGGAACGACCTGTTACCGTGGCGAGAGCAAGAGCGAGCGGATCGTCATCCGGCGTGTTGACGGACGCGAGGTAGCCTATGGCCAACAGACGGGGAGGTGGCGTGACGAGCACCGACGACAGCGTTACCAGCACCGGGCCGGCCGCGCTCCGCCTCGTCCAGGCCCTGTTGGACATGCCGCGCTCGCTTCGCGTCGACGTCTCGCCCGAGGACCTGGCGCGAGACGCGGCCGTGCGACTGGAGGAGCTGTTGGGTCACGCCGTGACGCTCAGGTGGGCGGACGAGGTGGGCGGGGAGCCCCCTCGTTCGGCGGACCGCCTGACGCTCCGGCTTAGGCATCAGGACGAACCGTTCGCCATGCTCGAGGTGACCGCGGCGGGCGCGCTGCCGGCCGAGGTGACCTGGGCGCTCGCGCACCTCGCCCACGACTTGACGAGCGTGATCGACGCGTCGAGCACCAGGCGGTTGCGGGGCACGCTCCGCGCGCTCCGCGACGCCATGTCCTCAGCCCCCGACCTGGGCGCCTTCACGGCCAGCGCGGTCGACCTGGCGGCACGCTTCGTGGACGCCGACGCCGCCATGTTGCTCCTGGGCGGCCCGGACGGACCGGCCCCGCTCGCGACCCTCGGAGCGTGGGACCTGGATGACGCTGCTGTGGCGCGTCGGCGGCGGATCGCGTTCGACGCCACCCACGCCCCCGGTCCGTTCCGGTTGGATGACGGCCTCGTCGCCGTGCCCATCGCGTCCAGCCCCCCGGCGCGTTGCGTGCTGCTCCTGCGCTTCGCTGCCGAGCGGCGGCTTCACAGTCTCTCGCTCCCACTGCTCACGGAGCTCGCCAGCGTGGCGGCGCCGTTCCTCGACGCGCGTTGGCGCGACAGCGTCCTGACCGAGCTGCTGGAGCTCAACAACGCCTCGGAGGAGACGTCCACGACCGAGATGTACGGCCGCGTGCTGCGCACGGCGCTGCGGCTCGTGCCTGGCGCAGACGGCGGTACCCTCCTGACGCGCACCGACCCGGACGCCCCCTTCGTGTACCGCGCGGCCGAGGGGTTCGACCTTGAGCAGCTGCGGGAGAACCCGATCACGGAGGCGGCGGCCCGCGCCTGGTACGGGGAGGAGAGTCCTGGCTGGCACCAGGGCCTGCCGCGCATTCTCCACCGCGAGGACGCCGACATCGAGCGCCTGGGGGCGGCCAGCACGCCGGACACGGACCCGGACGTCACCAACTACCACCTCATCCAGTCGACGCTCTGCCTCCCGGTCCTGCGCGACGGCAAGGTCATGGCGGTCCTCAACCTCGACGACCTGCACCAGGGTGGCGGCTTGGCGCGCGACTCGAGCCAGCTCGCCTACCTCTTCGGCGCGCCGCTAGCGAGCCTGCTGCACCGCCAACAGACCCGCGACGTCCTGCGCCGGGCGGCGCTCACCGACGAGCTGACCGGCCTAGCGAACCGCCGCGCCTTCGATCAGGCTCTCGAGCGCGAACTTACGCGAGCCGCGCGCGGCGGGGTTGGGCCGAGCGTCCTGCTGATGGACCTCAAGGAGTTCAAGGCCGTCAACGACCGGTTCGGGCACGCCAAGGGGGACGAGGTGCTGGTGGCCGTCGGGACGGTGTTGCGGCGGAGCCTGCGCGCCGTCGACCTGGCGGCCAGGCGCGGCGGTGACGAGTTCCTCGGCCTGCTTGTCGACACGCCCGCCTCCGAGGCGGAGCGGGTGAAGGAACGCATCGAGCGGAAGGTGGCCGAGCTCGACACCGGCCTTGGCGCTCTTCACATCAACGTCGGCGTGGCGAGCCACGAGCTCGACGGTGGCGACCCGGATCGCCTCCTCCGCCTGGCAGACTCCCGCATGTACGAGGCGAAGCGGGCGGCCAAGCGCTCTTGACCGGCACGCCCTAACGCGTCCTGGCGTCGGGGAGGAACACGACGAACAGTCCCACCGCCGGCAGCCAGCCGCAGAGCTGGTAGACGAAAGTGATGCCGTGGGTGTCGGCCAACCCGCCGAGGAAGGCGGCGGCTATCCCCGCCGCGCCGAACGACAGGCCGTAGAGGAGTCCCGACACCATCCCCACGCCGCGCGGCAGGAGCTCCTGCGCGTACACGACGATGGCCGGGAAGGCGGACGCCATGATGACTCCGATGACGGCCGTGAGGACGACGGTCCAGCGCAGGTCCACCCACGGCAGCAGCAGCGTGAACGGCAGGGCACCCAGGACGCTTCCCCACAGGACGAGCTTGCGGCCGAAGCGGTCGCCGAGGGGTCCGCCGATGAGGGTGCCGACCACCACCGCGGCCATGTAGACGAAGAGGAGCAGTTGGGAATCGCGGATCGAGACGTCGAACCGCTCGATGAGGAAGAACGTGTAGTAGCTGCCGAGCGCCGCGCCGTAGACGGCCTTCGAGAACGTCAGGACCACGAGGATGAGGATGGACACCGTCACGCGCCAGTGGGCGGCGCCACCGAGCACGGCGGGGCGCCGCACGAGCAGGTTGGCGACGTGGCCGCGGTACCAGGTCCCAACCTTGAAAAGCACCCACATGGCGAGGACGGCCAGGAGCGAGAACCAGCCGATGCTCCACTGTCCGAACCGCAACACCACGAAAGCGGCGAGGATCGGGCCCAACGCCGAGCCGAAGTTGCCGCCCACCTGGAACACCGACTGGGCGAAGCCGGGCCGCAGCCCCGCCGCCATGCGCGCCACGCGCGACGCCTCGGGGTGGAACACGGCCGAACCGAGGCCGATGAGGGCCGCCGCCACGACGAGTACGGGGAAGCGCGTGGCGCCGGCGAGGATGAACAGCCCGAGCAGCGTGGAACCCATGCCCGCCGCCATCGAGTACGGCAGCGGGCGGCGGTCGGCGGCGATGCCGACGACGGGTTGCAGGAGTGAGGCCGTGAACTGGAAGGTCAGCGTCAGGAACCCGACCTGCGTGAACGTCAGGCCGTAATCGTCCTTCAGCATCGGGTAGATGGCGGGCAGCAGCGCCTGCATGAGGTCGTTCAGGAAGTGGGAGAAGCTGATGGCGACGATGACGCCGACGGCGGTCGCGCTGACCGCGTCGGTCGTGGCCGTTGCTGCTCGGGCCCTGGCTGCCTCAGCCACCTGGTGCTCCCGTCCGTGCGCCGCGGGCGCGGCCTCGGCGGCGGGGGCCCATGCGGACAGGTGAATCTACCCCACGCCGCCGCCGCGCCTGCCCGGGTCGCCGACCGGCGGTGCCGCCCGGTGGCGCAGGGGGTGGCGTCATCGGCCCCTTCGTGAGGCGCGCCCGAGCACCTCGACCTCGGCCGGTGTGAGCGTCACCCCGGCGGCGCCCACGTTCTCGACCAGGTGCGCTCGCTTGGAGGTGCCGGGGATGGGCAGCATCACCGGGCTGCGCGCCAAGAGCCAGGCGATGGCGACCTGAGAGGGCGTAGCGCCATGCCGGCGCGCGGCCTCGGCCAGAGGCGTGCCGGCGGCGGCGAGCTTCCCCGCCGCCAACGGGTGCCACGGGATGAAGCCGATGCGGTGCTCCTCGCAGTAGGCGAGGACGTCGTCGTGGGCGCGGTGGGTGATGCTGTAGCGGTTCTGCACCGTGGCCACCGGGAACACGCGCCTGGCCGCCTCGATCTCCTCGACGCTCACCTCGCTCAGGCCGGCGAGTCGGATCCACCCGACATCGAGCATCTGCTTGATGGCCCCGAACTGCTCGTCTCGCGGCACGTTCCGGTCGATGCGGTGGAGCTGCCACAGCGTGATCTGGTCGAGGCCGAGTATGCGCAGGCTCATCTGGACTTGCTGCAGCAGGTACTCCGGCCGACCAAGCGGCACCCACCTGTCGGGTCCGGTGCGGACCTGGCCCCCCTTGGTGGCGATCACCAGGCCGGGCGGGTAGGGGTGGAGGGCCTCGCGGACGAGCGGTTCCGAGACGAGGGGGCCGTAGGAATCGGCCGTGTCGATCAGGTTGATCCCGAGCTCCGGCGCGAGCCGCAGGGTGGCGAGGCACTCCTCGCGGTCGGCGGGCTGGCCCCACGTGCCGGGCCCGGTGACCCGCATCGCGCCGAAACCGAGGCGGTTGACCTCGACCTCGCCGCCCAAGAGGAAGCTGCCTGAGCTTATGGCGTTGGGCGTGATCACCTTCGCACCTCCACGCGCCTAACCATAAGGGAACCCGTCATGCACGCGCAGGGCGGTGGGGACGCGGGCAGCGGTCGCCGAGCTAGCGGGACTCGCCGCCACCGCCGCCCGCTGAGGCGGGCGCGTTGCTTCAGAAGAGGGTCACCCTGCCGGGGCCGTTGACGGCCACCGCCGAGAACGTCTGCACCTTGAATGGCGCCACGGGCGCCAGCTCGAGGAACAGTTCGAGGCGGCCGTGGTCGGCGCGCACCTGCCAGCTCGCCCGACATGGCCGTTCGAACCGGGGCGGGGCGTGTGGGCCGGCCGCGTCGACTCTGCCGAGGTTGACGAGCGCCCGGCGCAGGTGGTCGATGCGGTCGACGAGCGGGAAGTCGAGCTCCACGTTGTCTGCGAACAGCTCGGCGTGGCGCGCCGCCAGCTGCCTCGCGTCGCCCTCCCCGGCGCCCGCCACCCGGGCGTCGATGGCGCTCACCGCCGCCACCGTCTCGGGCCACGGACGCGCTTCGGCCGGGGCGCCACTCGCGCCTGCCATGATCTCGAACATGACCTTGCGGGCGAGCGTCGGCGCGGCCGAGTGGGTGCCGTTGGCGGAGGCGATGACCGTGCGTCCCGTCGGCCGGTGCCAGCACATGTAGGCGGTGAAGCCCGGGTAGCCGCCGGCGTGGGAGACGAGAGTGCCGTGCCGCTCGAAGCGCTCGACCTTGAGCCCGTAACCGTAGCCGGTCACGACGGTGCCGCAGAGGGGCGCCTCGGCCTGGGAAGCGCCAATCAGGCAGAGCGGTTCCTGCGCCTCGACCAGGTCGGCCGACGTGAAGGCGGCGCCCTCGGGCGCCTCTCGACCGAGGTGGAGGTCGGCCCAGCGCGCCAGGTCGCGCACGCTCGAGTAGAGGCCGCCCATGGGCGAGAAGGCGCCGGGTGCCGATTGCGGCTGCGGGGTCCACCCGCCAGGCCGGCCGGGTAGCGGCGGCTCGCGGTGGTAACCCTGCACGACCCCGTCGAGGTCGGCGGCCGAGAACGCCGTGTCGCTCAAGCCGAGCGGGACGACGATCTCGCTCATTACGTAGTCGCGGTACGGCCGGCCGGCCGCACGCGTGACGATCTCGCCCAGCAGCGCGTACCCCAGGTTCGAGTACTCGTAGGCGCTGCCGGGTGGGAACAGCAGCCGCACGCCCGCGCTCATCCAGGCGCCCAGTCGCTCGCGGCTCGCCGCCTCCTGCCGGTCACCCCACGGGTTGTCGGTGGCCAGCCCGCTCGACATCGACAACAGGTGGCGGATGCGGAGGGTGGGCCAACCGGCGGGCGCCTCGAGCGTGAGTTCGGGCAGGTGGGCGCGCACCTCGTCGTCGAGCGTCAGCTTGCCGGCCCTGCGAAGTGCCAGTAGCGCGAGGGCCGTGAAGCTCTTCGTGCACGACGCCACGCGGAACTTGGTGGACTCGCCGTAGCCGTCGTCGCCCCAGGCGAGCGAGCTGACCAAGGCGCCGCGCTCGGCTACGGCCACGATCCCGCTGGGGCTAAGGTTGCTGCCGGCGTGGTCCTCCACGAACGGCGTTAGGTCGAGGTCCAGCTGCGTCATGGGCGGCAGCATAATGCGCCGCGCCACGCGGCGGTGCCTAGCGCCCGGCCGCGTTCGTCAGTCGGCCTGACCGGCGAGGAGCCGCAGCAGCTCCGCGTGGATGAGGCCGTTGCTGGCGACGAGGTACGGGTTATCGATGCCGTACACACCGCCATGTTCGTCCGTGACGGTGCCGCCGGCCTCGCGGAGGATCAGGACCCCGGCGGCCACGTCCCACGGGTGGAGGGTCAGCTCCCAGAAACCGTCGGCGTTCCCGGCGGCCACGGTGCAGAGATCGAGGGCGCCGGCGCCGGCGCGGCGTACGGCTCGCGCCCGGCGCAGGGCGCGGGCGAACTTCACCTCGTTGACGCGGATGTCGGCCTCCACGGCGTTGAAGCCCGTCGACACGAGGGCCTGCGCCAACGTGGGCGTGCGGCTCACGCGGAGGGGTGCGCCGTCGACCCGCGCGCCCCTCCCCCGAACGGCCGTGTAGAGGCGGTCACGCACGCTGTCCAGCACGACGCCTACCTCGACCGTCCCGGCCACCTCCAACGCGATCGACACGCAGTAGAACGGGAAGCCGCTGGCGTAGTTGGTGGTCCCGTCGAGCGGGTCGACGATCCAGCGGTGGGTGGCGCCCTCGCGGCCCTGGTCGCCCCCTTCCTCGCCCAGCACGGCGTGGTCCGGGTAGGCGCCAGTCAGGACCGCGCGGATCCGCTCCTCGCTCAGCTTGTCCACCTTGGTGACGATGTCGGCGAAGTTGGCCTTGGTGCCCACCTGCTTGTCCGTGTCGGCGGCGTGGAAGCGGTGGATGGCGGCGGCCGCGCGGGCCGCCTCGATGGCGACGTCGAGGAACTCGGTCATGGGGGCCATCATAGGCCCGCCCCACGCGCCGCCGGCGGCGCCCTCCCCTACATGATTCCTGGGCCTCGGCGTCCGGTCAGTCGGGTCTACCCTGCGGTCGAAGGAGGTCGTCATGACGCAAGCGAAGCAGTTGGCCTCGTTCGCCGCGAGCGCGAGCTACGACATGTTGTCGGCGCTGGCCGTGGAGGCATTGAAGGTGCGGGTCCTGGACAGCCTCGGCTGCGCCCTGGGAGCCTTGGACGGTCCGCCCGTGAGGGCGGTCAGGAGCCTCGTGGAGGAGTTCGGGGGCAGGCCGCTGACCACCCTGATCGGCGGTGGGCGCACCGCGCCGGACCGGGCGGCGCTATACAACGGCGCGCTGGTGCGCTACCTCGATTTCAACGACAGCTTCCTGGCGCCCGGCGAGACCTGCCACCCGAGCGACAACCTGGCGCCCGTGCTGGCGGCGGCAGAGTACGCGGACGCGGACGGTAGGCGGCTGTTGACGGCGCTGGCGGTCGCCTACCAGGTGCAGTGCCGCCTGTCGGAGGTCGCGCCGGTGCGGGCGAAGGGGTTCGATCACACGACCCAAGGGGCGTTCGCGGTCGCCGCCGGCGCGGCGCGCGCGCTGGGCCTCGACACCGAGCGCACGGCCAACGCCGTGGCCATCGCCGGCACCGCCCTGCCGGCCCTGCGGGTCACGCGCACGGGCGCGCTCTCCAACTGGAAGGGGCTGGCGTACCCCCACACGGCGTTCGCGGGCACGCACGCCGCGTTCCTGGCCGCGAAGGGCATCACCGGTCCCGCCGCGGTGTTCGAGGGCAACAAGGGCTTCATGGACGCCATCAGCGGGCCGTTCGACATCGACTGGCGCGCGGAGGACCTCGAGGTCGTGCGGCGCACCATCTTGAAGAAGTACGACGCCGAGATCCACTCGCAGTCGGCCATCGAGGGGGCCCTCGACCTCAAGCGCCGGCACGGCTTCGCGGCCCGCGACATCGACAGCGTCCAGATCGACATCTTCGACGTGGCGTTCGACATCATCGGGGGTGGCGAGGAAGGCGACAAGACCCGCGTTAGCACCAAGGAGGAGGCGGACCACAGCCTGCAGTACATGGTGGCAGTGGCCCTGCTCGACGACCAGGTGCTGCCGGCCCAGTACGACCCGGCTCGCATCGTGAGGAACGACGTCCAGGCGCTATTGCGGCGCGTGCACGTGAGACCCGCGGCCGAGTTCAGCGCGCGCTTCCCCGCCGAGCACGGGTGCAGGGTGACGGTGAGGCTCCAGGGAGGCGATGAGTTCGTCGTGGTGAAGCGCGATTACGAGGGGTTCACCACCCGACAGATGAGCTGGGACGGGGTGGTGGCGAAGTTCGAGCGCTTGGCGGCGCCGCACGTGGGCGGCGACCTGCGAGGCGCGCTGGTGGAGGTCGTGCGCGACCTCGAGAACCGGCAGGTGACCGACCTGACGGGACTGTTGGCGAGGGCCGGCGCGGCCGTGCCGGCGGGAAGGTGAGTGGCGTCATGAACAGCGAGTTCGGGTTCCTGCAAGTGAACGAGCGGCCGGGAAAGCCGCGCACCACGGGGCTGACGGAGATCCGCGCCGCCTACTACACGCCGGTCGGGCCACGCTACCTGGCGG
>Ga0226835_1001633_pt1 | contig 11478 bp, 13 predicted proteins | sample LAC_MetaG_1_FD_163627 | JGI IMG/M metagenome (GOLD analysis project Ga0226835, IMG submission 163627) | Anaerobic ammonium oxidizing microbial communities from anammox membrane bioreactor (MBR) in UC Berkley, California, United States -... | ecosystem: Engineered > Bioreactor > Anaerobic >...
GATCAGATCGGGGCGGATTTCTTTCTTCAACACTTAGGGGCAGCCATTCAAGCTCGCCAGGGGTTGTTGATGGAAAGGGAGACAAACGCCTTGCGCCTGGTTCACGCCGAATCGGATGGCTTGCCTGGCGTGATCGTTGATCGGTATGCAGACACCCTGGTAGTGCAATTCCTGAGCAGCGGAGCCGAGCGTTGGCGGGAAGAGATCGCAGATGCGCTATTGCAGTTAACCGACGCTCGAAGTATTTATGAGCGCTCGGATGCAGAAGTGCGCCGGCTGGAGAATCTGCCGGAGCGGTGTGGCCCACTGCGCGGTGACGCGCCGCCAAGACAGATCACGATCCTTGAAAACGGGCTGCGTTTCTTGGTGGATGTTTATCAGGGGCATAAGACTGGACACTACCTGGATCAGAGGAATAATCGCCGAATTGTTCGAGCGATGGCGCAAGGCCGACATATTTTAGATTGTTTTTGTTACAGCGGTGGATTTCTGGTCAATGCTTTGGCGGGAGGCGCCGCATCTGTGACCGCAATTGATGCCTCGCAGGATGCGTTGGAGTTGGCGCGGCAGAATTTGCTCCTCAATCAATTATCGCTTGCCAATGTGGATTTACAACAGGCGGACGTTTTTCAAGCGCTGCGCGGCTTTCGCGACCGAGCATTGCGTTTTGATTTGATCGTTCTTGACCCTCCCAAGTTTGCGCCAACTGCCAGCCATATCGCACAGGCAGCGCGAGGATATAAAGACATCAATTTACTGGCTTTCAAATTGCTTCGGCCTGGGGGAATATTGGTCACTTTCTCCTGTTCGGCGGGCGTTGACGCTCCGCTTTTTCAAAAAATCGTCGCCGGCGCCGCTTTAGATGCTGGCGTTGAGGCGCAGATCTTATACTGGCTTTTTCAGGCGGAGGATCATCCGGTCGGCCTAGCGTTCCCGGAAGGAGCCTACTTAAAGGGGTTGGTGATCCGGGTAAAATAAACAGGAAGGGCGGCATTGCGCAACCCTTCCTGAACTATAGTGGAGATGTCGGGAATCGAACCCGAGTCCGAAAGATTCGGCCCGCGAATATCTACGAGCATAGTCGGTTGATTGGTTTCGCCCTCCGCGTTGCAACCGACAACAGCGACCGTCGGGCTAACCGCTGGAACCCGAAAGTTCCTCTTTCGTGCAATGAGCGGTGTGGTTGCACGGCACTCCAGCTTTGTCACGCCCGATCATGCCTCCGGCTGGAGTTCGGGGCAAGCGGACGTGGCCCTACTTCAGAGGGCCAGCCACTCCGTCAATCGCCTAAGCGGCGAGGGGCAGAGCAGCGTAGTTTGTGCGGTTGGCACTTTTCTTTTGCGCTGATTTATCGAGGTCGGCGCCTCTCGGCTCGCAATTCGGGGTCAGCCTCTCCCGTCGAGACCTTTCATCCCCGGTGAATTTATTATACACGATTTTTGCGCGCTTGCAGCAGGGGTGTGTTATACTCTTGGGCGCTTATTTCCGAATTCATCCATAAGATTTAATGTGAAACTGTTTTGAGACGGCGGGGTTATAAAGGGCAGCAATGTAACCCATCACCATCCTGGGTGTAGTCTGTCCGAAAAACCCACGCCCCAAGAAGGGTAGTAGAGTTGTCTGATATCCAGGATGATGAGGCGCTGGAGCGCGCAATCCAAGGTGATCAAGAAGCGTTTGGCGTTCTTTACGAACGGTATGTGGGTAGAATATTTAACTATATATATTACCGAACCGGCAATGTATATGATGCGGAAGACCTGACCGAGAGGGTGTTTTTCCGTGCTCTGCGGCACATACGGAACTATAACCATCGCGGTTTGCCATTCTCAGCTTGGTTATATCGCATTGCCCATAACCTGGTGGCGAACTGGCATCGAGACAACAGCCGACGCAAAGAAATCCCTTTAGACGATGGCATCCTGTCCACGCATGTTGGCGGTTTTCCCGAATCCGAGGTTCTTAAGGCTGAGGAGCACGATCATCTGTTACGCGTTATTCGCTATCTTCCGCCAGATCGGCAACAATTGCTCATCTTGAAGTTTGTGGATCATTTGTCGAATGCTGAGATTGGCGTCATTATGGGCAGAACTGAGGGAGCAATCAAGAGTCTGTATCATCGTACATTGCTGGCGATAAGGGATGAGCTGGGGCAGATCCAAATTGAAGACAGCGATGAAGATCAGTCCCCTGATCTATTGAACGGAGAGTAGAAAATGCTACGGATTGTTATAGATAGCGCCGGCGATTTGCCTGCCAATTGGCTGAATCAGTATGACATTCATGTCATCCCTATCAACATCCACTTTGGCAATCGAATGTTCCTTCAGGGCGTAGATCTCAGCAACGCAGACTTTTACCGTTTGGCGGACGAGACTGGAGTGATACCACAAACTTCTCAGCCCAGCCCGCAGCAATTCAGTGATTTTTACCGCAAAATTGCTCAGCCAGGCGATACGATTCTATCCATGCACGTCACCTCAAAATTATCCGGCACGTTTGCATCCTGTGAAGTCGCCGCCCAAGAGTTGTCGAATGAATATCATATTATCCCTTTCGATTCGGCGTGCGGTTCGGCTGGAATGGGCTATATGGCGCGTGAAGCACGCTTGATGGAGCGGTTGGGCGCCAGCCTGGACTTGATCCTGGAACGGCTGAAGCAAATTCGCTCCAAGATGCAGATTGTGTTGACGCTAAACACGCTGGAATATGCCCGGCGGAGCGGGCGTGTGAAAGCGTTACAGGCAGCGCTGGCATCGCTGCTCAATGTGAAACCTGTGATCAGTCTGCGTGATGGAATCCTTGAGCTGGGAGATCGTATTCGAACGCGCCGTAAGGCGTTGGAGTTCGTGTTGGAAGAGGTTGTTCGCCGACAGGGCGTGCGTTTGATCAACGCGGCAGTTGTTCATGCACAAGATCCAGATGTTGGCGACCAGTTGATGGAGATGGTGAAGAAAAGGCTGAATATCAATGAGCTAATCATGACAGAGTTATCCATCGGTGTTGCAGCGAACCTTGGCCCGGGAACGGTCGGCATCGTGGCGTATCCGGTGGATCAAGGGTGAAGTATGAAGCGAAGAAGAACTGATCCAGAAGTTGCACAGACAGAAATGTTGCGGGTAGAGCGTCGCTTAGGCGACATGTTGCGAGAAGTGCCTCCTCGCCAGGCTTTCGTTTCCAATTTAAAAAACCGCCTGGCAAAGGAGTCAATACCCAGGCGGTCGAATACGCAAATCGTTCAATATATCCTGTTGTCTTTAGCAGGAATTCTAAGCGGTGCTATGTTGATGATCGCAGGCATTCGTGCTATGGTCACGCTCTTAGGATTGTTGGGCATTTTACATCAGGTCGGCCAGCAACGACGACGAGCGGTGCAACCGATGATGATTGATCTGTCCCATTGATCGTGTGGATGACAGGTGTTGTGATCGTCAATTCTGTTGGGGTATGCCGCCCTCGCGAACGATTGCCAAAGCAAGATTATTCGGCCAGCAGTCTTTGTCGCAACCAACGCGATTCTGCGATCAAGTCTGCTTCTACGGGCAGCCGATAATCGGGGGTGATCCGCGTCAGAAAATGATCAACAACGCTCTTTACGTCGGATGGGATGTCTGGCGACAGGCTGAGATAGCGTAAATAATCATAGGCGCTAGGGGTCTTTAATTCTAATCCCTGCAGGCGCAGATATTCTGCAATGACGATGCCCGCAGCGCGGCGCGCACATACCCGCGCCATGCCTTCGTTGCCAGATGCACGGGCGCGTTCCGCCATCTCCAACTCTTTATTAAAGCGATGTTCCCAGGTTTCCAAATGTTTCATGGTGTGATTTTACCCTGAAGCTTGACGGCTTGTCTTTATTCCAAGTAGAATGCATCCATAATTGGAGTATACAATGAAAGACATTGTACTGGCTTTAGGCGGCGGCGGAGTGAAAGGCATTGCCCATATCGGTGTGATTCGCGCTTTGGAACGGGCGGGCTTTCGCATCCGCGCCGTAGCGGGTACCAGCGCAGGCGGCCTCTGTGGGGCTTTATACGCGTTTGGTTATAGCCCAGACGGCATCCAAAATCGCTATAAACTGGTTGAACCCAGCAAGATGTTTGTTCGTCAGCCGGATGATAAGGCTTCCTGGTTGGGGCTAAAGGGGGTACGTGAAATCCTGGAAGATTCTTTAGGGGATAGTTTCTTCGAGGATCTGCGGCTTCCATTTGCGGTAACCGCGGTAGATTTAAACACCGCCGAGCATGTGGTAATTCGTACCGGCAAGGTGCTGGACGCAGTTTTAGCGACCATCGCTGTGCCGGGTGTTTTTCCTCCAGTGGAGTTGAATGGTCGCATGCTGGTGGACGGGGGGGTGCTAAACCCGGTGCCGGTCAACGTAGCGCGGGCGCTGGCGCCAGATTTACCGGTTGTAGCCGTGGTTCTGTCGCCGCCGGTTGATGACTGGGCCGGCGTTACGCAGCCGCGCATGTTAAACTCTTTGCCTTTCTTGATGAAATATGTGAGTCAGTTTCGATTTTCACAGGCCTTAAACCTTTTTATGCGGGCGATTGACATTGGCGGCGCATTGTTGACGGAGTTGCTGCTCGAGATCGAGAAGCCAGATGTAATTATTCGCCCTGCAGTGCGTCACATTGGTTTGCTTGATCCGGTGGATGTTGATCAGGTTGCGTTATTGGGTGAGAAAGCCACCGAGCTTGCGCTCCCGCGGCTGCATCAAGCGACTCATTGGTCGCGGCGGCTGCTGAGAAAACTTTGGCCTTACTCGCCGCCAAAGGTGCGCCTGCCCTATTCTACGGATTTCAAGGTCTGACATATTTTTACGATGACTCGTGACCTGCGCAAATATTCACGGCAAACCCAGAATCGTTTGATTTTGGGTTTTCTTGCGCTGGTATTTTTCCTGGGCGACGGCCTGATTTATCTGTTTTGGGGACGCGATGCAGCATTGATGGGTCTGATTTGTCTGCTGTTGGGGTTAACGCCGGCAGTGTTAGTTTGGGGCTTTTTGATTCTCTTGGACTGGTTTGTACGCAAGGAGCAAGAGAAGCGTGAATGAGCGAATCGAACTCGATGACTGGGTATTGCGTGTGCGCCGACCGGAGACGCCTGCGCCGCATGATCTTATCGTGTTGCTGCACGGTTGGACCGGCGATGAGGACGTCATGTGGATTTTCGCCTCGCGCTTGCCTGAAAACGCGTATCTGGTTGCGCCGCGCGCGCTATACCCAACCTCTTTGGGAGGGTATGGCTGGCAAGAAAACCCGCAGAATGGTTGGCCAAACATCTTTGAATTTCAACCCGCCATCCAAAAGTTGTGGGAGCTGTTGTCGCCGCTCCATTTTCCCAACGTAAATTTATCCGCGATTCGCTGGATGGGATTCAGTCAGGGAGCAGCCCTGGTGTATAGCCTGGCGTTGTTATATCCTGAGCGAGTCAGGTCGCTGGCATGCCTGGCTGGTTTCATGCCAGCAGGCGCGGAAGAGCTGGCGCAACATCAACCCTTACGAGGTAAAGCGGCCTTTATCGCTCACGGCCAGCGCGATGAAGTGGTGCCGCTGGAACAAGCGTTGCGGGCGAAGCAGATTCTTGAAAAGGCCGGCGCGCGGGTGACCTATTGTGTGGATGATATAGGTCATAAACTAAGCGCGGGCTGCTTTCGCGGCCTGGGACAATTTTTTGCCCAACATTGAGAGCGGAATCACGACCGGTTTTGTCGCTCTTGCAGCCAGCGTTGCAACGATGGCTGGCTTTCCCCAGATGGGATTCCTAAAAGCAATTGTTCTACGCTGATGTCCTCATCCAAGTCGGGCCAGTGAATCCCCTCGCCATCGCCGATCATGCGCCAATGCTGGCGTTCCGCCTGAGTCCCATTGAGTAAGCGGGGATACCACGCCAGAGGCACCGATAATGTTCGCCCATCTTCCAACTCTACCACAAGTTCGTCTTCACTTACGCGGACGTTTTGCGCCCGAGCCTGTCGAATTTCAATCACCAAAGTATTCATACCAGCGCTCCAAGAGCTGATCGTGTTGGCGTTCAATTAGTCGCAAAATTTCTAGTATCTCTGCAGGACGAAACCCCGTGTTGGATTGTAAACGGATAGGGGTAAGCCAAATTTTAGCCGTATTTTTGTCACACTCTAATGGATGAGAGGCGGTTCATTTCTATCGCCTGAATAGAAAAAGAAGCGATACGGGCCTACTATCGAAATTGTTGGCGACATTGGTTGTCCTATCAGCATAAATCATTTTATCATAATGATGGAAAAGAGTCGTCGCTCAACGACTTGTGTTCCGTCAAATGAGTGGAACAAAACGAATACAGTTGATTGCCCTGGGAGAGGACGTAAGATGCAGGGATAAACTAAGCACTACGCATCCAGGTTGCAAACGATTTTGCAGAAAGCCATTCCGCAAGGGAATTGGGCAACCTCTGTGGCAGGATGAAGGAGGACAAATTGCGATTAAGCTTAGAGCAACTGCTAGCAGTGATCCACGGTTTGACTTTGACAGAGTGGATGGGCGCTGGCGATGACGCAACGACTGCGTCCCTTGGTATTGCCCGGTAGCCTAGGAAGAAAATAGCAGCAGCGCCATGACCGCAAGCAGGATGCTGTGGTCATGGCGCAAGACCTGCAAACAGATAATACTATCTAACGGACACCTGCCTCAACTCTTCGATATCAATCTTTTTCATTTGGAGAAAAGCCTTCATTACCTCTTCTCGGCGGGAAATATTTGGATCGCTTAGCAGTTCGTACAGTGCTATTGGCACGACTTGCCATGAAACACCGTATTTGTCCTTGAGCCAGCCGCACTGTTGGGCGCTTTCGTCGCCTCCTTCAGATAGTTTTTCCCAATAGTAGTCCACTTCTTGCTGGTCTTTGCAACTGATTTGAAAAGAAATGGCCTCATTGAAATTGAACGCCGGCCCTCCGTTGAGCGCGGTGAACGACTGGCCGTCCAGTTCAAATTCCACTGTCATGACCGTTCCCGCTGGCATTCCATGAATATCGTAACCTGCCTCTCCGTATCGGGTAACTTCCAGGATTTTCGAGTTTTTGAATATGCCGGTATAAAACTGAGCAGCTTCTTCAGCCTGGCGATCGAACCACAGACATGGGGTAATCTTATCCATTTTCGTTGTCTCCTGACCTCAAATGATATTGATTAATAGGTGGAATAGCGGATCCTGTTGGCGAAAAATGCAGCTTGAATTCGCTTACTCCGTAGGTGTAATCGCATAAATAGGATGGTATTTATCCGTGTTGTTATTATAGAACTAATTTTCTATTTGTCAAGCAAAATTCTCTTGTTACCACCTCATCATTGTTTTTCAAGCCACCCTAACAGGGCGCTCACGCTGCCGATCGCAAGAGCGACACTGGTATCCGCCGCGCCATAATACAAATAGATTGTATCGCCATCCGTCCCTAATGTATAACCGCATGGAAAGACGACGTTGTCCACGTCACCGCGTCGTTCGTAGGGTTCTTCTGGGCCGAAGATCCAATTATCGCTGCGTTTCAAACAACGTTCCGGGTTGTGTAAATCAAATAGCGCCAACCCAAGCCGATATATTGCGCCGGCTGCGGTCTGGCGCACGCCGTGATATATCACCAGCCAGCCTTGCTCAGTTTGGATGGGCGGAGAAGAGAGGCCGATTTTGTTGGCATCCCACCATGCGCCGCGTCGTGCTTCGAGCATTAACTTATGGCCCCCCCAATGGCGCAGATCAGGCGAATAAGAGATCCACATGTGCGCACCCAGGGAACTGATGGGGCGATGGATCAAAGCCCAATAATTGCCGATCCGATGCGGAAGCAAGGCAGCATCTTTATCTTCCGGCGGCATGATCATGCCGTAACGTTCGAAGCAGCGAAAGTCTTCCGTGAGCGCCAAAGATACTCCCGGACCGCCATGTGAATAAGCGGTATAGACGACGGCAAACTTGCCCAACTCTGGGAGGTAGGTGATACGTGGGTCTTCAATTCCCCATAGTTCTTCCGGGTAATGTTCTGGGTCAGGCAAGAGGGTGGGTTGGGGGTCAATCTGCCAGCCATCTACGCCATTCATAGAACGAGCGGCGCATAAATGGGAGTGCCCGCGCCGATCCTCTACACGGCACAAGAGCAAAGTGGTTCCGTCTGGCAGCCGGACAGCGCCGGGATTAAACACGCTGTTAACCGGGTAGGGCCAATCTGCGGCGGATAAGATGGGGTTGTGGCTATAACGGCGGAAGAGTTCGGGATGCTTGTTGTTCATTGAGGGCGCGCCTCCACAGATTGAAGTGTATTCTCAACCGATTGAAGTGTGTTCTCGACCAGCCGCAACTCCAGTAGGGCATGCAGAAAAGCAAGGGTGGACTCTGCTCCTTGATTCTCGTTGACGCGATCGGGATGAAGTCCATCGCGACATCCACCCGTCGTTGGATCATAAAGTGGGAGGTGAAGATCGTTACGGCCGAGGAACCATTCAAAGGCGCGCTCAGCCTCTTTGCGCCAACGCGTGTTTGCGGTGATGCGGTAAGCTTCGAGGCAAGCCGCGACCATCGTTTGTGCCTCTATCGGTTGTTGATCGAAACGAGCGCGTTCGCCGCCGCGCAGATAATAGCCGTTCGAGCCAATAGGGGCAAAATGTCCTCCCATACTATTCGCGCTCTGGAGATCGGCTAACCAACGCAGCGACTCGAGGCCGACCTCGGTCATCGTTTGGTTCAGAGACCATTGCCCACAGGTGAGTAAAGCGTGTGGAATTACAGCGTTGCAGTATGTCAGCCGATCCTCGAACCAAAGCCAATCATCTGAACGACAGTTTTGATATAACAGTAACAGCCGCTCGGCTAGTTCTCTACCAACCTGGCTGGCCATACGGTCTCCGGCAAAGCGTCGGAGATATTCATGGATGCCAAGCAGGGCGAATGCCCAGGCGCGTGGGCTGGTGGTGTCGAGAATGGCAGGTAAGGCTTGCTCAAATAATCGGCTTGCCATGCTCTGGAATGCTGGCGTGTTTGAACGGCCTAATACGACGCCCAATGCCCACAATGCGCGCCCGTGACAGTCGTCGGAGCCATTCTCTTCTTGCCAGCAGCGTTGATAATTCATGAAGTTGCGGAAACGTCTCGTCTTAGCGTTGAAGGAATACCATAAGAAAGCAAGGTATTTGGAAGCCAGATCTTGGGCTTCGGTGTTGCCGAGTTCTTCTAAAATGACGCTCACGATGAGGGCGCGAGCGTTATCATCTGTTGTGTACCCCATCTCGTAATTGGGTATCGTGAAAATAGCGTGCTGCAAAATGCCGGTTTCGTCTGTCATGCGGCGCAGGTGATCGAGTTTGAGGATTGGTAGTTCCCCTGGGCGTTGATCGAGAGCTTTGACCATGATACTGCGCTGGTTTAGCCGTCGGCGTTCGGCGCGAGCGCGCTGGAAACATTCCATGTAACGGCGCGCTACTTGCGGCCAGATCATTTCTCGCCCGAAGAGATAGGCACGTTTGCGTATAGCATGTCGTTTGGTTTCATTGTCCAATAGATCAATCACTTGTTCTGCCAGGGCGGCGGGATTTTGGAACGGCACTAACACGCCGCGCTCCTCGGACAGCATCTCTTCGGCATACCAATAAGGGGTCGAGATCACTGCTTTGCCCGCGCCTAGAGCATAGGCCAATGTGCCGGAAACGATCTGCGCCTGGTTGAGATAGGGTGTGATATAGATATCCGCCGCGCCGATAAATTTGATCAGCTCCTCTAAACTGACGAAGCGATTGTAAAAAATTACGTGTTTTTCTACGCCTTTTTCCTGAGCCAGCCGCTGCAGGGTTAGCCGATACGTTTCGCCTTCGCGTCGTTTGACGTGTGGATGCGTTGCGCCGAGGATGATGTACACCACGTTAGGATGTTTGTTCAAAATCGTCGGCAGAGCGGCGATCACGTTCTCGATCCCTTTGTTGGCAGAGAGCAATCCAAAAGTAAGCAAGACGATCTGGCCTTCTACGCCGAACTGGTCTTTGTAAAACGCCGGATCTACAAATGGAACATCTGGAATGCCATGCGGAATCAGGTCAATCTTTTCTGCTGGCGTTCGATAGATTTCTTGCATAAACTCTAGCGCGCGTGCGCTCATGACAATCAATCTATCCGACAGCGCGGCAATTTCTTCTAACACCCATCGCTGATCGGGATCGGGATCACGTAGCACTGTATGCAGGGTGGTAACGATCGGCACGCGTAATTCGCGCAACAGCGCCAGGATGTGGCTGCCGGCTCGTCCGCCGAAGATGCCATATTCGTGTTGCAAGCAAACCAAATCCACATTATTGATGTTCAGAAAATCAGCGGCGCTGCGATAAGAGTTAATATCCTTTTCTACCAGTTCGAATCGCACCCGGGATGGATAAGCGTAGCCGTCTTTTGTGTCATTCACGGGAAGAGCAATGCAATTGGTTTCACTGTATTCAGCAGCCAAAGCCTCGCATAAGTCAGTGGTGAATGTGGCGATGCCGCACTGGCGCGGCAAGTAATTCCCAACAAATGCAATGCGGTTAATCGTAGGAGAAGTTAATCTGTGTTCCATAACTCTACCTCCGTTTTTCTATAAGTTATTGCCCAACATAAGGATAATGGTAATGGAGGCGAGGGTCTACGCTCGCCATCTCTGCCATGCAGCCGAATATGCAATCAAAAGATTGAACCTGATTGGAAGTTACGCTGCCATCTGATGGTTCTTAGTGCCTGCATGGACTGCTCCCCTGCTCCGCGTGGGAGCTTGACTGTGTCCTAAATATTTGTCCGGTCTGGAAAATTATATGCAAGCCTCCGACGCCGGTCAATAGGTTATGCTGAGTTTTTGTTCTAAAATTGCCCATTGACATTCTGGGGATTCCTGTTAGAATTCAACATGAACTTGCCTGTAGGGTTTCTTTTCAATAAAGGATTTGGCTCAAGGCGTTTGTTCTTGAGCCTTTTTTGTTGAATCGGGACTGCCAGGTGAGTAACAGATCAACTTTTTTAGTACAAGAATATGGAGATAAAGAATATGTCAAGCCGAACGATCGGGACCGTCAAGTGGTTCAACAATAGCAAGGGTTATGGTTTCTTAGCCCGTGAAAATGGACCGGATGTGTTTGTTCATCACACCGCTATTCAGAGCGACGGTTACCGTTCTCTCGAAGAAGGCCAAAAGGTGGAGTTTTCCATCGAACAGGGCGCAAAAGGCCCGCAGGCCAAAGATGTAGTCGTCCTGTAAACACTGAGCGATGATTCGAAAACACCTGTCGTGAACCGGCGGGTGTTTTTTTATTCTTACTCAACAATTGCGCTGCCGCCTACCTTGTGGGATACTTTGTGTATTCTTATGAAAGGGAATGTTTATGGCCGCTGCACAAATTATCTCGCTCAAAATTCATCGCTCGCTGGCTTTTGGCATCTCGCTTTTCGCTTCTTTGGGGCTGATGCTGGCGCTCAACCTGGCAGGATCCA
>Ga0226835_1001635_pt1 | contig 11464 bp, 8 predicted proteins | sample LAC_MetaG_1_FD_163627 | JGI IMG/M metagenome (GOLD analysis project Ga0226835, IMG submission 163627) | Anaerobic ammonium oxidizing microbial communities from anammox membrane bioreactor (MBR) in UC Berkley, California, United States -... | ecosystem: Engineered > Bioreactor > Anaerobic >...
CGATGCCCCTGCCGCCACCTGGCTAGACTTCGACGGCGATCCGCATACCCCGCCGGTTCAGGTCTATACCACCGGGCTGTACATCAACTATCTGGGCGACGAGCGAATCAACCGGGGCGAAACGCTATTCACCGCGTCGGTCACATTCCAGCCGCTGAGCCAGGATATCGTCGGGGGGCGTGTGGTGATCTGGTCGGCAGAGGAAGGCGCGCTGTTCCCGGCCGGGCCGGGTCCAGATGGCGCGGCCTTCACCGCCGACGACCCGCTGATGCCGCTGCCCGCCGGGTGGAGCGTCGTCAGCCTCGACGAGCGACCCTACACGATCATTCGCGAGCCGGTGGTCGAGGTCCCCATCGTCGAGAGCCTCGGCGCGCTCAACGACTATTCGGCCCTGACCTACCGCGCCGCGTGGGAGCAGTTCTTCGCCCGTGTGCGCGAAACGTACCCCTTTGCGGCAGAAAAAGAGGTGGATTGGGACGCAATCTACAATGAGATCACCCCGCTCGTCGGGCTGGCGACCAGCGACCTGACTTTCCACCTGATCATCACCCGGTTTGGCGAGCTGCTAGCCGATACCCACGTCGGTTACGCTTCCGTGCCGATCCTGCAAAACCTGCTGATCGGCGGCGTTGGTATCAGCGGGCTGGTGATGACAGATGATGGCGAGCTGGTCGTGACCGGGGTAGCCAGTGGCTCTCCGGCGGCGCGAGCCGGGATTCAGATCGGCGATGTCCTGACACGCATTGATGGCATACCGGCGGCGCGGGCGCTGGCCGAAACACCTTTGCTGCTCAGCAGCGCCTCAACACCGCACGGGCGCGTGTTCTTCCAGGCGATGACACTGCTGCAAGGCCGCATCGGCTCGTCGGTAGCCCTGCGCTGGGAAAGCCCGGACGGCGAGCGCGAAGCGACGCTCACCCGCGTGCCGGACGCGAGCGCGCTGCTGACCGCGCTGGGTCTGGCGGGGTCGTCTGGCCGGGTTGTTGAGGGGCGCGTGCTGGACTCTGGCCTGGGCTACATCCGGGTGCGCAGCTTCGCGCAGGACGTAAGCGCCGCTGCCGGCCTGTTCGCCTCGGCGCTGGAAGACCTGATCGCCGCCGAGGTGCCGGGCGTGATCATCGACGTGCGTTCCAATTCTGGCGGCATCCCGCAGCTCGCGATGGCGATGGCCGGGCACTTTTTCACCGACTACGAGCGCGTGATCGATCTCTACTACGCAGACGGCAAGGGCGATTTTCAGTACCGCGGTTTCATCGAGATCCTGGTCAGCGAGCCGCACTACGCCGGGCCGGTCGCCGTGCTGGTCGATCCGCTGACGGGCAGCGCGGGCGACGTCTTCGTCTACGCCATGCGCTTCCACAACCGCGCGATTGTGGTCGGCCACACGCCAACAGGGGGCTTTACCGGCGAGGTCAGCGATGGGCAGTACCTGCTCCCCGGCGCGCTGACGGTCCAGGTTCCCACCGGGCGCCCGACCGATCCGCTCACCGGCGCGACCGTGCTCGAAGGGGTGGGGGTCGCGCCGGACGTGCGCGTCCCGCTCACGCGCGAGGCCGTCCTGTCGCCGGAAGATGAAGTGCTCCAGGCCGCCGAAGCCGCGCTGCTGGCTCTGATCGCCGAGCAACCCTAGGGTACACCGGCGCGTCAGCGTGCAAAAACGGCGGGCCGTCCGGTGGGGTGGACGGTCCGTCTCTGTGCGGGGGTGTGGTGCGCCTAGACGCTGCCGGACGTGTCGAGTAAGCGGCGAACTTTAAGCGCCAGGTGCAGATTGAGCCGGACGTTGGAGTCGTCCATGTCGAGCTGGATGATCTCGGTGATGCGGCCCAGGCGGTAGACCAGCGTGTTGCGGTGGATGTTGAGCACGTGGGCCGTGCGCGCCATGTTGCCGTTGTTGGTGAAGTATGCGTTGAGCGTCGGCAGCAGATCGGTGTTGTGCTGTTCGTCATAGCGCGACAGCGGCGCCAGCCAGTGATCGCAGAAACTCTGCAGCAGCTTGGGATCGCCCACGCCCAGCAGCAGCTCGTACAGGCTAAGGTCGCCGAAGAACGCGATCTGCGAGTCATCCCACATCTGCTCGGAAAGCGTCAGGGCGCGCTCGGCTTCCTGGAACGACTCGCGCAGGGCGGTCAGGCCCATCACGGCGCGTCCCACGCCGGCGACAATCTTGCCGTCGGGCGCGGCGGCGGTCAGCACACCGTGCAAGTGCTGCACCATCTGCTTGAGGCGCTGCGTCTGCTGCGGTTCGTCAAGCGGGAAGAAAAGCACCGCCCGGTCCACATACTGCCCGACAGGCGCCTGGATGCGTCGCTGGTGCATTTCGGTTTGCAGCAACTTGACCATCCGCTCAGGCGAGAACGCACCGCCGACGCGATCGGCGGCGGGCAGCCAGTGAAACAGGACGATCGCGTACCACATGCCGGAGCGGAAATTATCCTTCTCGGCGCGCAGGGTGAGCAGGGCATCGTCTGCCGCCGGGCTGCTCAGCCAGTCGCTGATCCAGTCGCGCACGACCGGGTGCTCGGCGGTGGCTTCGGCGGCCTGCTGGCGGACCAGCTCGCGCACGAACAGCCGCTCGCTGTATTCCAGCGCCATCAGGTCGAAGTCGTCCGGCGCGTCCCCCGCGCTGAGCACCGACAGATAGCCGAGCAGTTGGCCTTCGTGAATGAGCGGCACGGTGATCCCGGCCGGGCTGCGGATGATCTGCCAGTCGTCCTCAAAGAAGGCGCGATCCTGCAAGTCGAAGCGGCGCACAAATTCGGCCCCGCCGGCCAGCGCCAGATGCGAGTCCCACTCGTGGCCGGTGGTCGACGCAGGCAGGCCGCGGCTGAGGACGTGCCCCTTACGGTTGTGGATCACGACCGGGCGGTCGAGCATCCGGGCCAGGGCGTTGAGCATCGTCGTCAGCCCGCGATAGCTGGCCGCATGGCGCTGAAGCGTTTGCTCCAGCTCGAAGGCGCGCTGCGCGAGTTGCGCTTCGCGGTTGGTCAGCAGCCGCTGCACGGCGCGCTCGACGTGAGGCAGCGCGGTCCGTTCGGGCAGCGTGATCAGCGGGAAATTGTGCTGTTTGGCGATCTGGTGAGCCGCCGGAGGAATCGTCCCCCGCACCGCCAGCGCCGCGGCGCGCAGTGGGATAAGCTCGGCCACGATCGTCTCCAGCGAGAGCGGCTTTTGATAGTTTGCCAGGGTGGAAGTCGAGACGAGCACCAGCTCGCCCCCTTCGATGTCGGCGAAGATCGGCGGGCGGGTGCGCAGGGAGCATACCCAATTCACCGGCGCCTCAAGCGACCCTGTCAGCAAGCGGCTGCCAATGGGCAGAGCGAGCTTAAGGAGCTGGTGGACCGTCGTGGAGGTTGAGACGGCTGTCATGGTCTTCTCCTCACGGGTGAACAACCGGGTCGCGCTAGGTCTATGCGATTCGTAGTTCGGCGGGCGAGAAACGTTACCTAAAATTGTATGAAGTGCCTAAACATCTGTCTTCGGGCATGTCTTATGAGATTCACACGAACAGTTTTGTGCACATTGCACAGATTTACCCCTCTCTGTTGGGCGATATCCCTTGCCAGTTTCACTGACCGTAATATTAGCTGACGATCTACGACAGGGCCGATGCGTCTGGCGCGCGGTGGGCGAGCGTCGTGGACAAGGCACCGGGGAGCGGTTATACTCGCCTCGCGCGGTCTGGGGCCGACGCGCTCCGTCAGGCGCACAATGAAGTCACGCGAGAGCGGCTATGTCTGAACACGAACATCGCGACGAAATCCTTCCGCCGGAGCCGGATCCCCGGCCCAACGCGAACAGCCCGATCACCGAGCCACCGCTCGGCGAGGGCGACACTCAGCCTCAGGCACCGGCTACCGCCGCGCTCCCTGCCGTGCCAGCCGAGCCGCCGGCTGCCTGGGACGACACGGCACCCCGGCCACCGCACCCCGCGCCGCCCCCGCAGGCTACGCCCGCGCGGACGCTGCTGCTGCTCACGCTCATGGTCGGGATGCTGTGCATCTGCATGACGATGGTCGGCCTGGGCGCCGTTGCCGGCTACCGCGACGGCCTGGCGACCAATGAAGCCAAGGCGACGCAGGCCGTCGCCACCGAGATCGCGCAGCAGTACGCCGCCGGGATGGAGAACCTGGAGCAAGGCTTGTACGAGCTGGCGGTCGCGCGGTTCGAGTGGATCGTCGAGACAGTCCGGCCCCCGGCGCGCTATCTGGGCGACAGCGCGGCGTGGCTGGAGATCGCGCGTACAGCGGCCGCCGTCACGCCGACCGCGACGCCATCCCCGACCAGCGCCGTCACCGCCACGCCCACGCCTACGCCACAGCCCACGCGCACGCCGATCCCGACCGTGCCTACCGAGGCGACCGCCGCGCCGGACCCAACTGACCCGGCCTATCTCTACGACCAGGCGGCGCGTGCGATGCGGCTGGCCCGCTACGAAGACGCGATCGAGTGGCTGCGCTCGCTGCGCGCGCTCGACCCCAACCACCGCCCGGCTGAAACCCAGGCGATGTTGATGGAAGCGCTGACCTTGCAAGGGCGCATCTATCTGCGCGGCGCGAACGAGGACGGCACCGATCAACTGGCGCGCGGTGTGCTGCTGATCTACGAGGCGAACGAGCTGGGGACGGTCGAGCCGCAGAGTCTGCTGTACGAGGCAGATGTCGCCGAGCGGTATCTGAACGCGCGCAACGCGCTCAACGGCGGCCACTACGCCCAGGCGACTGCGATTCTGGAGCAGCTCTGCGCCGAAGCGGAATCGACCTGCAACTGGAGCTATCGCGGTGTCAGCGTGCGCGAACTGCTTGAGCGTGCGCGGGCTGGCTCCTGAACGGCACCGGGGCGGCTGCACAGCGGCGACCGCCCCGGATCTTTGCTCTGCTCGCTGGGCAGGCGGCTGCCGCGCTCAGCGCTCGCCGCGCACGTCGCCCAGCACCTCATCAACGATTGCCAGAAAATCGTGCGGCATAATCGGCTTGGCGATCCAGAAGTCGATCCCAAGCTCCTCGACTTCGGGCACAAGATTCGGGCGCGCGGTCAGAATGATGACCTTCATAGCGCTGAGCCGGGGCACGCGGCGCACATGGCGCAACACATCGATCCCGGAGACGACCGGCATCGCCAGATCGAGGATCAGCAGATCGGGCGTATGCTGCTCAAGTAGCTCGATCGCCTCGTCCCCGCTGAGCGCCGCAAGCTGGCGGCATTGTAGCCGGTCGATGAGGCTCGAAAACAGCTTGAGCAGCCCCGGCTCATCATCCACCAGCAACACCAGCGGCGCCTGCTCAACATCGGATTCGTGTCCTGCCATGCGTGCAGTTTTCCCTTCGATTACGCCTCGCATCCCGCCTCGCGCCTAGGTCAAAGTCCGCAGGACCGCGCGCACCGGGCTGCCACATACCCCGGCCACCCTCAGCGGCAGCGCAATCAACTCATAGACCCCATCTGGCACGCCCGCCAGGCGCAACGTCTCCAGATTGGCGATTCCGTGCGCCAGCAGCCGGTGATGGACCGGCAGATCCCGGCTGTCGAACCGGTCAACGGACGGGCAGTCCAGACCCAGCAACACCGCTCCTTGGGCCGCGAGCCAATCGACCAGCTCGACGGTCGGATACGGAAAATCGTCCGGCCAGCGGTCGTCGGGCAGGTCGCTCACCCAGGTGTGGATCAGCAGGCGCTGCAGCCCGCTCAGGTCGTGCCCGGCGAAATCTTCGGGCACGATCCCGCCCCGCTCACGCACGATCGTCACAACGTGGGCCGGCCCGAGATAGCGCTCCAGCGGCAGCGCGTCAGGATGCGCGCCGCCCGTCATCACGTGATAGGGCGCGTCGGCGTGGCTGCCGGTGTGCGCGCTGAGCGTGAGCGTGGTCAGGTTTACGGATGCGCCGTCCTCGATGCGCAGCACGTGCTCAGCGTGAAACGGGGTATCGCCCGGCCAGACCGCCAGCGCAGGCGTAATCGTGCGGCTGATGTCGTACAGGCGGGGAGAATCGCCGATCGATGCAGATGGCATGCTGCACTCCTGAGCCGGTGAGGGCCACCGCCTATTCTACCTGGACGCAGCGAGTTGTCCATTAATTCGGTGGCTTCGGGGCGCTTTCAAACCAATTACAAACTTTATGATCAACCGGCGAGAAGCGCGACAAAACGACCGCCTTTAGCACCAGGAAGCAGCCGTGTTACCGGTGGCCCGACTCTCTCACGTCACGAAGGTGCGCCGGCCAGCGTGCTGCTCCCACGCACCGGAAGCGAGGACCTCACCGATCGCGTCGATGACGTGGCGCAGCTCGTCGTCGCTGTTGTAGAAATGCGGCGAGATGCGAATCCCTGCGTTCTCGCGGTAATCGATCACAATGTCGCGCGCCAGCAGCTCGCGCGAGACCTCGTAGGCGTGCGGCGGGTTGACGGTCACCGTGCCGCCGCGCCGGGCCGGGTCGCGCGGCGAGTTGATCGCGTAGCCCGCCTGCTCGGCCAGCTCGATCAGCAGCGCGGTCTGGCGCAGCGACTTGCGGCGGATGGCCTCGACGCCCACCTGCGCGATGATCTCGACGCCGGGGCGGTTGGCGTACAGGCTGGGGATGGCGGGCGTGCCGTTCAGAAAGCGGAACGCATCATCGCGGAAGTCGATCTCGCCCACCTCGAAGGCGAACGGCCGCCGATGCGCCATCCAGCCCGTCAGCCCTGGCCGCGCCGTGCGCAGGTGATCGGGCCGCGCGTAGAGAAACACGCCGCCCGGCCCGCCGCACATCCACTTCAGCACGCCGCCCAGGTAATAATCGACGTTGAGCGCGGTCACGTCGAACGGCACGATCCCGCAGGCATGATAGCCGTCGAGGATCACGGTCGCGCCGACCGCATGCGCCTTCTCGATGATCGGCTGCACGTCGAGGATGTACGCGCTGCGAAACAGCACGTGGCTGATGGGGACGAGCAGCGTTCGCTCGTCGATGGCGTCGATGATCTTCTCGACCGGGACGGTCACGCCGCCGTCTTCGCTCTCGACCATGTGCAGCTCAACGTGCCGCGGCAGCATCCCGCGCAACACGTAATAGACCGAGGGGAAGATGCCGGACTCGATCACAACCTTGTTGCGCGGGCCGTCGAAGTCAAACGCCGAGAGCAGGATCCCCATCGCCAGCGAGATGTTCTGATGCATCGAGACGGTGTCCGGCGGCGCGCCGATGATGCCCGCGATCCGGTTGCCAAGCGCGACGTTCATCTCCCACCAGCCCTCGCCCCAGGCACGCACGCCGCGCGTCGCCCAGGTGTCCGCATACTCGCGCAGGCTGTCATACACCGCGCGCGGCATGGCGCCCAGCGAGTTGTTGATCAGGTAGGTGCACTGGCTGAGGATCGGAAACTCGTCCCGCCAGGCCAGCAGGGGATCAGCGTGTGACTCGGAAGAAAGTACGGAACTCATCGGCTACCATCCTGTTCACCACTGCGATCACGGCGCAAACACACACTTGTCCGGGCTGCCAGCGCGCTCAATCGCTGGCGCGGCGGGCGACGACCCGCACCGCGTTGGGGATCGGGCGCCCGGCCACCAGAATCAGGTAACCGCCGCCGCCCGCTCCGGAGAGCTTCCAGCCCAGCGCCTGATCGCGCATCTGGTCGATCAGGCGGGTGACCTGGGGCGTGAGCATCTTGGGAAACATGGCGACCTGCGCCTCAAACGAGCGCCGCACCGCCGCGCCGAACGCGGCCAGGTCGCGCGCCAGGATCGCGTCCCAGGCGGCGTCAGCAGCGGCGGCCAACGCCCCGGCCCGCTCGCGGTCGATGCGTGTGTCCGACAGCACGTCGAAATCGCCCTGGCGCGGCCCCAGCGTGATCAGATACAGCGCCTGCTCGACGAAGCGCAACGCGTCTTCGTCCTGCACCTGGTCGATATGCGACGGCCAGTAGGCCCCCTCGTAGTATGCCCGCGCCAGGCCGGGAAAGACGATCCCGATCGCGTCCTGCGAGCCGGAGATCTCCCTGGTGCCGGGCGGGTTGTCGTAGGCGAACAAGATTTTGGCCAGCTTCTCCGGATCGCCGGGGGGCAGGCGCGGCCCCCACAGATCGATGGCGGCGTTGCGCGTGCTGGACGCCATGCCGCTGCGCTCGTTGAACTCGATCGTCGGCTCAATAGAAAGCGTGATCACTGCGCCGGGATGGTGCTGCGAGACGAACGGCTGATCCAGCCAGCCACCGGCCAGGTCGATGCGAAAGGGGATGCGGTTGAGAGTGCGCAGCGACGTGCTGGAGCGCGGTTCCAGGCCGGGGTACGGCTCGCGCGCGAGGACCACGTATTCAACCCCGTGTTCCTCGCAAAGTTGCTGCTTGTCCGGCGTGTGGCCGTCCTCGTTGACCACGAAGATATCCGGTTTGAGCGCCTTGAACTCGTCAACAAAATCCAGCAGGCCGGACCCGCGGGAAATGAACGCGTCTTTGACGTAGCTCACCGACTTAACCATAAAGAGCCGCTCTTGCTCCGAGTTAACCGGCGGGCGCCCCTTCAGCTCGTACACAGTCCGGTCGGACCCCAGCGCGACGTACAGATCGCCCAACTCGGCGGCGGCTTTGAAGAAGGCGATGTGTCCGCTGTGCAGCAGGTCGTAACACCCGCTGACCATCACTTTCTTGCGCGTGTTTTCCGCCATAGCCACATCTTACCCCGTCTCACACCGGCACGTGCCCGGTTCGATTGTGCCGCAGAGCGTTGCCACACCGCAAGCGCGGCGCCGGGCCGCGTTGCCCGTCACACGGACATCGTATATCATCCCCCTGACAGCGCCATGGAGCAAGCCCAATCAGGAGCGAAGAGATATGCGGCTGGGACTCGGACTCTACCGGCATATGCTGACCCAGGACAACTACCGGTTCGCACGGCAAGCAGGCGCGACGGCGATCGTCGCGCACCTGTGCGACTATTTCGCAGAGGGACCGCGCATCCCCACCACGGGCGAACAGGGGTGGGGCCTGGCCGGGCGCGGGCTGGAGATCTGGGAGCCGGATAATCTGCTGGCGCTCAAGCAGGCGATCAACGCCGAAGGGCTGGAGCTGGCCGCCGTCGAAAACCTGGACCCGATGCTGTGGCATGATGTGCTGCTCGACGGTCCGCGCAAAGCGGAGCAGTTGGAGACGATCAAGCGCATCATCCGCTCTTTTGGCGAGGTCGGCATCCCGATCCTTGGCTACAATTTCAGCATTGCGGGTGTGTGGGGGCATGTCGAAGGGCCGTACGCACGCGGTGGCGCGGCGTCGGTCGCCTTCCTGGGGCCGGACGGCCCCAGCGAAACGCCGATCCCCAATGGCATGGTCTGGAACATGATCTACGATCCGGACGCGCCGCCCGGCACGGTGGGAACGGTCACGCCGGAGCAGCTCTGGCAGCGGCTCGATGACTTTCTGGCGGCAGTCTTGCCGGTGGCCGAAGAAGCCGGCGTACAGCTCGCGCTGCACCCGGACGACCCGCCTATGCCCACGCTGCGCGGCACAGCCCGCCTGGTCTACCAGCCATCCCTATACCAGAAGCTGCTGGACATGCGCCCCAGCCCGGCCAACAAGCTGGAGTTCTGCATCGGCTCGCTGGCGGAGATGACCGAGGGCGACATCTACGACGTGATCGACACCTACAGCCGCCAGGACGCGATCGCGTATGTGCATTTCCGTAATGTGCGTGGCAAAGTGCCCCGCTATCACGAGGTGTTCGTGGACGAGGGCGACGTGGATATGTTGCGCGCGATCCGCATCCTGCACGCCAACGGCTACGACGGCGTGCTGATCCCCGATCACACTCCGCAGATGGCTTGCGCCGCGCCCTGGCACGCGGGGATGGCGTTCGCGCTGGGCTACATGCGCGCGGCTATCCAGGCATGCGGTTAGCGCCCTTCACGGGCTGGCTTCCCCTCACCCCCCGGCCCCTTCTCCCTCTGCGGCTGCATCGCAGGGAGAGAGGATGAGCAACCGGGATTGGCGCTTTCTGCAAGCCCCTCAGGCGCGCTCGCGCGATCACACGTCCGCCTGACCGCCGATCCATAGCCAGGGCCACGCGCCGGACACATCGACCAGCCCGGCCGCCACCGGATGCTGCCCCAGCTCGTACAGCGCGGTGCTCAGCCGGTACTCCGACCAGAACACCTGGCGGTGATAGCCCGGCTGCCAGACACGGTAGATGGCGCCACCCCACACCGGCGAATAGCGCAGCACCCGGTCAAGCGAGTCATCCTCAGCGTGGCGGATCCGCTCCAGCACCTGCGCTGCCACCCGTGCTTTAACGGCTGCCACAAACACATCGAGCGCGGCAGAGCTGGCGGGTCCGACCACCAGCCGCACCCATGCCGGCATGATCAGCGCGCCCCACAACGTCCCCGGCGCGTCCGGCGCGCTGGCCCGCACCGCCTCGAACGCCGCCCGCGCAAGGCGAGGGCGCTCCAGCAACGGCGCGTGATCCTGCACGACCAGCGTCACCTGCGCGTAGAAATCGCGCGGCTCGTCATCCAGCCACGCATCGAGCAGGTCGCCCGCGCCGTTCAGATCGTCCACAGCATTTCCCTGCAACCGTTAATCGAATTCTAAACTTCCTATAAGCCGCCGATCGGCAACACGGTGTATACTTGAATATTCACCGCCAACCTCAGAGAAGGGCAGCAGCCATGCGCCGAACCCCCACCTTCCTGACTGGCGCGCTGGTGGGTGGCTTGCTCACCGCGCCTCTGATCGCCCTATTATATCTGGCCGACCAGCTCGGCGATTTCCCGTTCGTCCCCTACACCCTGTTCGACTGGCTGGGGCGTGTCTTGCCCGGCGACGTGATCGCGCGCGTCATCGAGGGCATGGTCCGCACGATCCGCACGCTGAACCTGGGCGAGACGTCCGGCACAGCCAAGGCCATCGAGAACGGGATGGGCATCCTGGCCTTGCTGGCGATCGGGATCGCGGCGGGGGCAGGGCTGTTCGCCGTGCGACGCGCGCTCGACTGGCGCCTCACGGAGCGCACCCGCGCCGTGCCCGGCCTGATTATCGGCGCGCTCGTCGGCCTGCCCCTGATCCTGATCACCCGCCATATGCTCTACAGCCCCGGCGCCGCCTTCACTGTCACTGCGCCGGAAGTCCTGGCTCTGGCGTGGCTGGCGCTGGCCTTTCTGGTATGGGGCGCGGCTCTCAGCCGGGTCTACGACCGGCTGTATCCGGTGCCCGGCCACGCGAGCGAGGAACCTGCCCCGCCGGAAGCATCCGTCGCCCGCCTCGACCGCCGCCGGTTCCTGATCCGGCTGGGCGGCGCGACGGCGGCGATCACCGTGGCCGGTGCGGGCGTGGGCCGGCTGATCGCCTACCTGGAAACGCAGGACTTGCAGGCCACCATCGAGGCGCGGCGGCGCGCTGCTGAGGCCATGCCCGCCGGCCTGCCCAACGCCGGAGACCCGGTCGAGCCGGCGCCCGGCACGCGCCCCGAATACACGCCGCTGGAAGACCACTATCGCATCGA
>Ga0226835_1001636_pt1 | contig 11459 bp, 6 predicted proteins | sample LAC_MetaG_1_FD_163627 | JGI IMG/M metagenome (GOLD analysis project Ga0226835, IMG submission 163627) | Anaerobic ammonium oxidizing microbial communities from anammox membrane bioreactor (MBR) in UC Berkley, California, United States -... | ecosystem: Engineered > Bioreactor > Anaerobic >...
CGCCGTGCGCCTCGACCAGCGCCTTGGCGATCGACAGCCCCACGCCGGTATCGCCCAGCCCTTCGATCAGCGGATTGTCGGCGCGGTAAAGGCGCCCGAAGACACGCCGCTGCTCGTCCGGCGGGACGCCGCCGCCTTGATCCGTGACGCTGACAAAGATCGCGTCGAGCGGCTCGCCAGGGGGCGAGAGATCGTCGATGGGCGGCGGCACAAAGCCGCGCGCGTACTCGGCGCTGAGCGTGATCTCGCTGTTGGTGGGCGAGGCCAGGTAGGCATTGGACAAAAGCTGGATGATCACCTGGTGCATCGCGTCACGGTCGGCGCGGATGGGTGGCAGTTCGTCGGGCAGACGCATGTGCAGCGTGATGTTCTTCTCGCGGAACTGCGTGCCCGCCTCGGTGATCGCGTCTTCGATCACCTCCAGCATGTCGATGCTGGACGTCTCCAGCTTGAACTGCTTGGAATCGAGCGCGGTGATGTTGACCAGATCCTCGATCAGGTGATGCAGGCGGTTGATATTGGCCTGGACACGCTGCAAGAACTGGCGCTGTAGCGCGCCGAGGATGCCGACCGACTCCGTCAGCAGCAGATCGGTATAGCCCATAATCGAACTCATGGGCGTGCGCAGTTCCTGCGCGATCGACATGATGACGTCCGAGTTGGCGGGCGCGACCGGCTTGGTGGCCTGCGTGGTCGAGCCGCTGGGCGGGCGCGCGGCCTGACGGTCCGCCAGGGCAAGCTGGCGTTCGGCCTCGGCCAGGCGATCGGCCAGCGTTTCGCGCTCGCGGGTCAGGTCGTCGATCATGATCTTCAGCGCGCCGACGCCATCCGCGCCGAGCTGTTCCAGCAGCTCGCGGTTGCCTTCCAGCCGGGCGAGCAGCGTGTCGCGCTCGGTTTGCAGGGCGGTGCGCTCGGCGAGCAGGCGAGCGCGCTCGGCTTCCCAGGCGGCACGCTCGGTGCTCATCTGTTTGCGCTCATCCTCGACGCGCCGGATCTCGTCGAGCATGTCGTCCAATTCGGCTTGCAGGCCGCTGACTTCGCCCAGAATGCGCGCCCGCTGCGCGATCCAGGTTTCGCGCGCTTTGAGCAGCTCGTCGCGCTCGGCGCGTGCCGCGTCGCGCTGCTTGATCAGGGCTTCGCGGTCGGTTGCCAGCCGGCGCAGATCGTCTTCGAGCGCTTCGATCTTGGCCTCGCGCTCAGCTTCGCGCTCGATTTGCTCGGTCAGGCGGGCGCGCTCGGCCAACAGGCGATCGCGCTCCTGCGCGATGCGCTCGGCGCGGGCTTTGAAGAAGGCGCGTTCCTCGTTGAGCCGGGCGAGTGTTTCGGCGATGGCGCCGGTCTCGCCCTCGAGGCCCATGGCGCGAAGCTGCTCGCGCACGGCTTCCAGCTCCGCCTGGATGGTGTCGCGCTCGGCTTCCAGCCGAGACTTTTCCTCGGCGATCTCGGCGACGACCTGGGTCAGATCGCCGGGCGCGATCTCCTGGCGGGCGGAGCGGACCTCTTCCAGCTGGCGTTCCAGCTTGGCTTTCTGCACCTGAAGCTCGTCGCGCTCGCGGCGGAGCGTCTCGAGCATGGCGGCATAGGCGTTTTCGTCCGCCTCGCCGGTGGCGCTGATCAGGGTGGTCTGCGCCTCTTGCAGCGCCTGAGCGAGCATGGCACGCTGGTTGGCAAGCTCCTGGCGTTCCTGCGACAGCGCCTGGATGCGCTGCGAGATGGTCAGGGCTTCGTCGCCATCTTCGAGCAGTTCCGCCAGCCGGCTGCGCTCGTAATCCAGCTCCACCTGAAGCTCGCGCACCATGCGATTGAGATCCGCGATCTGCGCCTGGGCCGCTTCCAGGCTGGCCTGCATCGCCTGGCGCGCGGCGGCAGCGCTCTCGGCGTCAATGCCTTCCGTCCCGCCGCTGGCGATCAGCTCCTGGATGGCCTGATCGGCGGCTTCATAGCGCGCGCGCAGGGCGGCCCGGCTGATCATCAGCAGGCGCGCCGCAATCGGCCCCAGCCCTTCGAGCAGATTCAACTCCATATCGTTGAGGGCGCGGCTGGTGTAGGGCAGGGCAGCGATCAGCACACCGATCACTTCGCCGGCGCGCGTCAAGGGCTGGATGTACGCCGGGCCGACCTGGTTGATGTCTAGCCGGGTGTAGAGGTCGACCAGCTCGTCCAGGTTGCGGTCCGGAAAGAGCGGGCGCTGGGCGCGGTTTTCGATGGCGCTAACCAGGGTAGGCTGCTCTTCCAGGTTGAGCGCCAGCCCGGTGATCATCCGCGCCTGAATATGGTTGTAGGCAGCGACGACATCCGCCCATTCACCATCCTCGTACGAGAGCAGCACCGCCACATCCGCCTTGAGGACGGTGGCAACCGCCTCGACGATCTGGCGCGGGATGGTCTCCGGGGCGTCGCGCTCCAGCATCATCCCCAGCGCGCGCAGCAGCGTCACCGACTCCGCTGTGCTGGCGTAACCGAGGGTGGCGGTGCGCGCGGCGCGTGCGGCTTCGGGCGGGGCCGCCACGGCGATCTGGGGCCGCGAGACGGCCTCGGCGTATTCGGAGACCTCATCGATCGCAGCGTCCAGGCGATCGATGACGAAGCGGTAGACCACCGCGACGATCATCGGCATGGCGACCAGGAAGCCGAGCCGCAGCGCCCCGGATGTGTCGCCTTCCAGCTCATCGGCGGCGATCAGCGCCCCTGTGTAGACGTGCGCGGCCAGCAACACCACGAAGAAAATCAGCTTGAGCGGAATATCCGCCGTGTGGCGGTAGCGGGTAAACAGCAGCCCGATCGCGCCGAGCAGCAGCGCGATCGGGATCACGGTCCAGATCAGGCCGAGCGCGTGCGCGTTGAACTGCTCGCTGGCGGCCAGGTCTGACCACGCCGCCGCCGTGTAGAAATACCCTGCGCCGATAGCGGCGGCGAGCAGCGCAGTGATCGTCCAGGCGCGGCGCTGAGCGCGCGGGCTATCGGCTGCCAAAAGCGCGGCGCCGGTGAACACGATCACCAGCGCGTTCACGGCGCGCTCCAGCGGGGGCAGGATGGCATCCGAGGGAGTGTCTGTCGCCAGGGCGTAGAGCGCGCCGCCCATCAGCGCGATCCAGGCCACGACCACACCCGCCAGCAGCACGACGAAGCGCCCCGCCGCGATCTCGCTGCGCCCGCGCAGCCGCTGGCCGAGCGCCATCAACAGCGCCGCCTGGCTGATGGCAAGCACCGCCAGGAAATAAAGCAGTTCGCCGGTAGAATCAACGAACAGTTCCAGAAATTCGGGCGTGGAGTCCATGAGTGCTCCTCTGCGAAGTCTGTCGCAGGGTGCATAGTTCGGTTTCAGTATAGCACAGGTATAAATCTGGTGCGCGCCAGCCGCCGGGCGCGTCTGACACGCGGTGCGGCGATTTGGCATTTCGGCGCGGAGCACGTTACACTCACGACCGGTTTTCGCCTAGAGGGGGGCCAGGCGCTGCGAAGACACGGCGCAGTGGCCTCTTGTTGGTTTTGGCGCCAGGAGATGTGCCGCGCTTGACCTTTCCGCTGAGCCAGTCCACCGTTCGCGCACCGGGGCGCCGCTGGCACCGCCGTCTGGCGCGGTTGCTGCAGCGGGTGCCCGCTGCCGGGCATCTGGTCCAGGCCGTGTATCGGCTGGCGCAGCCGCGCTTCTCGGTGGGCGTGGTGGGGATCGTGCTGGACCCATCCGGCGAGCGCGTGCTGCTGGTCGAGCATCTGTTTCACCCGCATCGCCCCTGGGGTCTGCCCGGCGGCTGGATGGCGCGCGGCGAAGATCCGGCGCGCACCGCCGAGCGCGAGATCTACGAGGAAACCGGGCTGCGCGTGCGGGCTGTGCGGCCTATTCTGGTGCTGCGCGCGCCGCGGATGCGCGGGCATCTGGACCTGGTGTATCTGTGCGAGCCGGAGGACGGCCCGCAGGCGATCCGGCTGAGCCACGAGCTGCTGGGCTACCGCTGGGCCTCGCTCGACGCCCTGCCCCCGCTGGTCGCCTTCCACGAGCTGGCGCTGGCGGCGCTCCGGCGCGAGCGAGACGAGTCGGGCATGTGGCATAACCTGCATCAGGAAGGGTAATCAGGGGTATGGCATACGGGCATCTGCGCGAAGACCGCCGCCGCATGCAGCTTCCACTGCTGGAGATCTTCTCGGCGCTGCTCTTGCTGGCCGCGATCGTCCTGGCGATGATCGAGCTGGCTCGCTATAGCAGCACCCGCGACTCGCTTCAGACCGACCTGACCATTGCCGGGTTGCAGGTCGGCGGCCTGGATCCCAACCGTGCGCAAGAGCGATGGGAGCAGGTCTATATGCTCCAGCCGGTGCAGCTTTACTTCGGTTCTCATCTGATCATGCTGGACCCCGCCGAAGTCGGCTTCCGGACCAACAGCGACGCGATGCTGGCCGAGGCGCGGGCACGCAACACGGCTGCCAGCAATTTCTGGCTGGGGTTCTGGAACTATCTGGGCCGGCGGCCGGTGGCTGCGGTCGAGGTGCCGCTGAACGCGACGTACAACGAAGGGCTGCTGCGCGAATTTCTGACGCGCGATCTGGCCGGGTACAACACGCAGCCCCAGCGCCCACGCTTCCGGTGGGAAGAGCCGGACAAGCTGATCTTCGAGTCGGGGCGCCCCGGCATGACCCTCGATGTCGACCGGGCGATGGAGCTGGTGGCGCAGGCCCTGTTCGAGATGGAGCCGGAGCGGCGCATCGTCCAGCTCCCGGTTGTCGAGCGCGAGGCGCCCGCGGCGGATATGGCCGTGTTGCGCGAGGCGATCATCCAGTTGATGGAACAGCGCGGGTTTGCCTGGAACGGCTCGCAGACGCTGGCGTCCGTCTTCGTCATGGACCTGGAGAGCGGCGAGGAGCTGTCCATCCTGGCGGATGTTGCGCACAGCGCCGTCAGCACGATCAAAATCCCGATCATGGTTAATCTGTTCCGCCAGCAGCTTCTGGTCGATCAGGACACCGCCTTCCTGCTGACGGCCTCGATCCTGTGCAGCGAGAATTCGGCGTCGAACTTCCTGATGCAGATCGCGGGGCAGGGGACGACCGCCAACGCCCAGCTCAGCGATGGACTGCGCCAGGTGTCGTGCACGGCCCAGGATCTGGGCGCCGAGCACACCTACATCAGCGCGCCGCTCAACGTCGGCGATCCCAGCCTGATCTTCGAGGTGCCGGTCTGCCGCCCGCAGCAGCCCGCCAACCCCGATTACGACGCCCACGCGGATCGCTATTCGCAGACGACCGCCGAAGACATGGGGATGCTGCTGATGCAGATCTACGACTGCGCGTACCACGACAGCGGCTTGCGGGCAGCGTATCCGAACGACATCACGCAGACCGAGTGCCGCCAGATGATCGAGTTGCTCAGCGGCAACCGGATCGACCGCCTGATCGAGCTGGGCCTGCCCGAAGGCACGCGCGTGGCGCACAAGAACGGATGGGGTCCGGAGACAACCGGCGACGCGGGCATTATCTTCTCGCCGGGCGGGGATTACATCTTCGTTATGTATGTCTACGAGCAGGACATCGACAACAACGGCGTGATGTCGATCGGGACATGGGAGCTGATCGAGGAAGTCAGCCGGCTGACGTACAACTTCTTCAACCCAGACTCGCCGCTCACCGAGCGGCGCACGCCGATCAACCCCTTCGGCGCGATCCACTGCGTGACTGTCATGAACCCGGCGGAAGTTGATCTGAACAATATCAACGCCAACCGCCTGGATGAGAACGGAAACCCGCTGCCGACCGCGTGCTACGGCGGTCCGTCCGAGTTCAACCCGTCCACCGGCGAATGCCTGCCGTTTAACGGGTGGGGTGCCGGTCCGTAGGCCGGCGCCGGCTGCCTCGCGCCCGGCCTAGAGGGACAGGGTGGCGAGTGCCGCGCCCAGTGCTGCGCGTAGATCGTCGGGCGCGCGGTAGACGATGCTGGCGGCGGCCAGCCCGCCGACCGTCGTAGACGGCTCGGCCCCGGCGCAGCGCACGGCCACGATCGGAATGCTCCACGCGGCTGCCGCGCCGACCTCAATCCCCACGCCGATCGCTTTGTGCGACACCTCGGCTACCAGCAGGTCAGCTGCGTGCAGATCGCGCAGCGTGGTTGCCATCATCCGGCGAGCGTCCTCAGGCGCGAAGGCATAGCGCTCGATGAAGACGTGCGGCCGGAAGCCCGCCGCGTTCAACGCTGCTTTGATCGCGTCCAGCGCCGGGGCGAGCGCGGCCCGGTCGGCATAGCTGGCGGACACAAAAGCGGTTTTCACGGCGCGGCGCGGTAACAGGCTAGATCGAGAATTCAGGCGGCGGCTCGGGCGGCGGTGTTGCTCCGCTCACGTGTTTGAGCACCACCAGCGTGATGTCGTCAAACTGCGGCTCTCCCGCCGCGAAGTGGTCCAGTGTTTCCAGCACGCCGCGCGCGATGTCCTCTGCCGACTTGTGGCGCAGGTTCAGCAGCGCCGATTGCAGGCCGGCCACACCGAACTCGGTCTGGTCGGCGCGCAGCGCCTCGGTGACGCCGTCGGTGTATGCCACCACCAGATCGCCGGGCTGGAGCGTGATGGCGTGCTCTTCGAGCTTGATGTTAGGCACAACGCCCAGCGCTATCCCCCGCGCGTTGAGCAGCTCCGGGGTCCCGTCCGCGTGGATGAGGAGCGGCGGGTTGTGGCCGGAGCTGGAATAGCGCAGCACGCCGGTATGCGCGTCCCACAGCCCGTACCACACCGTGACGAACAGGTCCGAGCGGGTGTCGCGCAGGAGAATCTCGTTGACGCGGGTGAGGGTTTCCGCAGGGCTGTGCCGGTTCGAGCCAACCGCGCGCAGCAGGGTGCGGCTCAGGGCCATGAACAGGGCGGCGGGCACGCCCTTGTCGGCCACGTCGGCCACCACAATGGCCCAGCGGTGCTCGTCGATCTCGAAGAAATCGTAGAAGTCGCCACCCACCAGACGCGCTGCACGGTAGAAGGCGGAGACATCCCAGCCGGGAACAGTGGGAAAGGTATCGGGCATGAAGCTACGCTGGATGTCGCGGGCGACTTCCAGCTCGCGCTCGATGCGCTCGGCGGTCGTGGCTTCGGCTTGCAGGCGTGCGTTCTCCAACGCCAGAGCCGTCTGATGGGCGATGCCGCTGAGGATGTTCAGGCGGCGGCGGTCGATTGGCCCGCCCAGCGCCGGATGATCGACCAGCATCGCGCCCACCTGCTGGCCGCGCGCCACCAGCGGCAGCCCGAGCAGCGTCGGGCTTTCAAGCAGGCGCTGCAGCACGCCGGGGGTGGGGCAGTCCGCGCCGACACCGGCCGAGACCGGCTCCGTACTCTCCGCCAGGCGGCTCAGGAACGGCTCGTCTTCGGCATACAGCTCCAGCTCGTAGAACACCTCGCGGTTCTCCGGCGTCAGGCCCCACGACGGACCACCCAGGAAGCAGTACTGCTCCGGGTTCCACTTCAAAATGCCGCACCGCTCGACGCCGACCAGCAGAGGCGTCAGCCGGACGATGGTTTCCAGGCTCTGGTCGGGATCGATCTGGGTGTTGACCGCTTCGGCGACTTGCAGCAGCGCGGTCGAGACCCAGGCTTCTTCCTGCTGAGCGGCCAGAAGCTGCGCGCTTTCGATGGCCAGCGCCGCCTGGTTGGCGATGCCGCTGACCAGTTCGATCTTGCGGTGCGTCATCGGCTCGCTTCCGTCGCGCTGGCCGATGAGCAGCAGCCCCATGACCTCGCCCTTGGCCAGCAACGGCAGGACAACCCCCTGGCCGATGTGAAAGTCAACCGGCAGATCGGCCGGCTTGGGGGTGTTGGCGTCGAGCAGAATTGGCTCGCCGTCCTGCTTGATCTGGCTCAGCAGCGGCCAGGAGAGCGGCGTCACGACGTAGCCGGTCACGGCGGCAGCGGCCTCTGCCGATATGCCGGCCACCTCGACCACCCGGAAACCGTTCGTATCGGCCAGCAGCACGGCGCTCCATTCGACGCCCACCAGCAAGGGCGTGATGCGCGCAACGGTGCTGAGCACTTCGTCGAGCGTGGTGGCGCGGGCGGTCGCTTCGGCAACCTGCAGCAGCGCGGTAGAAACCCAGGCCTCTTCCCGCTGGGCCATGTAAAGCTGGGCGTTGGTGATCGCCACCGCTGCCTGGTTGGCGAAGGTGCTGATGATCTCCTTGTCTTCGGGCGTGAAACGGTCCGGGCCGATGCGCTCCAGTGCCAGATACCCGGTCGGCTCGCCCGCGACGGTGAGCGGGACCAGAATCTGGTCGTGGTTGTCGTCGTGCTCCGCTTCGTCGGCCAGCGTCAGTTGGTGCAACAGGGCGGTCAGGCGCGCGTCGGTTAGCTCGCTGGCGTGGATCAGGTCGTCCCAGGGACCCGTGTCCGAATCGACCAGCTCGCCCCGCGCGGCGCTGATCTGGTAGAGCGATGTGTTTGGGTCATAGAGCAGAATGACGCCGGCGGTGTAGTCGACCACGCGCTCCAGCCCGACCAGGATGCCGTCAAGCACGCTGTTGAGATCGAGCGAAGAGCCGAGCACCGTGCTCAACTCGCGCAGCGTCTCGGACAGCATCCGGCGGCGCGACTCGTTGGCAAACAGGCTGGCGTTGCGCAGCGCGATCGCGACCGTGTCGGCCAGCGCCTGGAGCAGCGCGACGTCGTCGTCGGTGAAGGCGTCCGGCTCGGTGCTTTGAATGTCGAACACACCCAGCACGTGCGAGCCGATGCGGATCGGGACGGTCATCTCGCTGCGCGTATCCGCTACGTCCGGCCCGACCAGGTACCACTCGTTGCCGCTGACATCCCCGCTGACTTGTGGTTGGCCTTCTCGCGCTACCCAGGCGATCACCCCGTTGCTGTTGATACCGAACGAGAGCCGCTCCAGCGCCCAACGCCCGCTGTGCACGCCGCTCCCGCTGCGGAAAACCAGCCGGTCGCCCACGCGCAGAAAGAGGTGAACGCGGTCGTAGCCGAGGTGATCGGTCACCAGGTCCACCACTTCGTCGAGCAGGTCGTCGATGTTGAGGATCGACACCAGCGCCCGCGCGACATCTGTCATGGCGTTGATGCGCTCGGTCTGGCGGCGTTCGGCGTCGTAGGTTTGCGCTTCCTGAATGGCGATGGCGAGCTGCCCGGCCAGTGTTTCGAGCAGAAAAACGTCGTCCGACCCGAACGCATCCTGCCGGTTGCTTTGCACGTCCAGCACGCCCAGGACGCGCTGCTGCACTGCCAGCGGGACGCAGATCTCCGAGCGCGTCGCGTCCAGCACGGCGTGGGGCAAAAAGCGCGGGTCTTCGGCCACGTTGGGGACCAGTGCGGTTTCGGCGTGGCGGGCCGTCCAGCCGACGAGGCCCTGGCCCGGCTCCAGCACCAACTGGGCCTGCTCAAACGTCTCGTGGCTGCTGGCGCGCAACTCGACGCGGCCGGTTTTGTCGTCCACGATGAAGATGCTGACGGCGTAGTAGCCAAAGGCATCGTGGATCAGTGTGACGATCTGGCGGAAGAGATCGGGCAGCGGTTGGATGGCGGTGATCTGCCGCGTGACATCGTTGATCAGACGAAGCTGGCGCGCGCGCTCCTGCGTGGCCTCGAAGGTCTGCGCGTTGCGGATGGCGCCCGAGGCCTGGTTGGCCAGCAGGGTGAGCAGCCGCAGGTCTTCGTCTGTGAAGCTATCTGGCTGGTCGCTCTGGACCGCGATCACGCCCAGCACCGTCCCGCCAGACATCAACGGCGCGAAGATCGCCGCGCGGGATGGCTTGGCCGTGTAGTGGCTTGGGCGGGCGGGCAGCGAGTCCCACTCTTTTTCGAAATCGCGGACCAGCAGGCTGTTGCCGGTGCGGCGCACCCAGCCGATCACGCCTTCGTTGGCCGCGCCCTTGAAGGTCTGCGGGGGCAGGCGCTCGGCATCCTTGAGCCAGACTTTGATGGCGTAGTCGTTGTCCTCGAACAGGCCGATCTGAAAATTGCGCGTATCGACGATGCGCGTCGCTTGCTGATAGACCACCTCGCACAGCGCATCGACCTTGAGCTGCACGCTCAAGATCGCGTTGCCAACCCCGGCCAGGACGTCCAACTCGGGGCTGGGGCGCGCCTGCGCCGCCAGACTCAGCCCGCGCTGGCGACCGCGCCAGTAGCCGGTTACCAGGCCGAGGGCGAGACCGCACACGGCCAGCGTGGCACCAACCACCATTACCAGGATCAGTGTGGTGTCCACCGTGGTGATTTACCTCGCTGCGCTATGAGCGGCGAAGCGGGTCAGCCGGTCTTGGATCGGGCCGCCAGGGCCGCTTCAAGCGTGGGGAAGATTTTGAACAGCATATCGAAGCCCACCATCTCGAAGATCTCCACGATCCGGGGCTGCAGGCCGCTGAGCAAGACATCCCCTTTTTGATCCTGCGCGCGCCGCCAGGCGGACACCAGGATTTTGAGGCCGCTGCTGGCGATGTAGGTGACTTCGGTCATATCCAGAAACAGCCAGATATGTCCCTCTTCCAGCATCAGATTGAGCACGCGCTCGAGCTTGGGACTGGTGTTGCTATCCAGGCGGCCGCTGGGTGTGATGACCACCGCGTCGCTTTCGATCTTGCGGACCGGAAAGGGCAATTCGGCTTCACCGCCCTGGCCGGCTTCGAGTTCGCCTGCCGGCACTATATGCTTGACGAGCGTAAGCCGGTTGCGGCCATTTTCGCGCTCGTACGACACCTCGTTCATCAGGCGGCGAATGAAGTAAATTCCCCAGCCGCCCGGCTCGCGGCTGTCGAGCGGCTCGTCGGGGTCTGGCGCTTCGTGTTCGAGCGGGTTGAAAGCTGGCGAATCATCAATCAGGGTGATGATGAAGCGGTCGTTTTCCGTCTGGCACCGGATCTCGATCGTGCTGTCGGCTCCCTCGTAACCGTAGCCGTGTTCGATGATGTTCGTCAGCGCCTCATCCACGGCCATCTGGCAGTGGTACACGGCCCGCTCATCGAGCCCGGACGATTCAGCGGCCCGCACAACGAAGTCGCAGGCGTCTCGGACCTCTTCAAGTCGGGCGGCGATGGACAGGCTGTTCACTTCCCCCATAGGTATCCTCGGTTACGCTGCGGTCCGGTACCACGTGGGCGGGCGCGCCTAGAAGCTGCCAACCGCTTCGACTTGCGTGGGATAGATCTCGAAGATGGAATCGAGGCCCGCCAGCTCCAGCACCTCGCGCACCCGCTCCGACGGATTCGCGATACGCAGATCCCCCCCGGACCGCTTCACACGCTTGAGCACGCGCACCATCTCGCGCAGGCCGGCGCTGCTCATGTACTCAACACCCCCCAGGTCCAACACAATATAATTGCGGCCCTCGTCTGCCGCCTGATCCATCGCTGCTCCCAGTTCCGAAGCGTTGGTGCTGTCGACACGCCCGACGACCTCGAACAACTGCACCCGCTTCATTTGGGACGAGATGATTTCCATCGCCATGTTTTCGCTCCTTTCACAGCATGCACAGCATTATACCACCAA
>Ga0226835_1001637_pt1 | contig 11450 bp, 13 predicted proteins | sample LAC_MetaG_1_FD_163627 | JGI IMG/M metagenome (GOLD analysis project Ga0226835, IMG submission 163627) | Anaerobic ammonium oxidizing microbial communities from anammox membrane bioreactor (MBR) in UC Berkley, California, United States -... | ecosystem: Engineered > Bioreactor > Anaerobic >...
GTTCAATATCGATTCAAACAAGCACCCCAGCGGCTACTACAGCTGGTCCAAGTATGAATACTCGACTTACACGGACTTGATGAAAATGCTCAAGACCGGCCTGCTATACACCCGCTCGGTCTATGCGGCTAACCTTTTCACCGGCGGTCCTGTGAATTACGGCGACATCTGGGCCGATAACGATATGCGGGTGAAGGGCGGCTTGTTTGTGGGGAATCTAACCACTACCCCAACCATCGGCGTCATCGCCGCGACGAAATATCTCGACCTGGCTGAGCAAGGTTCTGCGCCGTCGACGCCTTCTGCGGGTTGGGGGCGATGGTATGTGGATGCCATCGGCGCGGCAATGTACAAAAATGATGGCGGCGTTGCAGCCAACCTGGAGACCAATGAAATCAGCATCAATATCCACGGCTGCTACTACACCGGTGCATCCGGGACAGGAGCTATAACGAGTTGGTATTGGTGCCTACGTGATATTCCAAACAATACAGCAGACCCCGACCCGCAGGTGTATTTCAGTTGGGCTTGTCCGCCTTCCTGGGCGAGTAAAACAGTCTACATGGACATCTGGTGGGTGCCAAACGACACAACCACTGGGAATGTGCGTTGGGAGGCCGTATGGCGTCAAGCTAAGCCGGGGATTGATTGGACAAGCGCTACTTGGTCCGCAACGCTTACAAGCGCCACCTCTGGAACGGCATATCAGGCGGTTTGCTCAACGCTGTCCTTCACCCTACCATCCAATGTTGGTCGCGATTCGAACATCGTGACCTATATCGTTCGAAATGGAAACGCTGCCGAGGACACTTATCCCAAGAAAGTCTACTTGATGGGCATCCGTCTGCGTGTCACGTGAGTTGGAAACGGAGAACAGCCATGCATATCTACCAACGGTCAGACGGTAAATATATCCTGGTCGCCGGACCTTTAGAAACCGATGAATACGCTTTTGACACCTATGAGGAGGCAAACATGAGTGCACGCAAGGTGCAATTCACACAGAAACTTCAGGAAATCTCGACCCAGTTGGCAGGGGTGGCCGATGTTGTGGCGGATATTCATAAGCTCTATTTTGACCGGGGATATAACGCCGGGGGAGCCGAGCCGATTATAGATGAAGACATCCAGACCACCGGCTTGAAAGCTGCGGATGTGGTGAGCATCATCGTGTTGTTGGAGCAGTTCAACAACTTCGTATCTTCCCAGCCGGTGGCAACGGGCGACTACAAGAGCACCCTCAACAAGGTGCGCACCGATATTTAGATATGTGAGGAGAAGCAAATGACTGAAAACACCAAGCGCAACCGTCGTGAGAACGTTGATGGGCATGCGGTAGCAATTTTCACCATTGAAGTAACCGAAATCGAGCGGGTTTTTCTATCCTGGCTGATTGGTCAGATACAAGGGCTTGACCGGGATGGCAGCCGCAAGGTTGCCAGGATTATCGATGTTTTCGACTTAGAAAATTTCGATGGCATCGAGGCAGAGCATCGCTATGACGCCCAGGCGTATGAACTCTCCGGCTACGAAATCCATTTTCTGCTGGATGAGCTTGACCGGCTGTATAAAGAGCGGAAAATCCTACCGGCTCATGCCAAGCCATCCATCTCTTTATATGACAAACTGAAAATTGCGCTGGATACACAGACACTTGAAGCAGAAAATAGCCTCAAGAACTTTTAGTTGTGTAGTAAGAGATAGCCGGAATTCTTAAACACCTTAGTGGGGGCGGATTCTTCCTCCGCCCCCGCCGTATTTAAACCAATTATTGTGGTTATAAACGTCAATTAGTCTGTCAAAAGCACGCATGATTTGACCAAGAGTCTTGGGGTTTCGATATATTCAATAAAAATTGAAAATGTGACCATCTTTGTTCGCTTTGTAGTGGATTATTAATCAAACACTAGCTGTTCAATGTATAATCAAATAAATCAAACTGAATTTTTCTCAATGAGATAATCATGGAGATAACGCATGAAAGGGCTTCTGCTACATATAACATATGTGTTTTTTCTTTCGAGTATAGCCGTTTCCTGCGGCCCAAGAGCAGCGGCAAATGAAGAGTGGGAACTCATAAAAATCCTTACTAAAGGTGATAGTACTATTCCAGAGGAGAACACGGTCGAAGTGCGTAATTGTGGAGGTTTGGTGGAAAATAAAAGCTTTGGCTGTACAGCCGGAAAATTGATGAACGTGGGCTTTAGTGTTGAAGGAGAAATTGGGGTAAATTTAGGTGCAGTTGTTTCTATATCTCCTGAAGTTACTAGCGAGTTGGGATTTGGACAAGAACATCACGAAAGTCTCGCCTTAGAAACTCCTCCAAGTGGTCATATTTACCGTTATAAAATCATTACTCGATATGACGTAGTAACGGGGGATGGTATAGCACTCTCATCCAATGGTAAAGAAGAGAAAGGAACCTATGTATTTAAAGCAACATGCCACTTAGAATTAGTTCCTCCAAGAGAGGACCTTCTTTGTGATGGGTCAGCGAGTGAGCCTGCTCCAAAACCAGTCTCCCAAATTACTTCAACTTTTACTCCATCTCCTATTCCTCCAATAAACGTATCCGCTATTACAGACACCCCAATGTCTGAGTTAGGTGACACAAAGTTATCAGCTAAAGATGAGATGACATTAGTATATATACCAGCCGGGAAGTTTACGAGGGGGGCTGGCGATTCAGACAAAGTTGCATATGATAGTGAAAAACCGCAGAACTCCATTGACCTGAACGCTTTTTGGATTGATAGAACTGAAATCACAAACGCTATGTATGCAAGGTGTGTTAATGCATCGGTTTGCAGGCCTCCCCAGAGCTATGAATCTTCAATTTCCAACCGTTATTATGGAAACCCGCAATTTGATAATTATCCGGTAATAAATATCACCTGGCAAGATGCCAAAAATTATTGCCAATGGGCTGGGAGACGGCTGCCTACAGAAGCAGAATGGGAAAAGGCTGCACGCGGCACAGATGCTAGAGTATATCCCTGGGGAAATGAATTCGGGAAAGGTCTTACCAATTTTGATGGCAGTGGGTATTCGGGACCAACTCCAGTCGGCTCATTTCCCAAGGGGGCAAGTTATTATGGGCTCCTCGATATGGCGGGCAATGTGTGGGAATGGGTACAGGATTGGTACCTTGATTCTTATTACAAAGAGAGTCCATCATCTAATCCAACCGGTCCTTCAAGTGGCCACAGGAAAGTAGTTCGTGGAGGTGGCTGGGATTCAAAAGTATTTTACCTACGAGTTACATATCGTTTTGGTTGGAACATAGATTTCTATTCTGACAAAATCGGTTTCAGATGCGCTTCAAATCCGTAAAAATAATCGAATTTTTCTTGAGGAATTAATAAAATGCTGGATAGCACGCTTGGGATTTGGTGAAGCTCCAAGACTATAAAGTATCTATTAACCATTTGACTAGAAGAGGCTACTAAGCGTAGCCTTTTTCTTTTTCTCCAATTCGGTGATTGAAGATAGCAGAAACTTCTCCGGGAGTAAGTGGATGACGGGCTCGAGCATCGACTGTGATGACGTTTTTGCGCTATACCATGAAATCGGCGGCAAATTGGACACACTGATTAGCGGCCAAACCAGCCTATCCACCCGCATGCAGGCGGTCGAGATGGAGGTGTCGGAGCTCAATCGAACGGTTCGTGGGCATAACGGCTCGCCAGGCCTGGTCACCAAAGTCGCCCTCATCCAGGAAGCCCTGAAGGTCAGTCCACATGTGGACAAAGCAGATGACAAGCCAGATGGCAAACAATTCATCACCTGGCAATGGTTGGTGGACAAGGCTGCCATGCCGGTCATTGTCGCTTTTATCTTATGGTTCCTTCTGACCGTGCTTCCTCAAATCCTGGGGCACATCGGCCTGGGTGGAGGGTAATATGCCCGACCTGGACGAGGTCGTGATTATTGATGTCTCGCACTGGCAGGGACAAATGGATTGGGAGAAGGCCAGGCCCAAAATCCATGCCGCCTACATCAAAGCCAGCGAAGGCACGGCATATGTTGATGACCAATATTCCCGCAACAAGGCAGAACTGACTCGTCTGAGCATTCCCTGGGGCGCATACCACTTTTTCCGCCCTGAAAAAGAGCCCCGCGCACAGGCGCAGCACTTTGCTCGTCTTATCGGAACCTATACCCCGACCGGCGACTATCGCTTCTTCAGTGTGTTGAAGCCCTTCTTGGATGTTGAGAACCGCCCGGCCTGGATTTCAAAGCAGGCCATGCTGGATGCCATTGGCCAGTTCGTCCGAGAATTCAAGGCGATTAGCGGTGAGGCAATCGGAATATATACCAGAGCCAGTTTTTGGGATGCTTTTCTCCCCAGGACTGATTTCGGCGAGCATTGGCTATGGGTGGCCATGTACAGCAGCTACGCCCAAGAGCCATTGATTCCTGCCGATTGGCGTGAGCGCGGCAAGACCTGGAAGATGTGGCAATGGTCGGCGGACGGCAACATGAAAGGCCCTGAGTATGGGGCCACCGGCAGCGCCAGCATTGACCTGAACCGCTACAACGGAGGGCTGGCAGCGTTCAACCAGGACTACGGCCTGAACCTGAAGCCTCTGGGTGGTGGAAACGGTGGGCGCAAGCAAAGGCTTATCAGCATCTACAAAACCATCTCCGCGGTGAATGTACGCGACAATATCCTGCCGAGCGCCAAAGATGGCCCGTTGCCAGGGAAGCGATACCCGCAGTCTAAGGTGCTGTTCACGCTGCCCATTGGCGCAACGATTGAAGCATTGGAAGAAATCGCGGATGGCAAGAACACTTGGGTGCGGGTTGGGCAACGTCAAGTCGTCGCCAAGCGCTATGACGGCGTGACATATTTTTCCTAGGAGGACAGAATGGCGCGAACTGTATTATCCGTGCAAAGCACAAACCGGACGCCCCCAAACGGTCTGTCCATTGCATTCACCGCTGCGGCAGCTGCCGGGCACTCGTTCGACAACTCCAGCGAGAAAGCCGCCCTCTTGGTGAAGAACACCGGGGGTTCGGCTTGTAATGTGACCATCAAACGTCCCGCGGTGGTCGACGGGATGGCGATGACCGACCTGGCCATCACAGTCCCGGCGACCAACGGCGAGGTGATGATTGGCCCCTTCCCCAAATCCATTTACAACCAGACCGACACGGACAACAGCCTGCCCGATGCGGTGCTGGTGGATACCAGTGTGCAGACCGGCGTCAGCCTGGCTGTCATCAAATTTGGCGCATTATGAGGTGAAAAATGACTACAACTGATACGCTCATCCAAACCCTGCTCATGACCCTGATTCAGGTGATGGTGCCCGTGTTGCTGGGCTTTCTTGTGGCTTTATCGAAGACCATCATCGACCAGGCAAAGTCGCGTATGAGCCAGGAGCAGCTGGCGTTTGCATCCGACCTGGCCCGCCAGCTGGTTCTGGCTGCCGAACAGAACGGCTTGACTGGAGCCATCAAGGATGAAGCTGCAGCCAAGAAAGAGTGGGTTATTTTGCGGCTGGAAAGCGAACTTGCGAAGCGCGGCGTGAAGCTGGACATTCACGTTCTGTCCGACCTCATCGAAGCCGCAGTCCACGAGACCTTTAAGTTGCCAAAAGCCGAACCATAGCAGTCGGTGCAAAGAGGGTGGCCGGTGCGCCGCCCTCTTTGTTTGGACTACCATTGCAGCAATTTGAATGTGGTGACGGCATGCCGGTTATCGTTGTGAACAGGCATAGTTACAAAGGCCCTGGCATCTATATTGGCCGAGGTAAAGACCCACGGAGCGCTCCTTTCGGTAATCCCTTTACGGAGAGACCTCTTGAAACCACCTTGGCAAAATTCCAGGTTGCCAGCCGAGAAGAAGCCATTGCCCGTTATCGCATGTGGGTCCGAGAGCAATGGGAAAGCGATGCACATTTCCGGCGCTGCCTGATTTTCCTCGTGAAAAAACACCTGCGGGGCGAGCAGGTGGTGTTAATTTGCTCCTGCGCCCCAAAACCCTGCCACGGGGATGTGCTGAAGGAGCTTATCGAGCAAATGGCTGAACTGAAAGTGGTCGCCCTGGAGGATAAGCTCGCCGATGAGGAAAGCCCTACCCTAGTTTAGCTGAGCGGAAGGATGCAATAGAATGATTAGAAGGGTCAATACTCTCCTCCAGTGGTTAGATAGCCATCCCGGCACGGGCGGCGCTATTTTGCACTGGCTCGGGTGGAGTGGAATTCTGTATCTCATCCACCGCTTTTTGGAACTTTCTCAAGCCGGGACGGTTCTGCTGGGGGTTTTATATCTGGCTGGTAATGCGATGGTATTTGCAATTGGCTGGCAGTTCGACCAAGTTGTCAATTTCAAGAGGAAGCGATGAACGTGGCCGTCGTGGGCAGCCGAACATTTCGGGACTACCGTTTCCTATGTGAAAAACTAGACGCCTTGCGTTTCCTGTGGGGGAACTTCACGATAGTTTCCGGCGGCGCGCAGGGGGCCGATAGTCTAGCGGTCCGCTGGGCAAAGGAGCGCGGCATGCCTGAGCCGATTGTCATCCCAGCTGCCTGGGATGACCTGAGCCACCCGGATGCGGTCATTAAGACGCGCCGGGATGGGAAGAGATATGATGCTCGAGCAGGGTTTCGGCGCAACCAACAAATTATCGACCATTGTGATGTGGTGGTGGCGTTTTGGGATGGGAGGAGTCCGGGGACAAGAGATACTCTTCGAAAAGCCACCTTTTCTGGAAAGCTTGCAAAGATTTATTGGCCAAACTATATCAAATAGTGATATTTTTCAAAACGTATAATTTAGGAGAGAAATTTGAGGATTAATGAATTGCCCTATTTCTATAGGATTCAAGCTCCTCCTGGGTTAGGTCCTCGGGTTGGACTAAACGGTAATGCTTTTCTTCCACAACTTTTATTCCTTCCGAAGAAAGTTCAAACTCAAACAAAGCAATCAAATCTTTGTTAATAAATTGGGATGCTATAGACCTACAAATCAACGAGGGGAATTTTTCCGCACAGAGGGCAATGTCTTGTTCTATTTGTACAACCCCTATTTGGTCCGACCCACCCTTTGCTTGGACTGGAAGAACATAATGTGCTCCTCGTTTATCGATACCTATATAAATCTCATCGGTCTCGACCTGACCCATGTAAGTTACAGTCGTCCTTAAGTGGTTTTGCAAAGAATAACAGGTAAGTCCTGTAAAAATATCTATCAGTCGATTGTACCTAAGTTTTGCTAATAGCGCTTGTTCATCATCAAATGAGTATTTTGTAATTACACCAGGCGTTGAATCGAGTATTTTGATTTCCAAGAGGTTAAGAGAGGGTGTAATTCTAGGCTGTGTGACCAAGCTAAACCGATATTGCCCTCTTCCGCTTGCTCGGATAACCCAATATTTCCCTTCCGGCGCTTTCTCTGTGATTGTAGATGGAAGATTAGTTCTATATCTGAACGAATAAGTAATATCCCCCAGGTTTTTTGGGCGCTCGATACCGAGTTCCTTTGCTAGTTCAACAAGCTCTTCTCTACTGAATGCCACTTCGTTATCCCCATCGTGATAATGTCGTAAGAACAAGGCCTCTATAAGTTGTAGATAACGGTTGTTGTTTCTCTTCTTAGGCATAACTAACCCTTCCAACGCAATATTACGACTTCTTCCCTTAGTTCTTGTTTTGTTGCTGTTGCAAATCGCTTTCGAAACAAATCAATCCTTTCCACATCATAACCAACCGTCTCAGCAATCTGAGCTAGCAATTGGCCTGTACGAATCATTACCCTAAGGTACGAAGCTTGGTCACCGACCACATAAGCCAATTGAGCACCTGGGCGCAATATTGAGCGCAACTCTATTAGGTGTCTTGCCATACCTCCAAAATATAGCCTCGTCACCTTACCATACAATTTTTCAAAACCGGATGTCTTACCTAATTCAATTCTACGATTTTCGATGGCATCAGCGATTTCCGCAATCTCGTGGTTTTCTGATATCCAGTTATCATCATCATCTCCCTTATAAACGCCACGTGTATTTGAGCGAACTAGACTCTTTTTTAAATTTCTCAAATCTTCTCTATTACGGATAAAACCTAACATCACTGATTCAAGTCTAGTTGTCCGGGTATAATCTTTTTCATTTGGATAAGGTGGTGATGTAATAACCGCATCTACTGATGCTGGCTTTAAGATATTCCCCAATTGGCGGGAATCAGCTAGAAACACTTCTGACTTTGGGTGTGAAATTCCCTGAACCTTCTGTAAATCCTTGGCCATATTCTGAACTTCGGCAAGCCATGCTGCAACAACGGGCACATCTTGTTTCAGTTTTCCTACACCAACTTCTGGACCAAAATGTAAGTTACTAATCTCGAATACAAGGGCTTTGGCAAAAGCTAATCTTAAATGTTGATAACAACGCTCCGCGCTTTTTGTCGATAATACTTCCAATAGCAAAAGCGCTTTATGTAATGGAAGTGGGCTAATTGAGTTACTCAAGATTAGTTTAGCAGCATCATCGCTTAAGGTTTTTAGATGAACTGGAAATTTTATGTTTACAGTAACCACATTATCATCTATGCCTTGTTGCTTGAAAATAGCGTAGACCTCCTGTGCAACATCATTGGCTACCGATAATAGTTTACTTGGGTGAATATCCCAATCGACCTTTACTTGACTTGCAAATTGAGCAATTGGATTAGCTTCCAACCCAACAGACTCGAAGCCTTGTCGTTTTGCTTCCACCAAAGTTGTTCCAGTTCCACAAAATGGGTCTAAAATCACTTGACCAGGTGATAATCTAAAATCCCTTATATAATAACTTACAAGGTGAGCAGGATAAGACAAAACAAAACGATACCAATCATGGAAAGCTTTATCATCTGGAGCTAGTTTATTTCCTAGGCCATTGGTTTCTATAGTACGCCCTAGTTCTACATAATGAGGCGTCTCATTTTCTATCAGGTTTAACGACAATTGAACTGGTTTCATTACCATAGACTTATATTTTTGACTGGTGTTTAGATTGATTATCCAACAATCGAATGTCTTTAGAGGATACCACAGCACAGGATTGAAAGCAAATGAAAAGAATATATTAGATGTTGAAGTGAAATAGCAGAGAAATTAATTTGAAAATTACGAGCAGTTCGATACGGGCAAATATTTCCCAATAAGTCAATTCACTCTATCGCACAGCAATTTGTTCATACTCGATAGGCAAAGAAAACCGCTCTCTTAAAGTACGCAGATACTCTGAACCCTCATCATCTAGAGGCGATTCGCCAACGACAATCAGCCGGGTTGCCTCTTGTGCGCCAGGCCAGAAAGTGTATTCTAAAAGTTGCCCGATAGCTTGTCGGAGGCAAGCGCGAGGCGAATGGGCTGTTTTAATTTCATAGAACCAAAATTCACTATCATGTCGGACTACGATGTCGATAAGAGTCCCCACGCCGCTTGCTAGCTCTGTCCGTATATTATCGGCTCCATAAATTCCCAGTAATTTGTCATAAAGCGCCTTCTGTAACACATTATGACGTAGGTTGATGTCTAGCTCCCTTTGCACCCTCGACACAACTGCCGAAGTGATTTTTGCCGTAAAGCCTGGTTGGAAATTGAACGGCGCAATCGTTGGCGTTGCTATGGGTTGTAGGCTGCCGTTGCTCTCAATATACTTGTATAAAGGTAGAAGTCTATCAAGCACATCAAGGATTGATTCGTAATCTAATCGAGGCAATCGTTGCCGTTCTCCAAGAAAGATAAACACTCCCTCAGTTACAAGTTCATTAGGTATGGCAGTGGGAATATAATCAACGCTTCGCCCTGCTCTTGTAAAATGCCACATCAGTAAGTCGGAGAATTTTTCCGAATAAAGCTGCATAAACTCGTTAAAGAGTATCACTTTGGGGATAAGTATCTCGATGCTAGGCAATGACCGGCTCGTTTCAAGCGAAAAGGCGATTCCGTATCTGAGCTCATCCACGCCGCTGGGATGTTCAATTCCAATGTTGAATTGAATTTCCTTCCTCCCCCCATGATGAAAAGCCCATTCTTTCTTAGTGGTTAGGGATGAGAATATCTTCTGAGTAGTCAGTCGCTTCAACCCTTTCAGTTCCTTGCGAATCTCTTGGAGCTCGCCAATTGGATAGGACCTTGCCCGTGAATTTATTTCTGATGCAATTGAGTACAAATCCATGTTCGTCATGGGGCTATCCTTGAAAGGGAGGGGACTTATTCATAAATTCTACTTTATTTTACTTTGCCTGGAGAATAAAACCGGCCTTGCAACGCGGTAAGCCTAAGGTCACAAGGCTAATATCCGCTAGCGACGCCTGAATACTCCCGATTTGAGGCAGTTGGTTATCGTCTTAGCAAGTGGTCTCCTGGGCTTGCAACACGATGGATGGCTTTCAAGTCGTTCTCAACCAGCATTTTGTACCGTCAGCGCATCTTCAGGGAAGTATGCCCAAGCAGGTTTTGTAAGGGGACTCGAGGAGAGACTTGGTCAATCAAGCGAAAGATGGTAAAATATTGGCGTCTAACGGCTGTGTCAAGGCGATTGTTAAAGATTTCGCTCCTTAAATAAGGTATCAGCCCTCTAATTTTATATGTGGCAAAACGAAATCGACTTTGAAGTAATTATCAATAATCCCTAAGTATATTTTCAATAAATTGAAAAGTCATGGGGTTAAGGTTTTAGATAATCAAGGTTGATTTCAAAAAATGCGGGCGTCGCCAAGTGGTAAGGCATCAGCCTTCCAAGCTGACATTCGTGGGTTCGAATCCCATCGCCCGCTCTTACGCGCTTCCCATTCCACCCACTGCGCCGCACCCAGAACGGGCCCGTAGCTCAGCGGCAGAGCGCGCGGCTCATAACCGCTTGGTCGCAGGTTCGAATCCTGCCGGGCCCATATTTGTCCCCTGTCGTCATTCATCGGGAGAATCCCCCATGACCCGAAGACCCCAATCACGCGGCAGATGCATGTTTTGCCATTCGGAATTGAGCAAGGCTGGCATGACCAAACACCCTGGATGCCTGCCCGCAACGTCAGCAGGCTGCCCAGGCCGCGGAAGCCAGCGACCGCTCGAGCGAGACCCTGTGGCGCTTGCGCGTTCAGGACGCCTACCTGAAGGATTTTTGGCTCGACCTGGAAATGCGCGGGTCGGCTACTCTGACGAAGCTGGACGAATATCTGCGCGCCATTTGGCTGGAATGCTGCGGCCACCTCGGCGAGTTCACCATCGGCGGCTGGGGCCGCGTCAAGGTGGCCAAAGCCCGCAAAGCCGATCAGGTCTTTGAGCCAGAGCTGGAGCTGGTCAATTCGCCGCGATTGGGCATGTGCGGCTAGCTATGATATTACAGGAAAAATAGCCTTGTTGCCTGGCAAAATTTCTAAGCGCGTGATGAGCGACCGCATGGCCTGGATACCCCGTATGATTGGCGAAATCCGCGCTTTGCCATTGGACTCCAG
>Ga0226835_1001638_pt1 | contig 11439 bp, 10 predicted proteins | sample LAC_MetaG_1_FD_163627 | JGI IMG/M metagenome (GOLD analysis project Ga0226835, IMG submission 163627) | Anaerobic ammonium oxidizing microbial communities from anammox membrane bioreactor (MBR) in UC Berkley, California, United States -... | ecosystem: Engineered > Bioreactor > Anaerobic >...
GCTCTTTTGGGAGTTGATGACGCTGCTCTCTTATTTCCTGGTGATTTGGAAATATCAGGATCGCGAGTCGGTCAAAACCGGTTATCTCTATATGCTGGTCGCGCATGTGGGGGCGGCGTTGCTGCTGACGGCGTTTTTAATCCTTTACTGGCAGACAGATAGCTTCAGTTTCCGCTTGTGGCATCAGGCCTGGGTCTCTCCTGGCGTAAAAACTGTGGTTTTCTTGCTCATCTTTGTGGGCTTTGGTGCTAAAGCTGGAATGGCGCCGTTGCATTTTTGGGCACCTGGAACCTACAGCGCAGCTCCCGATCACGCTTCGGCTCTAATGTCAGCGGTCATGAAAAAGACTGCTGTTTACGGCCTTCTTCGCTTCTGTGTGGATTTGTTGGGCGTTTCAGCCTGGTGGTGGGGTTTTGTGATCCTGTTATTTGGCGTCGCCTCCACGGTGATCGGCGCATTCTATGCCTTGACCGAACGAGACATTAAACGCTTGTTGGCTTACTCCAGCGTAGAAAACGTAGGCATCATCCTGATGGGCGTGGGCGTGGGCATGTTCGGTTTGGCTGTGCAACAACCAGTTCTGGCAACGTTGGGGCTGTTGGCTGCTTTGTATCATCTGTTGAATCACGCTTTCTTTAAGGCGATGCTATTCCTCAGCGCAGGTCAGGTTATCGCTCAGACGGGGACGCAAGATCTGAATCGTATGGGTGGGCTGGCGCGGCGGATGCCCTGGACAGCGTTGACATTTCTGGTCGGCGCGCTGGCCGCCGCTGCCGTGCCGCCGTTGAACGGCTTTGTCAGCGAATGGTTCACGTATCAAGCGCTGTTCACCGCCAGCGCCATTCCCTTCTTTGCCATGCGGGTATTTGCGCCGTTGTTTGCTGTTTCGTTAGCTTTGGCTGGCGCCTTGGCCCTGATGGTTTACATCAAGGCTTATGGCGGCGCTTTTGCCGGCCCGGCGCGCAGCCAGCCCGCGGCCGCGGCTCAAGAAAGCAACAGCGCGGCCTTATTCAGCTTGTTTTATCTGTCTTTGGGGTGTCTGATTTTAGGGTTGGGAGCGCCGTGGGTCGTCTCATGGATAGCCGGCGTTGTCAGCCAAATCACTCATGTTCCGGCGATTGCAGTTTCAAGCGGCTGGCAGGTATTTCCGGCGGATCCAGGTCAGGCGGTGTTCTCTCCATTGCTGGCGGCGTTGTTGTTGATTGGTCTGCTGGTGGCGCCTTTGCTGATCATCGCCCTGTATGGCGGCTTTCGCGCCGGCAGGCGCAGCGATGTGGAACCCTGGGCTTGCGGTTATGGTTACTCCAGCAGCATGTCGCTTACCGCCAGCAGCTTCGATCAACCCGTGAAGGCGACCTTTCAATTGCTCTACTGGCTGCGCACCCGCCTGAATAAACCTTTCCAGGCCATTGCCGAATTCTCTCGCTCAACCGTGCGACAGATCCTGCGCGCCGAGCCAGCGATCGAGACGATTGTCACACGGCCTGCTACCCGGCTGGTGGAATCCGCCGGACAGTGGATTCAAGCGTTGCAGATGGGCGATATTCGGGTGTATTGCCTGTACATCATCCTGACGCTTGCTGTCTTGCTGTTTGCCATTTTTGGAAGGAGTGGATTATGACCCCGGCTGGATTAATCGGCGTTGGCGTCCTTCAGGCTCTCTTATTGCTGGTGGCAGCCCCGCTCTTTTCGGGCTTTGCTCGTGTATTACGCGCCAAAATACAAAACCGTAAAGGACCGCCTGTGTTGCAAAATTACCTCGATCTTGCCAAGTTGATGAAGCGTCAGGAGGTGGTTTCCGAACAGGCGGGTTGGGTCTTCCATGCCGCGCCGTATGTCCTGATGTCTACCATGCTGTTGGTCGCCTTGCTTCTGCCTGTATTGGCAGTCCAATCGCCGTTGGGCGCGGCTGGCGACCTGATCCTGCTCATCTACTTGTTTGCCCTGCCGCGCTTTTTTCTTTCGCTGGCTGGCCTGGATAGCGGCAGCCCCTTCGGCGGAATCGGTTCTCGCCGCGAGTTATTTATTTCGGCTCTGGTCGAACCGGTCTTGCTGCTGGTGGTTTTTGTCATGGCATTATTGGCAGGTTCGACCAACCTGGGAACGATCAGCGGCAAAGTCGCCGCGGGCGCTTTGCCTCCCTCCATGGCGTTCTGGCTTGGCCTGGCGGCTTTTGCTTTCGCCTCTTTCATTGAAATGGGCAAGCTGCCGTTTGATCTGGCTGAGGCAGAGCAAGAGTTGCAAGAAGGGCCTTTGGCTGAGTATTCTGGGCGTTCGCTGGCCATTTTGAAATGGGGTCTCTATCTCCGTCAATTGGTGCTGGCGGCGCTGTTTCTGGCGTTGTTCCTGCCCTTTGGCAGCATGAGGGTGTTATCGCCCGCTGGTGCTTTGCTGGCAATTGCAGCCTTCTTGCTGAAAGCGGTCGTGTTTTATTTCATTGCCGCGGTGTTGGAAAACGCCATGGCGCGGATACGGTTTATGAAGTCCCCCGCCACGATCTGGTTTGCTCTGGGGGCGGCGGTGCTGTCTTTTGTGTTTTACCTGGCTCATGTCTAGGATGATCGTTCCATCGAATTTTCTAAGGAGTTCATCCGAGAGGAGAGAACAAGCATGACAGGATGGATTGTTGCAAGCATCTTGCTGCCCTTTGCCGGTTGCCTGCTGACCCTGGTCATCCCGCGGGATTGGATTAAGGGCGTCAGCCAAATCACCGCCTTGTTAGCGTCTCTTGGCAGCTTGCTCGCCCTGATTGTGTTCACCATGCAGGGAAAAACGGCGGGCAGTGTGGATCTTCTCTATTTGGGCGATTGGCTGGTCTATGGCGTAGTAACCGATAAACTCAGCATCCTGATCGGCCTGGCTGTGATTTTGGTCGGCTTTTTAATTGTCGTATATTCTACTGGCTACCTGTCCAGCCAGAATCGCGAACATCCTGAGAGGGAAGTCTCCCGCCGATATTATTTCTTCTTGCTTGCCTTTATTGGCTCGATGGCCGGTCTGGTCTATTCGTCCACCATGTTGGGGATGTTGGTGTTCTTTGAGTTGACCGGCGTTTGTTCCTGGGGTTTGATCGGCTATTACGACAATGAAAAGGCGCGCCGTGCGGCGCTCAAGGCTATCATTACCACTCAGGTCGCCTCACTTGGGCTATATGCCGCCACAGCCTATTTCTTTGCCCTAACCGGCAGCCTGCGCTTATCGGATCTGGCTTCGCTAACGGAAAGCGCCAAGATGTTTATCTTCCTCGGTGTCTTGATCGCTGGCTTTGGCAAATCGGCGCAACTGCCTTTCCATTTTTGGTTGCCGGAGGCCATGGTCGCGCCCACCCCCATCAGCGCCTACCTGCACGCTGCCTCGATGGTGAAAGTGGGCGTGTATATTTTCGCTCGCTGCCTGGTTTCCGCCGGCGGCGCGCCCCAGATGATCGGCGTCATCGGCAGCATCATGGCGATCTTGACCATGATTTATGGTTTTGCCATGTATTTCCCGCAAAAAGATTTCAAGAAGCTGCTGGCTTATTCCACCATCACCCAATTGGCTTATATCTTTTTCGCCCTTTCGCTTTCTGTATTTGGTTCTGGCTTGGCGTTCAATGGGGCGGTGATGCATATCTTCAACCACGCTTTTGCCAAAGGTTTGTTCTTCCTGGTGGCTGGCGCGCTCAGTTACACTACCGGCACCCGCATGTTGCCCTCGCTGCGCGGCGTGATGGGGCAGATGCCGGTGGTCGGCGTTAGTTTCGCCGCCGCCTCTCTGGCGGTCGTTGGCGCGCCGCCGTTCAACTGTTTCTTTAGCAAGTTCAGCATCTTCGCTGGCGGCTTTGAAGCGGCTCGCGCCCACCCGCTGTTGTTGGCGCTGGTGGGGGTTGCAATCCTGGAATCGATTGGCAGTTTTGCCTGGCTTTTTTGGATCTTTAGCGCCTCCGGGCTTGGCAAGCCTTCAGAAGAAGTGGCTGCCGCCACACCCCTGGCGCCGGCCATGCAAGCCGTGTTGGTCACCCTGGCGGCGCTGACTCTGCTCTCCGGCTTTTTCGCCGTTGCCTGGATGGGATAAACCGATGGGGAATGGAGGGACTGCATGAATCCGTATGATTTGATCAACAGCTTAAGCGGTTTGTTGATCCTTACCTCTCTGCTGGTGATCGAGACGAAAAAGATACGCCTCTCCGCCATCTACTATATGGTGCAATCCCTGGTGTTGGTGTTGATCTTTCTCGCCCTGGCGACCATCATGCACGCTGAACAGCTCTACTGGTGGGCGGCCAGCGCTTTCATCACGAAGGCGCTTCTGGTGCCGTATGTCTTAAATCGGGCGCAGCGCCTCATGGCGGATGCGGAACCGCCCAAAGCCGCGGTTAGTCCCTCCGTTTCGCTCTTGCTGGCGGCTGTCTCCCTGGTGATTTCCTTTATTGTCATCAACCAGTTGGACTTAAAGATCGCCGCCGAATTCCGCCCCGCGCTGGCCGTCTCTGTGGCGCACTTTTTCTTCGGTCAGTTGTGCATCCTCACCCAGCGAAATTTGCTCAAGCAAGTGTTGGGGTTCTGTCTGATGGAAAATGGCTCCCACCTGACCCTGGCGTTGCTGGCTCACGACGCGCCGGAATTGGTGGAAATCGGCATCGCCACCGATGCAGTGTTTGGCGTGGTGATTATGGTTGTGCTTGCTGTCCAGATTTACAAGAACCTGCATACTCTGGACGCCGCCAGCCTGACCTCACTGAAAGGATAGAGGGCCTGATATGTACACACCCTATTTGTCCTGGCTACTCTTAGCTCCCGTCATTCTTTCCCTGGCGATCATCGCCGCCCAGCGGGTAGGCTGGCGCAAAATGCTGCTGGTTGAAATCCTGCATCTGGTCAGTATTTCATCGGCGCTGGTGTTGGGATTGCTGGTCTTGCGCGGCGTGATGACGCAAGGCAGTGTGATCGCGTTGAGCGATTGGCTGCATGTAGATGCGCTGGCTGCCGTCTTTTTGCTTATTGTGATCGTTGTGGGATTCTTAGTTGGCGTCTATTCGATTGGATACATCCGCAACGACGTAAAGACCGGTGAATTGAGCGAAGACCGCGTCAGCGTTTATTACGCCTTGTTCAGCCTGTTCTTGTTCACCATGTTATTGGTTGTGACGGCTAACAACATCATCATGATGTGGGTGGCGGTCGAAGCCACCACGCTCGGTTCAGCCTTTCTGGTGGGTGTTTACGGTCATCGGTCATCCCTGGAAGCAGCCTGGAAATATGTCATTATCTGCACGGTTGGCGTGGCGTTCGGTCTGTACGGCACCATCCTGGTTTATTCAGACGCAGTGAACTTTATGCAGCAGCCCGGCGCAGCCATTTTGTGGACCGAGATCGTCAAGAACGCCAAAGCCTTAGACCCCACATTGTTGAAACTGGCGTTTGTGTTTGTGCTGATCGGCTTCGGAACCAAGGCTGGCATTTTCCCCATGCATGCCTGGCTGCCGGACGCGCATAGCGAAGCGCCCAGCCCGGTAAGCGCGCTGCTTTCTGCGGTGTTGCTCAAATGCGCTTTGTTGGTGATCATCCGCTTTTCGATCATCCTGAATCAGGGGATCGGCCCAGAATTTACGCACAACATTTTCCTGGTGTTCGGCGCTCTCTCTGTGGCTTCTGCGGCGCTTTTTATGTTCGTGCAACGAGACATCAAACGCTTACTGGCTTATTCCAGCGTTGAAAATATCGGTCTCATCGTCTTGGGGTTGGGCATAGGGGGCGCGGCGGGCGTCCTGGCGGCTCTGTTGCACACCATTAACCATAGCCTGGTCAAGTCGCTCATGTTCTGCACCTCCGGCAATATCTTGATGAAATACCATACTCGTGATCTGGGCAAAGTGAAGGGTATGTTGCAGGCTGCGCCTTTCACCAGCCTGTTGCTGATGGTGGGGGCGTTGGCGCTGGTCGGTTCGCCGCCCTTCAATATCTTTGTCAGCAAATTTTCGATCATCAGCGCCGGAATCCACGCCGGACATCTGATTTTGATGATTGTATGTTTGTTGTTCCTGGCAGTGGTCTTCGCAGCCTTTTTGCGAGTGATCAGCTCGGCAGTGTTCGGAGAACTGCCGGAGGGCGTGGCAAGAGGCGAGTTCAAACCCTACATCCTGGCGCCTGTCGCAATTTTGATGGCTCTGATTGTTGTCCTGGGGCTTTATCTGCCGCCGCAGATCCATTTGTTGTTGAACCAGGCGACGCAGGTCGCCCTGGTCGGCGAACCGATGGTTGACGCGCTGAACCTGCTCGCCGAACGGGGCGGCGCTTTCTTGCCTCTGGTGCAACTGGGTATTGCGCCTTGAGTTGGTTTACAAGATGGTGAGATGAGGAGATCCATTCGCGATGCTGCTGACAGAAGAAAAACCTAAAATCGGGCAAAAGTATGTAGATGCTCTGCGCCAACAGTTTGGCTGGTCCATCCAGGAGGAAGCCTGGCAGGCCCCAGACCAGGTGACGGTTACGGTGGAGTTGAATAGCCTGCCATCGGTGGTAGAGACGCTCTACTATCAGCACGGCGGTTGGCTTTCGGTGGTGGCTGGCAACGATGAGCGCCCAATCAACGGTCATTTCGCTTTGTATTATGTCCTCTCGGTCGAGGGAGACGAGCAAGCGCCGGAGAGCAAACGTGAAAAATGTTATTTCGTCGTGCGCACTCTGATCCCGCCGCACCAGATGGAATTCCCCGCGGTGACCCCGCGCGTGCCAGCGGCGATTTGGTACGAGCGTGAGGTGCGCGATATGTTCGGCTTGCAGCCCATTGGCTTGCCCGACGAGCGCCGCCTGGTGCTGCCGGATGACTGGCCGGAGGGTTTGTACCCCTTGCGCAAAGACAGCATGGATTATCGTTACCGCCCTGAGCCGACTACCGAGGATGAGACCTACGAATTTATAGATGTCGAAGGCGAAGGGATCGTCCAGGTGCCGCTGGGCCCGCTGCACATCACCTCGGATGAGCCGGGTCATTTTCGCCTGTACGTGGACGGTGAACACATCGTGGACGCAGATTATCGCCTGTTTTACGTCCATCGCGGCATGGAGAAGCTGGCCGAAACGCGTATGACCTATGACCAGGTCACATTTTTGGCGGATCGCATCTGCGGCATCTGTGGGTACGCGCATAACGTGGCTTATTCCACCTCCATTGAAAGGGCGTTGGGCATTGCTGTGCCGGAGCGGGCGCAATACATCCGCACCATTCTGCTGGAGGTGGAGCGTTTGCATAGCCACTTGCTCAATTTAGGGCTTGCGTGCCATTTTGTCGGTTTCGATACCGGTTTCATGCAGTTTTTCCGCGTGCGCGAAAAATCCATGAAGATGGCTGAGCTGCTCACCGGAACGCGCAAAACCTATGGTATGAACCTGATCGGCGGCGTGCGAAGAGACATCCTCAAGGAAGAGCGCACACAGACCCTGCAATGGATCAAGGAATTGCGCCAGGAAGTGACCGATCTGGTAGCCATGCTGCTGGAGACGCCTTATATCGTACAGCGCACTCAAGATATTGGTCGCCTGGAGCCGAAAGTGGCGCGCGATTACAGCCCGGTGGGACCAACGCTGCGTGGCTCAGGCTTTGCCCGCGACATCCGCGTGATTCATCCCTACTGCGCGTATGACCGCGTGCCCTGGACGCTTACCTATAAGGACGGATGTGATGTATTGGCGCGCACCTTGATCCGCGCCGAGGAGTTCTTCGAATCGCTCTCCATGGTGGAGCGCTGCCTGGATACCATGCCGGATGGACCGGTGCTGACCGAAGGCTTCCGCTATAAACCATACGCCTATGCGTTAGGTTACGTCGAAGCGCCGCGCGGCGAAGACATCCACTGGAGTATGCTGGGCGATAACCAGAAACTGTATCGCTGGCGTTGCCGCGCTTCGAGTTACAACAACTGGCCGCCGTTGCGCTACATGCTGCGCGGCAATACCATCTCCGACGCACCCCTGATCGTGGCCAGCATTGACCCCTGTTATTCGTGCACCGAACGGGTGACGGTGGTGGATGTGCGTAAGAAGAAGGCGCAGGTTGTGCCTTATAAAGAGCTTGAGCGGTATTGCCGTGAGCGGAAGCATTCGCCGCTGAAATGAATCGGCGCTTTGTCAAGCCTTAAGGAGAATTACATGGTGCTGAAACTCATCAGGGAAGTCCTCAAAGTTGGACAGGCCACGCTTCCTTACCCGTTCACCCCGGTGGAGCTGGCGCCAGGCTTTCGCGGCAAGCCGGAATATGATCCGCAGCAGTGTATCGCCTGCGCTGCTTGTACCATCGCCTGCCCACCCAACGCCTTGACCATGCACACCGATCTGGAGCAAGGGGTGCGCACCTGGTCGCTTTTCTATGGGCGCTGCATCTTTTGCGCTCGTTGCGAAGAGGTCTGTCCAACGGGCGCGATCAAACTGGGCCACGATTTCGAGCTGGCTTCCTTTAGCCGAGAGGATCTGACGATCCGCGCAGAATTCCGCCTGGCGGCGTGCAACTTGTGCGGCGCGTATTTTGCCTCGGCCAAAGAACTGAAACATGTGCTGGCTTTGTTGGATCAGGCCGGTTTGCCGCCGGAGGATGCTGCCAATCGCAAGGCGCTATTGCGCGCCTGCCCGGAATGTCGCCGTAAGATGGATTTGCCGCGGGTCAAACCCCTGGTACAGGAGGCGTTCAATGGCCGAGTATAACATCAAGACCGACAGCGCCTATGCTGTCCGCCCGAACGAAGCCGTTGATCGGCTGAAAGGCGCGCTGCTCAAAGATATTCAGCGCTCTTGCTACGTGTATCGCGTGGATTGCGGCGGCTGTAATGGCTGTGAGATCGAAATCTTTGCCGCCATCACTCCCATTTTTGACGCCGAACGTTTTGGTATCAAGGTGGTTTCCTCACCTCGTCACGCGGACGTGCTGGTCTTTACAGGCGCAGTGACGCGCTCGATGCGCGTCCCGGCTCTGCGCGCCTACCACGCCGCGCCGGAGCCGAAGGTCTGTGTGGCTTACGGCGCTTGCGGTTGTTCGGGCGGCATCTTCCACGACCTGTACTGCGTTTGGGGCGGCGCGGATAAGATTCTGCCCATTGACCTGTATATCCCCGGTTGCCCGCCGACGCCGCCAGCCACCATCCACGGCTTTGCGGTGGCGTTGGGTTTGTTAAATCAGAAGATGAAAGCCGGCTATCACTCTCAACAAGATGACGAGCGCTCTCAATTGTTGCATCCGCAAGTCCCGCTAGACTTGCGCATCCAAATCGAGCGCGCCGCACGGCGTATGGCTGGTTACTGGCATGGCCGACGCATCGCCGATGTCTTCCTGACGATGATTAAGAACGGCGATCCGCTCAAGCTATCTTCAACACTGCAAGAATATTTAGTCGCCCAGGATGATCCGCGTCTGTCTGAGATCATGGGGCGACTGGAAGAGATTTATCTGGCCTGGTTCGCTGCACATTGAAATGACCCCTTCTATCGTGATTTATCGTCTTAGCCGCAAGTTCGTCAACCAGCGCCAGAATGTCCCTGAAACGGCGCGTCAGGTAGTGTACTATACGCTGGCGGTGGGACACCATGTCGGCGTGATGGACTGCTTTACTCCTCTGGCGGAAGTCCCTTTGCCAGATTTTCAAGCCTGGTTGGGGAGCTTGCCCGATAGCCCTGGACGGCGCAAAATGGAAGGCGTGCTCAGGTGGGGAGAAATCGAGATCAATCGCAGCCATGTCAATATCCTGCTGCCGCTCCTGGGTCTGGATACAGAGAAAAGCGCGGGCTGGCTGACCCTTTTCAGACAAAACCTGTTGGACATGATCCAGGAGCCGGCTTTCTATTTGATGGCAAAGAAACGCCCATGAAGAAGAAGCTGGTGCTGACGGTGGGGAATGGAATGATGGGCGATGATGGCGCCGGCGCTTTCCTGGCGCAAATGATGCGCCAGTCGCCGTTGGAAGAATGGGAGGTTCTGAATGGCGGCGCCTCGCCGGAGAGCCTTGTGCATCGGGTAAGAGAAATTTCCCCCGAACGGGTGCTGGTGGTGGATGCTGCGGATATGGATCTCGCCCCCGGTTCGGTGCGCTATATCCCTGTCGAGCGACTGGAGGATCCATTTATATTCACCACGCATACCTTGCCGTTGACATTTCTGATCGAATCCTTGCGAGAATTTGCTCCTCAGGTGGATCTTTTGGGCATCCAACCCGAGGTGGTGGCTTTTGGGTATCCCATGTCCACCGCCGTCAGAGATGCAGTGGCTCAGGTTTATCACGAACTGAAAAATGGCCAGGGCGTCTGGGAAAGCCTCTGACCATTGACAAAAGAGTAATATATAATGTGATAGAGTAATATATAATGTATGTAATGCTGTTCCATCGCTCCTTATAAACCGAAATGAAGTGGTTTGTCCTGGAAAGAGGTGACTATGATCACTGCAAAAGATCTCCTGAAGAAGAGAGGCAGCAGCGCCAGCGTGCGTGTGTCGCCAACGGATACCGTCTATCGCGCCTTGCAGCTTATGGCGGAAAACAATGTTGGGGCGGTGATGATCTGCGAAAATGACCAGATGGTGGGCATCTTCACCGAGCGAGACTATTGCCGGAAGATCATCTTGATGGGACGTTCTTCGCTCAACACGCCTATTCAGGACATCATGACCAAAAACATGATCACGGTGGAGCCCAATCAATCGCTGGAAGAATGCATGGAATTGATGGCGCGTTATCATATTCGCCATTTGCCCGTCAAGGAGAACGATCATCTGATCGGCATCATTTCCATGCGTGATGTCATGGAAGCGATCATCTCCTCGAAACAAGAGCATATTGATCAGCTAGAGAAATATATTTTGGGCAGCGATTACGGTCACTAAGGTCAGAAACGGATGTTTCCCTTTGTTATGACCTCGCCTCCATGAGCGGGGGAAGGTTTTGGCGCGTCATCGGATTGCGTGCAGATAGGCAATTTATTGCCGGTTGACCAGCCAGACGCCCAGCAGGATAGCTGCGCCTCCGATGAGCGAAGCCAAAAGCAGCGGCTCTGCCAGAATATACGCTGCAACAACCACTGTGACCAGCGGTTCAAAGTAGATAAATACGCCGGCCTGCGCCACACTCAATTTTTGCAACGCGTCGTACCAGAAGATATAGGCGAAGCCGGAGCAAAAGACCCCCAGAAAGCCGACCCCCAGCCAGCCCTCTCGATTCAGATGGGCAATTTCCCCCAGACCTGGCCCGCTAAGGAAGAGCAGCGAGATAAATAGCCAGCCGAAGGCCATCACGTAGAACATCATCAATGTAGCCGGGTATTGGAGCAGACCGCGCCGCGATAACGCTGAAAACACCGCCCAGTTGAGCGCGCTGACCAATACCAGTAGATCGCCGATCGTCCCGATCTTGCCTGCCGCCAGGGATGATAGATCGCCTTTTGAGACGACCAACAGCACGCCCAGAGCAGCGGTCAGGATGCC
>Ga0226835_1001639_pt1 | contig 11438 bp, 11 predicted proteins | sample LAC_MetaG_1_FD_163627 | JGI IMG/M metagenome (GOLD analysis project Ga0226835, IMG submission 163627) | Anaerobic ammonium oxidizing microbial communities from anammox membrane bioreactor (MBR) in UC Berkley, California, United States -... | ecosystem: Engineered > Bioreactor > Anaerobic >...
CAGCCACTTCGAAGCCGAAACGTCGGTACAAACGCTGCGCAGCCAGATTATTCAGCCGCACCTCCAGGGTAGCCGAACGCATCTCCCTTTGTATGGAGGCGATCAACGCTGTGGAGAGCAATTTCGTCGCCACGCCTTGTCTGCGATACTGCGGATGAACTGCAATGGTAGCAATGTGCGCTTCGTCTAAGATCAACCATACCACCACCATGCCAATGACCTGCCGCTCCCCGTCGGGGGTCGTTACTTCCGCCACCCATAGGAGCGAGCCTGGGTTATCGAACAACTCATAACGATAAGCGCTCTCCGGCCAGGGCAAAGCAAAGGACGCCTGATCAATTGCCAACACCTGCGATAGATCCTCGGCCTGCATAGGACGGATCACTACGGTTGAGCCATTTGGGGCGGCGCCATCGCTCATACCGGGATCGGATCATTGTAGTGAATATAAATCGGCGCAAGCTCCGCCGGGCTGTCTATCTGACCGCTTTTCCATCGCTTCCAGGTCAGTTCCGCCAGATAAGACGGCCTGCGTAGAGATTGCGCCGGGGAAACCAGACGGGCGTAAGGCTGCTGGCTGATGAGCGCATCTCGCTCTTCCGCGGATAACTCGCCGCAAACCAGGGTTGGCGCCTCGATCTTTCTCACTAGCTCATCGAATGTATGCACTTCAACTTTCCCAAAGGGTTGCCATTTCTCATCCACCGCCTGATACCACTGCGCCGCCAGCCGGCCGCGCCCGGCGCGCAACGTGGCAACCAAAGACAATTCTACGACGGGTTGAGCGGCAGCCAGCGCGTCAAGCGTAGGCGCGCCGATCAGCGGCAAACGCCGCGCCATCACCAATCCCTTTGCCAACGCCAGGCCAACCCGCAGACCAGTGAACGAACCAGGTCCAATGGCTACACCTACTGCTGCGACCGCATCCATTGTAACGCTGGCGCGCCGCAGCGCTTCGGAAACCGCCGGCGCCAGCTCTACGGTGTGATAATCTCGACTTGTCCAAACCATTTCGCTCAGCACTTGCGCGCCGTCATACAGCGCAACGCCCACTGTGCGCGTTGAGGTATCCAGAGCCAGCAACAAAGGCGCAACTCCTCGTATCATGTTACACCAAACACTTGCCTGCGCAGTTGGCGCAATAAAGCCTCGTACCTTTGACCCGCGGCGGTGAAAACCATGTCCCGCTGGTTTTCATCCGCCCAACGCAAAGTAACCCACAGCCGCTCGGGCGGCAACGCGCCCTGAATGCGCTCAGCCCACTCGATAACCAGCGGCCCGCCTTCTAACAACGTCTCCAGATCGAGATCAATGGCTTCAGCCGCGCCGCTCAACCGATAGGCGTCGAGGTGATACAATCTTCCACCATCCACACGCCGATAGACGTTGACCAGCACGAAGGTCGGGCTGTTTCCGGCATCCAGCGAACCCCAACCAGCGGCGATGCCTTGCACCAGGGTAGTTTTACCAGCGCCCAAATCCCCTACCAAACACACCAAATCGCCCGGGCGCAGCAATGCCCCCAGGCGCATTCCAATGCGCCGCGTCTGCTCGGCGCTGCGGCTGATGAACTCCAGAGATTGACGATCCAAGACGGGCATTGTGGAAGAAATTATACCTTGATCTCAAGCCGGGCAAGAGAAGCGACCAATCGTTTCAAGCCCACACCGGCAAAGTGGACATCCACGATCTCGTCTCCATCCTGCAACTTGCTGTTCAACACCATCCCCTCGCCCCAGCTTGGATGATGCACGCGCATCCCTGGCTGATAGCGGCGTTCCACGGGCGCCGCCGGCCTGGAGGGAACAACCTCCGCGGCGTCCCAACGCTCCAATCGCCGTCCGCCCTGGCCTTTGCGCGGCTGCCGGGAGCGCGTCGGCTGGGCTTCATCCAGCAGATCGTACGGGATATAGTCCAAAAACCGCGAAGGCGCCACAGGCTCCGAAAAGCCGTAGGCGGTGCGATTTTGCGAACAGATCAAATACAAACGATCCTTGGCGCGGGTGATGCCAACATAGAACAGGCGACATTCTTCCAGCATGGCTTCTGGATCATCGAAAGATCGGCTGTGTGGCAACGTGCCGTCATTCAGTCCAGTGATGAACACCACAGGAAATTCCAGACCTTTGGCGGCGTGTAGCGTTAACAATGTGGCCGCGTTGGCCGTTCCTTCTAAAGTATCCTGATCGGACACCAGCGCCACCCGTTCCAAAAACGCGTCCAACCCAGGTTGCTGGAATTCCGCCGCCAGACGGCGCAATTCCAGCACGTTCTCCCAGCGGTCGCGCCCCTCATCTGTGCCATCGTCAATGTAAGAACGATAATGGACATCTTCCAGGACGCGTTCCATCATTGCCAGCGGCGTCAGACTGTCCTTAACGGCGACCCAATTTCTCAGCAGATCACCAAAATTCACCAGAGCAGCGCGGGCGCGGCTGTTGATCGCATCCGCAGCAGGGGCTTCCGGGTTGCGCCCCATCTCCAGCAGCAACGCGCCGGGCGAGATTTCCAGGCGCAGCGCCAGGGTGCGCAAGGATAGAAAGGTTTTTTCGCCGATGCCGCGCGTCGGCGCGTTGATCACCCGCGTCAGGCTGATTTCATCATTGGGATTATGGACCAAACGCAAATAAGCGATCACATCCTTGATTTCCCGTCGCCCATAGAAGCGTTGCGCCCCGACCAATTTATAAGGGATGCCAGCCTGCAAGAACGCTTCTTCCAAAAGACGGGATTGTGCGTTGGTGCGGTACATCACGGCAAAATCGCTCAAGCCCATGCGTCCGCGCGCCGTCAGGCTGCGGATGGTATCCACCACGAATTCAGCCTCTTTACGGTCGTCATACGCTTCAAACAAGACGACCTTCTGCCCCGCGCCGCGCTCGGTGAACAAATGCTTTCGAATACGCTGCGGATTCTGGTCAATTACTGCCATCGCCACGTCCAGGATCGCCTGGGTGGAGCGATAGTTTTGTTCCAGCAAGATCACCTGCGCATCGGCGAAATCCTTCTGAAAACGAAGCACATTGCGATAATCCGCGCCGCGCCAGCGGTAAATGGACTGATCCGCGTCGCCGACCACGAACAAGTTGCGGTGAAAAGAAGAAAGGTGGCGCAGCAAGCGGTACTGCGCCTGATTGGTGTCCTGGAACTCATCCACCAGGATGTGTTCGAAACGGCGGGCGTACTTTTCGCGCACCGACGCATTCTCTTCTAAAAGATAGGCTGTCCACAATAGAAGATCATCGAAATCGAGCGCGTTGTTGGATAGCAGCAATTCTTGATAACGCTTATAGACGCGGCGCACCACCTCATCCAGATAACTTTGGACAGGATAGGCATCCGGCAAGATCAGCTCGTTTTTGGCGTTGGAGATAGCGTTATGCACTACAGGCGGCCTGTGGCGCTTTTCATCCAGATTCAGGTCGGCCAGGGCGCGTTTGACCAGGTCTAACTGATCATCCTGATCGTAGATCACGAAATTATCATCGAATGGCAAATGCTGCGCTTCGCGGCGCAAGAGCCGGGCGCAGGTGGCATGAAAGGTGCCCAATGTCAGCCCGGGTGCAACGCCGCCAAGCAAATCCGCCACGCGGCTTGCCATCTCGCGCGCGGCTTTATTGGTGAAAGTGACCGCCAAAATGTTATAAGGACGCACGCCCATCTCCCCGATCAGATAGGCGATGCGGCTGGTGAGGACGCGCGTTTTTCCAGAGCCTGGGCCAGCCATCACCAACACCGGGCCCAAGCAAGCCGTCACCGCTTGCTGTTGTTGCGGGTTTAATTTTTCAATTAGATGCATCATCGCAATATCGAACCTGTAATGAGAGAGATCACAAAAAGCTCGACCATTATAGCACGCCGGTTGCCAATCCTTCGGGTATGCGCTAAAATCGTCGGTATGAATTGGGGCGTTATCGGACACGAATGGGCTGTTCAATTACTGAGCGAACAGATCGCCCAGAAACGACTGCGTCATGCCTATCTGATCACCGGGCCGCGCGGCGTTGGGCGGCGCACGCTTGCTCTGCGGTTGACCCAGGCGCTGAACTGCCTCGCGCCGCCAGAACCTGGCCAGCCTTGCCGCGCTTGCCGCGCCTGTTTGCAGATCGAACGGATGCAGTATCCTGATCTGCTGGTGGTGCAGGCCGAGCAAGAAGGAGGGACGCTGAAAGTAGATCAGGTGCGCGAGATGCAGCGTAGCCTGTCGCTACACCCATACGAAGGGCGGTATCGCGTGGCGTTACTGCTGCGTTTCGAAGAAGCTCATCCAAGCGCCATGAACGCTCTGCTCAAGACGTTGGAAGAACCGGCCTCACAGGTGGTTCTGCTGCTCACTGCTGAAAGCGCCGAACGTTTGCTGCCCACTATCGTCTCGCGCTGCGAAACGTTGCGCCTGCGCCCCCTGCCGCTTGAACAAGTGAGCCGGGGCTTACAAGAAGAATGGGGCGCGCCCGAAGACCAGGCTCGCTTGCTGGCACATATCTCCGGGGGACGGCCGGGTCTTGCCCTGCAATTGCACTTAGAACCGGAACGACTGCAACAGCGCCAAGCCTGGCTGACCGATCTGCTGCGTCTGCTGACCTTCAGCCGTAAGGAACGTTTTGACTACATCGAACCACTGACAAAGGAGCGCAGTGTGCTTCGCAGCGCGCTCAATGTTTGGCTTTCCTTCTGGCGTGATATTCTGATAAAGACCTGCGGGGCGGTCGCGCCGATCACCAATCTGGATTACCAACAAGAAATCGAACAGTTGGCAGCGCGACTGGACCGATCAGCCGCCCTAGGCGTCGTCAGCGCGGTCGAAAACGCGCTCTCGCTGGTAGATCAAAATGTCAACCCGCGTCTGGTTGGTGAAGTGTTGACTTTGGATTTGCCCAAAATATAATGGGGCGGCGAAATTACGGCAATGGACGCAATCGCGGCTGAAGCCACAATATGCTATACTAAAGCAAAACGCCGGCGGCATTTTTCAATCTGAGCGCCCAGCGGTTATCTCCATCATGCCCGATTTTTTGGAAGAAACTCCTCCATCCGTGGATAAAGAGAGCGCTGCATTCCGTTCATCGCTGGAATTGCTGTACGAGATCGGCCGCGAGGTGACCGCGGATCTCGACTTGCGCACTCTGTTGCACCGCGTGTTGTTTCTTTCTATGAAAAACGTCGGCGCGATCAGTGGGAGCATCATCGTCATTGATGAGAACGGGCAGCCCAGCGAATCGGCTTTCTTGATCCTTGGCCAGACCCACAACCATACCGCACTGCAATTGCGCGTGACGTATGAACACGGACTGGCAGGCTGGGTAGCCCGCCGCCGCCAGGCAGCCCTGGTGCCAGACACCAGCCAGGATGAACGCTGGTTACAACGCCCTGAAGGAATCGAGGGGAAATCGCAACCCAAGTCTGCGGTGAGCGTTCCCATTCTGGCGCGTCAGGAGCTGGTAGGCGTGATCACCCTGGTGCATCCCCAGCCCGGCTTTTTTACACAAGACCACCTGGATTTGACCGAAGCGATAGCAGATTGGGCTGGAACGGCTATCTTGCATGCGCAGTTGTTCGATCGTTTGCAGGCTGCGAATCGGCGCTATCGCGAGCTATTCGAAGACAATATTGACCCCATCTTAATCACCGATCGAGCCGGGCAAATCCTGGAAATCAATCGTCAGGCTGAAAAAACAACCGGCGTCTCGGCGCAGGACCTCCCCGGCGTGAATATCGCCGATTTGAATGTGGTGGAGGTTCAAAGAACCGGCGTCGGGTTCGAATACTTGCAAGAAGGCGTCACGATTTCGTATGAGACAACAATGCGCTCCAAACGCGGCGAAGAGATACCGGTGCAGGTCTATGCGCGGCAAATCCACATCAACAACGAGACGCATCTGCAATGGATTCTACGCGACATCAGCGAACGTAAAGAGCTGGATCGCCTGCGCGATGATCTGATGGCGATGATTTATCATGACCTCCGCTCGCCTTTGGGAAACATCCTTTCGAGCCTCGAATTACTTTCCAACGCGCTGCCCGCGCCGCAAAGTGAAACCGTCCAAACAATGCTGGACATCGCTCGCCGCTCCACCCAGCGCATTCAACGCCTGACCTATTCTCTACTCGACATTCACCGCCTGGAATCGGGACAAAAAATCGTTCAGCCGCGCCCCATATCCCTGGCGCCGCTGATCCAGGAAGCGATAGAAAGCATCCAGCCCGCAGCGCAAAGCAAAAGGCAGACTTTTTCAGTGGAGATCGAACCGCAAACCCCGCCGGCGCTCGCCGATGCAGATATGATCCGCCGTGTGCTGATGAATCTATTCGACAACGCGGTAAAATTCTCTCCAGAGGATAGCGAAATTCAAGTCGCCGTTAAACCCGAAGATGGCTTTGTGCTGACCAGCGTCCGCGATGCTGGCCCCGGGATTCCACCCGCCTACCAGGAACGCATCTTCGAAAAGTTCACACGATTGGGCGGAAAAGATGTTCCCAAAGGTCTGGGATTAGGGCTGTCTTATTGCCGCCTGACGGTTAACGCTCATGGCGGAAAAATATGGGTGGAGAGCAACCCTGGTCAAGGCTCGATTTTCAAATTTACTCTGCCTACCGCTGGTTCATCAGAATCATAAAGATTTCAATACAGGGAAAGGACTGCTCCGCTTCACAAATTACTCTTACAGGCGGTTGACCTATGCAACAAATCGAACAAGGTATCCTATTTGAAGATGGTTTTTTGGGCGTCACACTGGGGGCGTTAACCTTTTCCCAAGGGATTGTTCTGATTGACGCACCCATCCGACCGGAAGATACGCGCGCCTGGCGCTCTGCCACGCTCACCCAGCGCAGCGCGTCTAACCGACTGTTGGTGAGCCTGGATGCACATCCAGACCGCACCTTAGGAGCGCGCGCGCTGGAATGCACGATCGTCGCTCACTCGAAAGCAGCTCAAGTCTTCCGCAATCGGCCATCCATCTTCAAGGGTCAGAGCGCAGAAACCGGTTCAGCCTGGGAGACCTTCAGCGATGCTGTTGGGATGCGTTGGGCCTCGCCAGACATCACCTTTACCGAGCGCATGTCCCTCCATTTAGGCGGGCCGGAGGTCAACCTGGAACATCATCCAGGGCCAACGCCTGGTTCGATCTGGGTGATTATTCCCGCAGCGCAAGTGATCTTCGTGGGCGACTCATTAACCATTAATCAGCCGCCGTTTCTGGCGCAAGCCGATCTGCCGGTCTGGATAGAAAACCTGGAAGCGTTGGCGAAATCTTACGCCAATTATCGCATCATAAGCGGGCGCGGCGGACTGGCTTCTATAGAGGATGTCCGCAAATTGCGCAAACTGCTCAAGGATATATCCCACAAGATGGAACAACTGGCGGAGAAAAACGCCGCCCCAGAGGCCACCCAGGAATTGATCCCCTCGCTGTTATCCAACTATACTTTTCCACCGCAGATGCAGGAGTTATACATCGCCCGCCTGCGGTATGGACTCTATCACTGTTTTGCCAAGCGTTACCGACCGACCAGCGCTTCGGGCCAAACAGAGATCGAAGAAGAAGAACAATAAAAAAAACCAACCTATCTCACAAAAGCGAAAATCACTCATGCCCAATTCACCCTATTTGCCAATCTTTGAACTGACTCGCGGCAAAACCGTAGAGTCAATCCATTACGGCGCGGCGGCGGCGGTTGACGTTCACGGAAAACTGCTCGCCTGGTATGGCGACCCGCAAGCAGTGACTTTCCTGCGCTCAACTGCCAAGCCTTTTCAGGCGTTGCCTTTTATCGAACATGACGGCCATCAGATTTACGGACTTAGCCCCAAAGAGATCGCTCTGATGTGCGCATCGCATGGCGGAACAGATGAGCATGTCGCGATCGCCCGCTCGATCCAATCCAAGTGCGGCGTAACTGAATCCGAGTTGTTGTGTGGGGTGCATGAGCCGCTGGATGCCGCCACGGCTCAAATGCTGCGCGAACGCAACGAGGCTCCTACTCCCAACCGGCATAACTGTTCCGGCAAACACAGCGGAATGCTGGCTTTTGTAAAAATAAAACGGCGCGCCGGCGAAACAATCCCATCCGAGCTGCCTTATATTGACCCCAGCCACCCCATCCAAAGGGAAATTCTGCACGCCTTCGCTGATATGTGCAATCTAAAGGCGGAGCAGGTCGCCTTGGGTGTGGACGGCTGCTCAGCGCCCAATTTTGCTGCACCGCTGCAATCGGCGGCTCTGGCTTACGCCCGTCTATGCGACCCCGAAAGCGGCGAGGTTCAACCGCCAAAGCGGGCGGAAGCCTGCCGTGTGATCGTCACAGCCATGATGTCTCACCCAGAGATGGTCGGTGGACCGGGGCGCTTCGACACCTGTCTGATGCAGATCGCAAAAGGGCGGATCGTCTCCAAAGAGGGCGCCGAGGCGTATCAAGGTCTCGGCTTGATGCCCGGCGCGTTGGGTCCCGGCTCACCCGCTGTTGGCATTGCTATAAAAATCGCCGACGGAGATGACCGGCGCATTGTGCGCGAAGCAGTGACCCTGGAAATCTTGCGGCAATTAGGCGCCTTAACCGAGAGCGAGTTAGAAGCGATGAGCGCTTTTGGTCCACAATCGCCGCGCTTCAACTGGCGCAAGGTGGTTGTCGGCGAAGCCTATCCAGCCTTCCGGCTGAATTGGGCATAACTTAAAATTCGCCTTCCTAAGGCGGCGAGAGGTAGGGTCGCCGCTTTTCAAGCGTTTATCATTGGAAAGGCGGCGCTTACCACCGCCGACATTTTGAAGCCAATCATAGAGAGATCGCTCGTCGAAATGAAGCCATCCGAACGCGCCCGTATGATCCACCAAAGGCTACTGGCGTTCTACGGAAAGCCAGAATGGCGCAACCCGCTGCCGCCTCTGGATGAGCTGGTATCCACAATTCTGTCCCAGAATACCAACGACGGCAACCGCGACCGCGCCTTTCATGCGCTGCGGGCGCGCTTTCCCACCTGGGAGGCCGTGCGAGACGCTGACCCTGATGAAGTGGTGCAAGCCATTCGTCCGGCAGGCTTAGCCAACCGAAAGGGGCCGCGCATTCAGACCGTCCTGAAGGAAATCACCGCTCAGCGCGGCGAGCTTTCGCTGGATTTTCTGTCCGATATTCCAACAACAGAGGCGCGACAATGGCTGATGCAATTCAAAGGGGTAGGGCCAAAAACGGCGGCGATCGTTTTGTTGTTCTCCCTGGGCAAACCGGCATTTCCGGTGGATACTCATATTTACCGCGTCAGCGGTCGGCTGGGCTTGCGTCCGTCTTCGATGAACGCAGACCAGGCGCATGATTATCTGGAACAGCTTTTCCCGCCCGAAGCGTATTACGCGGCTCACTTGAACATCATCCGCCTGGGGCGCGAAATTTGCCAGGCGCGTCGTCCAAACTGTCCGGTTTGCCCATTGCAAGAGCTATGCGATTATTATCAAAACCTCGATCCAACCGTGAAAACTGATGGCGCATAAGACACCAACACAAATTAAGCTCGAAGAGCTGAAGGAGACCTTGCAAAAATTGGCAGATCAGCCTCTGTCCGAGGAGGCGCGAGCCGGGTTGCAGTCTGCTTCTCTTCAACTGAATGAATTGGCGCAGGCGTTGCAGCAGACCAACCAGGAGAAAGCCAGGTTTGTATCCGTTGTCACACATGAGCTGCGCATCCCAATGACTTCGATCTTGGGCTATACTGACCTGCTGCGCCAGGGGAGCGTTGGTCCGCTCACCGAGATGCAAGCCAACTTTTTGAACGTAATCCGCAATAACGTTGAGCGTATGTCAGCGCTGGTATCGTGCCTCTCCGACCTGTCGCGCATCGAAACCGGCAGATTGAAATTAGAATGCAAAAAAGTTTCAATCAAAGATGGTATCGAGGAGGCATTGCGCAGTTTGCGCCCCAAAATGCAAGAGAAAAACCAGATTCTGGAGCTGCATCTGCCAGAGGATTTGCCGCAGGTCTATGCCGATGCAAGCCGATTGACCCAGATCGCGACCAGCCTGCTGAGCAACGCCTGCAAATACACGCCAGCCGGCGGTAATATTCGTATCTCGGCACAAGCCGGCGACGGTTGGGCGCGCGTGGATGTGGTGGACGATGGAATTGGGATTAGCGAAGAGGATGGCAAAAAACTGTTCAGCCAATTTTTCCGTTCCGAGGATCCGCGGGTACGGGAAGAGCACGGTTGGGGGCTGGAGCTTTGCCTGGCTAAACAGCTTGTAGAATGGATGGGCGGTGAGATGGGTTTCCACTCCGTCCTGGGGCAGGGAAGCGATTTTTGGTTCTCGCTGCCTACGGACGAGAACCGCTGTCAAACGCAGGAGGCAAAACCATGAAGAAACGCGCCGCAGGAGCACGTCACCCGTTGCTCTTCTATCGTCGGACGATGGATCGCCTCTGGAAGCTCACTTTTGCCCTGGGGGCAGTCACGGCTGTCGCCGGAGGGCTGTCGTTGTTAAAACCCACCACCATTCTGGGGATTCAGAGCGACATCTGGTTATTTGTCCTGGCTCTGGCGGCGTTTGCGCTGAGCGCCTTTGCCTTTTTGGCGCGCTTTATGGCTTATACACAGGCGCGCGATAGCTACCTGAGCATCGTCACGCCATTTCTACGCTTGCGGATCGCATACAAGCGCATTCGCAGTGTGCGCCCAACGTTGATCCAACAATTGTTCCCAGTCGAGAAAATCTCTTGGGCGCAGCGCAGTTACATTGAACCCTTCTATGGTAAAACCGTGCTGGTCATAGAGATGCGCGGCTATCCAATCAGCCCGGCGCTACTGAGATTGTTCCTGCCCAGCGCGATGTTTGCGCCGACCACAACTGGACTGGTGCTGCTGGTTGCGGATTGGATGAAACTCAGCACAGAAATCGACTCGCTGCGCGGCGCCTGGCTGCAAACGCAAGGTCGCGCCCGTAGTCTGTAATTTATCCCCCGTCCATCAGCCGCTTACTGTATAGAATGTCATGAGGGTTGTCACAAGGCTTGTGAATAATATCACATAAAAGATGTGATGGATGACCATTCAAAAACCCTGGGGTATGCTGTAAGATATAAGCAGGATAAAGACTGGGTTCACAAAAGTTGCTCATCGCTGTTTCCTCCTTTGGCGAAAGCCTCCGCCGGGTTTCCTCACCGCCCTGGCGGAGGCGGCTTTTAAGCGCTAGAACGCGGAGTCAATGGCAGGCAACACAATTGTGAACGTTGTTCCTTTACCCAGAGTCGAGTCCACCCAGACGCGGCCGAGATGGTTTTCGACGATGGATTTTACAATCGCCAGACCCAGGCCGGTGCCGGGGGTATCGGCGGGTACATTGCTGGCGCGGTAAAACTTATCGAAAATATAGGGTTGATCGGCGGGGGGGATCCCCGGCCCATTATCCGAAACCTGTAAGATCACCTGCCCGCCTTCAGCGTGAGCTTTGACTGAAAC
>Ga0226835_1001640_pt1 | contig 11438 bp, 8 predicted proteins | sample LAC_MetaG_1_FD_163627 | JGI IMG/M metagenome (GOLD analysis project Ga0226835, IMG submission 163627) | Anaerobic ammonium oxidizing microbial communities from anammox membrane bioreactor (MBR) in UC Berkley, California, United States -... | ecosystem: Engineered > Bioreactor > Anaerobic >...
GGGACACGCCGGGCGGCTGGTTATCGGCGAGCTGGAAGGCAAAACCGTATTGGCGATGCAGGGCCGCTCGCACTTCTACGAAGGCTATCCGATGGCGGTCGTCACGTTGCCGGTGCGGGTCATGCGCCTGCTGGGGATTGACACGCTCATCGTGACCAACGCGGCAGGCGGGCTGAACCCGAACTTCCGCGCCGGCGACATCATGGTTATCGAAGACCACATCAACCTGGTGGCCATGGCGGGCAACGGGCCACTGCTCGGCCCCAACCTGGGCGTTTTTGGCCCGCGCTTCTCGATCAACACACACATCTACAATCCACGCCTGCGCCAGCTGGCGCACAAAGTCGCGCGGGAGCACGGGATCACCCTGCGCGAAGGCGTCTATGTGGCGCTGGCCGGGCCTGCGTTTGAAACCCCCGCCGAAGTGCGGATGTTGCGTAGCTGGGGCGGCGATTCGGTCGGCATGAGCACCGCGCACGAAGTCCTTGTCGCCTACCACGCCGGAATGCGCGTCCTGGGCTTTTCGAGCATCACGAATCTGTCGCTCGACAGCACCGAAGCGCACGAGGAAGTCAGCCACGAAGAAGTATTGCGGCTGGGGCGCGAGATCGTCCCGCGGCTGGCGCAGGTGCTGCGTGGCGTGCTGGCCGAACTACCCCCGTTCGATCCGGCAGAAGTGGAAAACCAACCCGAGGCATGACCAGTCTGGTTTTCTTTATCGAGAGCATTTCGACCGGCCTGTATATCCTCGGCGCCGGGGGCATTTTGTGGATGGCTTACCGGCTGCTGCGGGCGCAGCGCGATCTGGCCGTCGCGCAGTTCAAGCTCGAGCGGGAGCATGCGCTCGTCCGCCGGGCCAGCGCCATCACCTGGGGCGGATTGCTGATCGAGTTCCTCGTCGGCGTGTGGGCGATCGCGACGATGGTCGCTCCGACGCTGCGCGATATCCGCGTCGGAGATCACGCTTCAGGAGCCAGCACGCCGGTCGCGTTCATCACCAGCACGCCCGTGGCCAACCCGCAGGTCAATCTGAACGTGAACCCCCTGCAGCAGAGCGGCGAGATCATCTTCTCGACGCCGCCGCCGACCGCGACGCCCGTCGGAACGATCATTCCGGATATGCCCGAAGCAGTCGGCTGTGCGCAGGACTCGGCCTGGATCTTTATCCCCGGCAACGGCCAGTTGATCTTCGAAGCGACGACCGTCTGGGGCACGGCCAACGTCAGCAATTTCTCGTTTTACCGCTTCGAGATCAAGCCGGCGCAGCCGGGGGCCGAGTTCGCTCCGATTGGGGAATACACCGAGCCGGTAGTGGACGGTCCGCTGGGCGACCTGCTGCCGATCAACTTCGCACGAGGAGACTACCGTTTTCGGCTGACCGTCTTCGACAACACGCACACGCTCGTGGCGCTGTGCGAGATCTCGATCCGCATCAGCGACCCGCCCCCCACCCCAACGCCGCTGGCTCCGGCGGGCGCCACCACCACCCCGACCCCCGGCACGGGCTAGGGTGCGCTCAGGGGGCGGCCGATCAGCGCAGCCCTGCCATCAACCGGGCGCGGCGATACTGCTCAGGCGTGTCGATGTCGGCCAGAATGCTGTCCGTATTCACCTCGACCAGGGCCAGCGCCTGGGGGTAGCGGCGAATCACGTCACGCGGGGCGCCGTGCTCTAGCGCCAGCAGCTCCGGCCAGTAGCGGCGGTCGAACAGCACCGGGTGTCCGCGCTGACCACGATAGACCGGCGCCACGATCGTCCCGCGCCCTTCCGCATACGCGGCCAGCACCTGACCCACCACCCGGCCGTTGAGCATGGGCTGGTCGCCCAGCACCACCAGCGCGCCCGCCGTCGTGTCAGGCAGCGCCGCCAGGCCAGCGCGCACTGACGAAATCATCTCACCAGCGGCGTAAGCGGGGTTGTCGGCGAACTCAACGGGCAGATGCGCCAGTGCCTGCCGGACCCGCTCGCCCTCGAATCCGGTCACGACCACGATCTCTGAGAGGCGGAACATCAGCAACCGCCGGACAATCGTTTCAATCACCGTCTGCCCGTCGCTCCAGGGTAGCAGCGGCTTCGACTGCCCCATCCGCGTCGACTGACCCGCTGCCAGGACGATCGCGCCCACCCGCTGCTGAAGTTCGTGGATCGGATCGATCGGGGAGCGCACCGCGCCCATCGCGACCGCCTCAACCCGCGTCGAACGCAGCACAAGCTGCGCCACCAGACGCGCCCGCGCCCGCCCGTACCCGTTCAGCGGAACCTTGTTCAGCAGCGGTACCACCCGCGCCGAATCCGGCACGCGGCGCAGCCCCAACTCCGGATCGCGCAGAACGACGGCCATCCACGGCGGAAGCAGCGGCTCGCCTTCCGGGAACCCGTACCGCTCGATGATCCGCTCGACGTTGAACACGTGGGCCTCGTCGAGCGGCTGGCCGAGCGCGTCGATTCCGGCGACCGGCACAACCAGCGTGACATCCTCGGGGAGAACCGGTTCGTTGGCGCGCGGGGCCTTAAGCGGCAGGCGGCGCGCGCCATCCGCCTCGATCAGCAGCACATCCGAATTGACCGCATCGACCAGCCGCGACAGCGATTCCGGTGCGAGGCCGATTACCTTGCCGTGGTTGAGGTCATCGTAGCTGTAGAGGAAAATGAAGCCGTGCTCGTCAAGGCGCTGGCGGATGATGGCCGGGCTGGTGCCGGATGCCACAGCGATCGCGTGCGGAACGTGCTCGATCTCGTGGCGGGCCAGGCGTGTCGTCGTCGTCGCGATCACCCGCCATCCGTCCTGGCGCAGCTCGTGGGCAAGCCGAAAGAGAGCTGACGTTTTCCCGCCAGCTCCCACAAACGCCACCATGTCGCCACGCTGCACGCGCAGCGCGTCTGCCAGACGCATGATCCCGTCCTATTCCGGCACCGCTGGCAAGTGCGGCGCGCTCGCCGTCCCCAGGCCCCGCGCCGATGCCAGAATCGGTGCCAGCGAGGGGGCGCTCAGAACGGCCTCAACCACACCCCCGCCAATCGCCAGCGACTTCTCCGAAATCTCGAAGCAGTAGGCTGGCTCGCCGCGAGGGTCCAGATCGCCGATTTTCATGTTGGTTGTAACAGAAACCGATGGATGAATCAACCCCCGCAGCACGCCGTCGAAGGGCGCTACCACCGGCTTGCCGGATACAGTCGCGATGACCGAGCCGGCGGCGATCCGGTCCCCGATCACGGCGCGCGGCTGGACCGTCCCCGCCGCCGGGGCGCGCAGAACGCGATCGCTGACCCTGCCCTGAACCGCTCCGGGCCGCCCAGTATCCGGCTCCGCGCTGCCATGCCAGATGACGCGCCCCAGCCGGTGCCCGCGATTGGTTTCGATCACAGCGTGGCAGTCGACCCCCGCCTCAAAACCGGGGCCAAGCGCGACCACCAGCAGCGCGTCGTCCTGCCGCGTGCCGAGGTTGCGCTTCGCCATGCGGGCGTCGACGATCACCGGCGGGCGCAGCACGGCCAGGCTGGTTCCGTCCGGGTCAACCAGAACGGGGATAGCACCCTCGACCGCCAGCGCCCGCGCTTGCGCAGGATCGTTCACCCGCCGCCCGGCCAGCCCTTCGATGTCGACCGCGCCCTCAAACACCGCCGACGCCAGCGACACCGCCCGCCGGATGGCGAGCGGCTGCGGAAGTTCAAGGACAATTACCGGAAAGCCGGCCTTAGCGAGGCGGTAGACAACGCCGGTCGCCAGGTCGCCACCACCCCGCACCACCACCAGCACGTCGCTAAAGAGCATCGATGCCATGCTGCCGCAGCGTCATCACAACCCGCTCCGGGGTTAACGGGATCTGGTCGAACCAGATCCCGGTCGCGTCGTGCAGCGCCGCCGCGACCGCCGGAGCCAGCGTGATGAACGGCATCTCGGCCATGCCACGCGCGCCCCACGGCCCGCGCGGATCAGCATATTCGAGGATAACCGGTTTCACTTCGTGCGGAATATCCAGCACGGTCGGAATCAGGTAGGTCGATAGATAGGGGTTCAGGATGCGGCCATCCTGGGAGATCAGATTCTCCATGACCGCATAGCCCACCGCCTGGACCACCGCGCCCTCGACCTGGCCGACGATCAACTGCGGGTTAATCGCCTTGCCGACGTCGTGGGCTGAGATCACACGCATCACCGTGATATGCCCCGTCTCGACATCAACCTCGACATCGGCGATCTGCGCCATATAACCGTAGGCGAAGTTCGGGTTGGAGCGTCCGGTCTCGCGGTCGTACGGTGTCGTCTTGGGGGGTACATACTGGTAGGTCGCGATGGCCGGGCGCTCTTCCTCGCGCCACTTCTGCAGCGCCAGCTCCGCCGCCCCCTTGATCGCATTCCCTGCCATGAACGTCATGCGCGACGCCGACGAACTGCCCGAGTTGCCCGTCGCGGCGGTGTCGTGGCCCACCAGCTCAACCAGCTCGATCGGCACGCCTACTCCTTCGGCGGCCATCTGCCGGAAGACGGTGTGCGCCCCCTGTCCGACATCAGCCCCCGCCTGGCGCACCACGACGCGTTCGATCTCCGCGTTGCCGTGGATCTCGACGGTCGCCCAGTTCTGCTCAGGGGCGCCAAAGCTGAAGCCCACGTTCTTGAACCCGATCGCAACGCCGATCCCGCGCCGCCTGTTCGGGCCGGACGGCGGCGGAGCCGGAGCGCGGCGCCAGCCGTCGGCGCCCTGGTTCCAGTAGCCGCTCTGCGCGGCGCCCTCGGCCAGCACTTTATCCAGCGTGACATTCGGCGGCAGCGGCGTCCCCACCACTGTAATGCTGTCGTCGCGCAGCACGTTGCGCAGGCGCAACTCAACCGGGTCCATCCCCAGTGCGTCGGCCAGCTTGTTCATCTGCCCTTCCGCCGCGAAGCACGCCTGCGGCCCGCCAAACCCGCGGAAGGCGCCGCTGGGAATGTTGTTGGTGTAGACACCGTAGGTATCCACCTTCGCGTTGGGGATCGCGTACGGGCCGCAAACCATCAGATGCGCGTTGCCCATCACTTTGGGCGTCGTGTAGGCATAGGCGCCCGAATCGCCGATGATCGTCGCCTCGGCGGCCACCACCCGGCCATCACGCGTCGCCCCCCACTTCGCGCGGATGATCGTCGGGTGCCGCTTGTGGTGCCCGATGATCGACTCCTCGCGGCTCCAGATGATCTTAACCGGGCGCTGGAGCTTCCAGGCTGCCAGCGCCAGCACGATCTGGACCGACATATCCTCGCGCCCGCCGAACGCGCCCCCGATCGCCGGATAGATGATCCGGATCTGCTCTTCCGGAAGGCCCAGGGCGTGCGCGACCTGCTCGCGGTCTTTGTGAACCCACTGCCCGGCCACGATCACAGCGACGCGGCCTTCCTCATCGATAAAGCCGAGGCCCGCTTCCGGCTGCAGATAGGCGTGCTCCTGATAACCGGTCCGGTACTCGCCCTCGACAACGACCTCTGCCTGGCGCCAGCCCGCCTCGATATCACCGTGGCGGATCTGGTAATGGCACAGGATGTTGTTCGGATAGCCGGCGTGAAGCTGTGGCGCGCCGTCTTGCATCGCGGCCAGCACATCGCACACCGCCGGCAGATCTTCGTATTCGATCTCGATCAGCGGCAGCGCAGCGGCGGCTGCTTCCTCGGTCTCCGCCACAACCAGCGCCACCTGATCGGCGATGCAACGCACAATATCCGCGCCGTCCTTGCCGCTCCCCGGCCCGCACAGCACGGGCTGATCGGGTATGCCCAGGCCGTATTCGTTGACCGGAACATCGCGCGCCGTGAACACCCGGATTACACCGGGATACGCCTCGGCCCGGCTGGTGTCGATCGACTTGATGCGCGCGTGCACACGGTCCGAAAAGCGGATTTTCATCCAGAGCTGGCCTTCCAGATCGATGTCGCCGGGAAACGGCGTCTTGCCCGTCACCTTCCCTATCGCATCAACCCGGTGCAGACTCCGTCCAATCCACACAGGTCTGTCTTCCACGCTGACTTAGCTCCTCGCGTACGAACAATCTTTGCACCAGGCATCGCCCGGCTGCTCAGGACGACTTGTGCTGCTTCTCGCGCTGCTTGGCCTTCTTCAGCTCGCGCCGCAGCAATTTCACCTGTGCGTCTCGGTCAGCCGGCGACGGCCCCATGTACTTGAACGCTTCTTTCTCCGGATCCTCGCCGACATTCGCCGCCGCCACAAACGCCACAATCGCCAGCATTGCGATCCACAAGAGAAACGCCATCACATACTCCGGCGTGTTCTGGCCGAATTCAACGCGGAACTGGGCAAACCGCCCCGCCACGCTCGCGCTCTGGCTTTCGGCGAAGTCGACGAGATAGGGCGCGGCGACATAGGCAATCACGCCGAGCGCAATCGCCAGAAAGAAACCAAGCAGCGGCCGCAAACCTCTTCGTCGGCGTTTAGGTTGAACCTGACGTGGTCGAAAACGGCGTGACATAGCTCAATTTCCCCCTGGCGAAACGCGCTCCTGGTTGGATGGGATCTCACTTGCCTATGATGCTTCGGATGAGCCGGACGCCGAGACAACACGCTCAGCGGCCTTCTCGAAAGCCTCGATGATCTTGTAGTACCCGGTACAGCGACACAGATTCCCCGTGATGCTCTGGACGATCTGGTCATGGGTTGGCCGCGGATGCTCTTCCAGCAGCTTGGCGCCGGACATCAGGAAGCCGGGCGTACAGTAGCCGCACTGGACCGCGCCGGTTTCGATGAACGTCTCCTGCAAGGGGTGCAGCACGCCGTCATGAGCCAGCCCCTCGACGGTGACGATCTCCGCGCCGTGGGCCCGGGGCGCCGGGACCAGGCAGGCCATCACCGCAACCCCGTCCAGAAAGACCGTGCAGGCGCCGCACTCACCCTCGGCGCAGCCTTCTTTGGTGCCCATCAGGCCCAGGTCCTCGCGCAGAAAGCGCAGCAAGGTCTTATTCACGCCGCCCGTACGCGTGTAGACCTGGCCGTTGACCGTGGTCACAATCGTGTCGGCAGCGTCGTCCTCATGATGGACCATTTCCGGCAGCGGGTTCCGCACCCTGCCCCGGTTCGCGCCCCACAGCATCGGCGGCGACTCGGGCCAGCCGGCCCGCTCGGTCCCATCGCGTAGCGCCCGGAGCGCCCGCCCAACCAGCACGCGCACCATCTCCGTCCGATACGCCGCCGAACCGCGCACGTCGTCGATCGGCCTGGCAACGCCCGCCGCAATGCGCGCCGCTTCACGGATGACCCCGTCGTCAAGCTGCTTGCCCAGCAGGAATGCCTCGCACTCGGGCACGCGGATGATGGTGGGCGCCACACTGCCCAGCGTGATTTTCGCCGAGACGACCGCCGGACCATCGAAGCCCAGAATCGCTGCGACGTTCACCACGGCGATCGCCTGTGCCTGGCGCAGCCCCAGCTTCAGGAAGATGCCACGCTCGTTAGCTGCCAGCATCGGGAAGCTGATGGCGGTCAGCAGCTCGTCGGGCTGCATTGCCGTGCGCCGGACGCCCTGGTAGAACGACGGAAAGTCGAGCGTGCGCTCGCCCCGCACCGATGCCAGCGTCACCTCGGCCCCAAGCGCCCACAGCGGCGTGATTGTGTCGTTCGCCGGGCTGGCGGTGATGACATTACCCGCCACCGTTCCCCGGTTGCGAATCTGCGGTGCGCCTACCTGCCAGGCGGCCTGGGCAAGCGGTAGCGCGTGCTCCACGATGACGCGGCTGTCTACAACATGGTTGTGCGTCACCAGCGGGCCGAGACGAATGGTGTCGCCATGCACGGCGATCTGGTCCAGGCCGGGCACGCGAGTGAGATCGATGAGCGTCTCAACGCCGGGCCGCTGGCCACGCTCCAGTTCGATGACAAGATCGGTCCCCCCCGCCACCACGCGGGCGCCGGACTGAAAGCGGCTCAACAGCTCAAGCGCTTCTTCAACGGAAGTGACACTGTAGTATTTTCGCCACATAATCCTTATCGCTGCCGTAGGGTCAGTTCCCAGTAGAGAAAATGCGGATTTCTGGTGCCATAGTAACACACATTGTCGGCCACTGTCGACCGTCGAAAATCACCCCTGGGCGGCCCAATCAGGCTGTTCGAGCGTGATGACGCGCACCGGATTGACGTTGATCACCTGGGTTCCACGAAACGCCGTCTCGACCGCCTGCCGGTTGTCCCACGTGTCGACGTGCCCGTGCAGCAGATAGCGAGGCCGACCCCAGGCCATCAGGTAGCGGAACGCCTTGAACCCTCGATGCGCCCGATCATCCGGGATGTCGTGGATGCTTTGCGGCGGCGAATGCGCCACCACCACATCCACACTGTAGCCACGGATCGAGCGCAGCACCAGCAGCCGGGGCACCAGCCGGAGCACATAGGCAAACATCTCGCCGTCGGTGTACTGGACCCGGCCCCGGTTGTAGCGGATCGATCCCTCGAAGCCGAGAAACGAGAACGGGCCGAAGCGCACGATACGCCGGTGGAGATCGTCGCCGCCCGGCCTGCGCTCGATGTAGTTCTCGTCGTGGTTGCCTCGCACAAAGTACAGGCACACATTGAGCACCGAACTGATGTAGTCAAGATAGCTGGCCGGCATATCGCCGCAGCTTACCAGCAGATCCACGTCGTGAAACGTGCGCTGCAGATAAGTCGCATCCTGCATGTGAGGCAGGGCTACGTCGCTGACCGCCAGAATCTTGAGCGTCACACGTTGTCCGCCTTCCTCTGGCCTAGTCGGGAACCTGCACGGTCGGGCCGAGCCACTGCATCGGCTCGCCGGTTCCGTGCCGCAGCACCATGACGATCTCGGCCATAACGCTCAGCGCGATTTCCTTCGGTGTCTCCGCGCCGATTTCCAGCCCGATAGGAGCGCGAATCCGGCTCAACTGTTCGCGGCTGATCCCGCGTTCGATCAGCGCTTCGACGGTCAGCGCCCAGCGCCGGCGGCTGCCGATTACGCCGATATAAGGGGCATCCGTCTTCAACAGCTCGGGGAGCAACGCTTCATCCACGGGCAGCCCGCGCGTCAGCGCGGCAACCGCCGTGCGAGCCGTGATCGGGACGCGGTCGAGCAACTCCGCCGCGCCCACCGTGTAGTAGGCGTCCATACCGGGAATGGCTTCGGGGGTGGCGTAGCCCGGACGATCGTCTACCACCACCACCCGATACTCCATCCATTTCGCCAGCTCAGCCACAGCCCGGCCCACATGCCCGCCCCCGATCACCACCACCGTGATCGGGGCCAGCAGCGGCTCGACGAACACACGCACCGTCCCGCCGCACACGCCAGGATCGCCCGCGCCCAGGTCGCTCAGGTTGTAGGTGAGCACCCGCGTCTGCCCGTCCTGCAGCGCGGCCTGCGCCTCGCGGATCACGTAGGCTTCCATCTGCCCGCCGCCCACCGTGCCGACAATCTCGCCGTCGGGCCACACCAGCATCTTGCTCCCCGCCTGGCGCGGAACCGAACCTTGCGTCTCGATCACGGTCGCCAGGGCGGCAGGCTTACCCTCCCGCCGGGCAGCAACCGCGGCTTCAAACACAGCGCGATCGTCGTTCACCGGGCCGCCTCGGTCTGCTGAGAACCTGCTGATTGCGCTTGTAGCGCCCGCCAGACTTTCTCCGGCAGCAGCGGCGCATCCGTGATTCGCACCCCTGCTGCATCGTAGAGCGCGTTCGCCAGCGCCGGCCCGACGCCGTCGAGTGGAATTTCCGCCACCGCCTTCGCCCCGAACGGCCCCGTCGGCTCGTAGGTCTCGACGAAGATGACGCCCATCTCCGGCATCTCGTCGGCGCGGTAAATCTTGTAGGGGCCAAAGCGCGGGTTGATCATGCGCCCCTGCGCGTCGAACGCCATCTCTTCGCAATGCCCGTAGCCGAGCGCCTGAACCATGCCGCCCTCGACCTGCCCGCTGGCAGTGAGCGGGTTGATGATCACGCCCCCGTCTACCGCCATCACCATCTCATCGACCGTGATCTGGCCGGTTTCCGTGTCCAGCGTGATCGTAACAAACTGCGCGGCGAAGGGCGGCGGCGAGTCCGGGCTGACATAGCTGCCAGTCGCCATGATCTGGTGCTGGTCTTCCGTGTGCAGGCTGTACAGGGCGATCTCGCGGTGCGTGATGCTGCGGCCATCCGGCGCGTGAGCGGCGCGGTCGCGCAGCACGATGTCGCCGGGCTCAACCGGATCGTAGCCGGGTTGTTTGTTGAACATCTTGGCCGCCACAGCGCGCATCTGCTCGGCGACACGCTCGGCGGCAATGACTGCCGCCCGCCCGGAGATGTAGGTCGTGCTGGACGCATACGCGCCTTTGTCGAACGGAGTGAAGTCGGTGTCCGACGAGTAGGTGATGAAATCTTCCGGCGAGCAGCCCAGCACTTCGGCGGCCATCTGGGTCAGAACCGTGTCCGAGCCGGTGCCCAGGTCTGTCGCGCCGACCAGCAGGTTGAACGAGCCGTCATCGTTGATCTTGATGCTGGCCGCGCCCATATCCAGCCGCGGGATGGCCGTCCCCTGCATGACTGCGGCAACGCCGATCCCGCGCCGCAGATGCGGCTTGCCAGGCACGCGGTGCCAGTCCGGGTTGCCGAATTTGTCCGCCCAGCCAATCGCCGCGGCGCCCTGCTCGATGCACTCGGCCAGCCCACACGAAACGATGTACTCCGGAGCGCCTTCGCGCCCCTCGCTCCACGCCTTGCTGACCGGATGTTCGTCGCCCGCCTTGATCGCATTCTTCAGCCGGAATTCTAGCGGATCGAAGCCCATCTCGCGCGCGATCCACTCGATGTGCTGCTCCAGCGCCCAGAAACCCTGCGGCACGCCGTAGCCACGGTAGGCACCGCTCGGCGGCGTGTTGGTGTAGACGATGTCCGCATGGAATTTAATGTGTGGCGCGTTGTAGAGCGCCATAGCCTTGTGGCCGGTGTTGCCGGCGACGGTCATCGCGTGGCTGCCGGTCGCGCCGGTATCGCTCAGCACATAGAGCTGATTGGCGACGATGCGCCCATCGTTCGTCACGCCCGTCTTCAGCGTCAGGTACATTGGATGGCGTGAGCGGCTGGCGAAGAACTCCTCGGCGCGTGTGTATTCCAGCCGCACCGGCCGTCCGGTGACGATCGTCAGATGAGCGCAGATGTCCTCGATCAAGACTTCCTGCTTGACGCCGAACCCGCCCCCGATACGCGGCTTGATCACGCGGATGCGCTTCTCCGGCAGGCCCAGAACCGGCGCCAGAATCCGCCGCACGTGGAAGGGCACCTGGGTGCTGGTGCGGATCACCAGGCGGTCGTCTTCGTCCCACCACGTGACGGTGACATGCGGCTCCAACGGCGTCTGCTGGACTTTCGGGCTGTAGTACGTGGCCTCAAAGATGCGATCCGCCTGGGCAAAGCCCTCTTCAACGTTTCCCACTTCCCAGTCAACTACCGCCGCCAGATTGCGGGACGGATCTTCGA
>Ga0226835_1001641_pt1 | contig 11433 bp, 6 predicted proteins | sample LAC_MetaG_1_FD_163627 | JGI IMG/M metagenome (GOLD analysis project Ga0226835, IMG submission 163627) | Anaerobic ammonium oxidizing microbial communities from anammox membrane bioreactor (MBR) in UC Berkley, California, United States -... | ecosystem: Engineered > Bioreactor > Anaerobic >...
GGAGTTAAGGTTTAATTTGCGCATGACATTGCTGCGATGAAAGTCAACCGTTTTAGGTGTGATAAACAATGCCTCTGCAACCTGCTGATAGGTATTGCCGCGTGCCAGCATGACAAATACTTCGCGTTCGCGCTCGGTTAGCGTGTCCAGCAAGTCGGTTGGTGTCTGGATGTCACGCCGCACGCCGTCCACCAGGACGCCGGTGATTCTTGGATCAAAAAACGTGTCGCCAACAGCAACAGCGCGAATCGCTGAAAGCAATTCATCCCCGTCGGCCCGCTTGAGGACATATCCGGAAGCACCAAGCTTGAGCGCCGGAATGACATATTCCTTATTCTCGTGTTGTGTCAAGATCAATATTCGAATTTCCGGGAAGGCATCCTTGATGGCCCGTGTTGCTGCCAGGCCATCTATGCCCGGCATACCAATATCCATCAGAACCACATCGGGCTGCAATTCGCGCACCCGTGCCAAGGCTTCCTGGCCGTCGCCCGCATCACCGACAACCTCAAAATCGGGTTGCACATCGAGCAGGGCACGAATACCAGCCCGTAAGACGGAGTGATCGTCGACGATCAAAATTCGGATTTTTGAGAACACTGGCATTGCTCGATCAGCCCTCAGAAAGCCTTTGTATACCAGATCGTACCCCAATCAAGGAAATCATGGCGAAGTCTCTTCCGGGTGGTGAGATCGCACGTCGTGCTCTATGGTTAGTGGGATCTCTGCCCGCACACAGGTACCCCGGCCCACCTGTGACTCGAGATGGAAGCTCCCAGAGAGCAGATCGGCGCGTTCTCTGATCCCTAACAAACCCAAACCACGCCCTTCTCTTTCGCGGATCTCCAGGACGTTTGCGAGGTCGAACCCCTTGCCATTGTCGTGTATCTCCAGCACGACTCGATCGCTTTTCGCCTGCATCTTGATCTTGACCTCGCTCGCTTCGGCATATTTGGAAATGTTGGTCAACGCTTCCTGCGCGATTCGAAAGAGCGCGGTTTCGATGTCCGGCGCGAACCGCACCTTATCATCTCCCTCGATTTCCCATATCACCTTAATACCAAGCTTTTCCAGGCGAGATTCAGCATACCAGCGAATAGCCGGAAGCAACCCCAAATCGTCTAGCAAGCTAGGACGCAGATCGTAAATAACCGTCTGCAATTCCCGCACAGCGTCACTGGTGGAGACGCGCAGCCGCTTGAGGATTTCCCCGGCATTCATAGAGGGATCCGTCAGCGCCAGTTCAGCCGTTTTCAAGCCGAAGATCAGTGCATTAAGGGATTGACCGAACTCATCATGGAGCTCGCGAGCGATACGCTTTCGCTCCTCCTCTTGCGCGCGGATCGCTTTGGCCAGCAGTTGCGCCCGCAGGCGTTCTTTGTCTTTCAGGTCGTTCCACAGCCGGGCATTCTCCAGCGCGACTCCCAGTTGAGAGCCAATCATCACCATGAGACGGAAGTTCTCTTCGGTGAAGAATGCAGGGCTATGGGCGGCCACGTTCAAGGCCCCGATTACCCGGCCGCCCCCAATGAGGGGAACGCTGGTATGACAATGCACCGGTTTGCCGCTGCTGCTGTGAGAATGGGCCAGGATGCAGTTGTGCCCCGGCGTTACGATGATCGGGCTTTGCGTGCGAAGCACAAGCCCGCAATCGCATTCAGGAAAGCGCACACCGAGCTGCGCGGGTGGCTCGGCAAAACCGGCTACGGCGGCTAGATGGGGCGGTGAGTTCTCATGCGCAATGACGATCCACCCTGCCGGGAGATCGAGCACTGCCAGCACCTGTTCAAGCGCTTCTTGCAGCATATGTTCAATGTTGCTGCTGTGTCGGTTCATAATCGCAGAGATGGCGTTCAGTGCCGCCAGTTCGCGATTCTGGCGCTGGATCTCGGCTTCTTTTTCTTTGCGTTCCGTGATATCCCGGGTGAACCAGGCTAGTGCACGCTTCCCCTCATATTGAATGATCGTGCCACTTGTCTCCACAATAATCGCACGCCGATCCCGCGTAAGAAGCTGCATTTCATGCCTTAGCGCGGCGCTCTTGCCATCCCGGATTGTCTGCCATGCCTCGAACGCGGCGTTTAGGCTGTTGGGATGGATAACCTCTGCCGCGTTGAGGTTCAGCAGATGCGTGCGCTCGTAGCCGGTGAGACGGCAGAACTCATCGTTAACGAATAAGAAACTGCCCTCATTCACCACCTCGTCGCAAATCAAGGCGATGCCTTCGCCAACCTGTCCTGCAGCCTTGAGCAGTGCACGATACCCTGCCCGCGAGTCTTGAAGCTGGGTAATCATTCCCTGCAGATCTACCGCCATGGAGTTAAAGGCACGGGCGAGATCGCCGATTTCGTCTCGATTATTGATGGCAATCGTCTGGGTCAAATCTCCGGCGCCGAAACGCTGAACCCCTTCGGTCAGGCGGGAAAGAGGACGCGTGACGACGCGTGCAAAGGCAATCGTCGCCACAACGCCAGCCATCATCCCCGCCACTGTCAAGCCGAAAATAATCCAGGTCAGCTCTTGGAGAACATCGGTTATGCCGGTTTGACTAAAGCCAAGATGGAGTTCGATATCGAGTTTGTCCGTCAGGCGCCAGCCGAAATCCTGAATGATACCTGCTTCGGTCCTCAACAACGTCTGTTGGGTGAGCTGCCCGGCAGGCATGGTGTTTGCGGTCAGCAAGTCTACAGGAAATCCACTGGCGAAGGTGTGGACGACAACACGTCCCGGAGCGCCGATGGCATAGGCATAGATAATGCTGGGATTAGACCCCTTCAGATATTGGAGAAACTCCTGGACCGCCACCATGTCGCCCTCTAGCAAGGCGTTGGCGATGGCATTTCCGGATATTTGCACCAGCGCTGAGCCATGAGCATCCAGCTCGTTACTCAATTTATTGGCAACGACTGTGTTGATCGCCCCGATTGTCAGCACGCCCAGGCTGATGACAATTAGAGAAGTGAAGAGAATGATCTTGGTACGTAGTCTCATGGCTGCAGCAGACCGTACATCCTGGCCCAGTGGCGCAGGTCATCGTAGGCGCTATCTACAACTAACCCAAAACCATTGGGCATTTCGGTGCGCTCCCAATGATATAGCTCCAACCCGTTCAGACGCTTGGGGTTGAAAGCAAGCAGTGCCTGCTGTACTGCGTCGGCCACTTCGGCAGGAACATGGGCGCCGGCGATGATCCCGCTAGACGGAAAGGGGTCTGACTGAGCGATAATGCGGACAAGCCCCTGTTCTGCCAGAGTTCTTCCCAAAGTATCCTGCAGTGCACCGGCATCGACTCTGCCGCTAATCACCGCATTAGAGGTCTCAAAATGCGACTTTGTAAACTCGTGAGACTGCAAATCGCCAAGCTCAATGCCCGCCTGGGACATCATAATTCGGGGAATAAGGTATCCTTGAGTGGAGTTGCTGGCCCCAAAAGCAAAGGTGCGGCCTTCCAGATCGCGTAATGATCGCAGATCGCTCTCAGGTCGGGAAACAATCAGCGAACGATACGAACCTTCACCGTTTGAGTTCAACCCGCATACTAGCATGGTGGCTGCCGAAACTTCGCGTACCTGAAGGTATGTAAGCGTGCCGGCTATGGCGAAATCAACCTGTTCCGCCAGGATCTCGTGCACCAGACTCCCAGCCTTAGGGGTAACGTGCAGCCTGAACTTGTAACCCGTTTCATTTTCAAGGTATTGGAGCAGCCCAGAGTAGATACGCACATCTTCTTTTGGCTCAAGCCGCCGGTCAAAGCCAAAGATGTAAACCGGCTCAATTTCCGCTGTAGCGGGCCAGCGGACTTCCCCCTGAATCAGGTTGGTCTCTAATGACACATTGGCAGGCTCTTTGCCGGCATTAAGGCACGCAGAACTAGCCAGGACGATGCTGAGACCGAGCACCAGGCCCACTGTACCCCGGAGCTTGCTTCCTGGCTGGACCCTCACCAAAATGCCGTACAACCACGAAAACCTTAATGACATCATGTGTCCCCACAAGACAACCACGCCTTCTAGCGCGTGTTAAGGGCTGGGCGAGAAGCACGCACCGGCCTCGAGTTTTCGGGTAGGGACTGCCAACCTGACCCGCTGGCCCAGACGCGGGCCTTCATTCAGCGCTTTGTCCAGGCCGCCTTTCACACACTGTTTGCGGGTGCGTTCCACCGTTGAGCGACTGGTGTTCGGCGCGCCCCGCTTTCGCCTCTGCTTGTCAGGCCAGGCAGTTGGGGCCGTTCCGCTCTCAAGTTTGACAGTAGTATTTTTCGCTGGCTGTCTGGTTTTCCCTTGGGGGTTGCACCAGACCTCAGTTTTACGCTTCATCTCCACTGTGACTGAGTGCCAGGACCAGTTACGTTATTTGCGGCGAGTATGCCACAAGCCAGCCTTTCATCAAAACACCTGCGGACGATTCCTAGGAATTCCCCCAGGTACAACCCCGGTTCCTTCCCCAGTTAACCCGGCTATCTCTGCTGCCTACAATTGAAGATGTGTCAGTGTGCGTCTAACCCTGTTTCTCTTGCGAGAAACCAAGACAACAAGGAGTGTGATTTTATGCCTGGAGAATCCCTTGACGCAGGCTGCATGCCATGAACGTGCCTTTGGGGTATGTGCTGTGGCAAGAACAAAGGAGAAATTAGACATGGCCAAAGATGAAGATCTGTTGAGAGAATCGCTCGCCGGTGACGAGGCAAGCCGCCGCTCCTTTCTGGGCAAGTTTGCAAGCGGGGTATTTGCCGGCCTGGTGGCGCCCGCGCTGATAGGTGAGGTGCGCGCCGCTCACGCCGCCCCTGACACCCAGGGGCAGCCAGACCTTGCGCCGCTTCCTGACTTGCCCGAGGCGATCGAAGGAGAGCATCCGGTTGTGCGTATGATGGAAGACCTGCGCCGTGCTTTGCAGAAGCCGGTGGCAGACCGCAAGTGGGCGATGGTGATCGATCTGCGCAAGTGCACCGGCTGCAACGGCTGCAATATCAGTTGTGTGACCGAGAACAAGCTGCCGCCTGGGGTCACGTACCGTCCGGTCATGACCGAAACTCAGGGAACCTATCCGCACGTGTCGCGCCGGTTTGTTCCACGTCCCTGCCTGCAGTGTGAGGAGCCCCCCTGTGTGCCTGTCTGCCCGGTCGGGGCAACGTACAAACGCGCGGACGGGATCACGATCATCGACTACAAGCGGTGCATTGGCTGCCGGTATTGCATGACAGCCTGCCCCTACTCGGCCCGGTATTTCGATTTCGGTCGATTCTACGGGGATATTGAAGGGGGCGAGCGCCAGCCCTATGAGCTGCTGCCCACACCGGAATATGGCAAGAACTACGACCGGGCCGAAGGCGGATCCCCGATTGGAAATGTGCGCAAGTGCCATTTCTGTATTCATCGCATCGAGCGTGGTGAACTGCCAGCCTGCGTGCTTAGCTGTATGGGCCGGGCAACCTACTTTGGCGATATGAACGATCCTGCCAGTTTGGTCTCGGAACTTCTCGCTCAACCCAACGTCATGCGACTCAAGGAAGAGTTGGGAACCGATCCCAAAGTCTTCTATCTTGTCTAGGAGATACGACCATGACCAAGCAACAAGGACCGACCTTAACGCGGCGTAACTTCCTCAAAGTGGGCGGGTTGACGACCGTCAGCGGCCTGGCAGCGTACAGCGGACTTGGCACCGGATTCCGGCGGATCAGCGCCCAGGAGGCCCAGAACCGCCTGCAGAACACGATCGTCTATACCGCCTGTGTTATGTGCCCGGCTGAATGTGCCCTGGCCGTGCGGGTGGAAAACGGTGTCGCCTCCGCCATCTATGGGAACAATCATGCGCCGCTAAACTCTGGCGTGCTGTGTGCAAAAGGGGCGTCCGGGCTTCAGATGACCTACAACGCGAATCGGATCAAGTACCCCATGATTCGCGTCGGCGAGCGCGGCGAAGGCAAATTCCGTCGCGCTTCGTGGGACGAAGCCCTGGATTACATCGCTGACAAGTTGATCCAGATTAAGCAGGAAAGCGGGCCAGAGGCGGTCATCATGGACACCGGTGACGTCACCGACCGTGACCCGTACTACTATCTCTTCCGGGCCTTTGGCACGCCGCATACTGTGGAACACGGCTCCATCTGCGACACACCGCGCCGCCATGGCCCCAAGCTGATGTTTGGCGGCAAGCGGGTTGAACCCGACATCATGCGTCCGGTGCTGGTGCGCCAGCTCGACGGCAGCTTGAAAAACGACTACCGCTATCGCACACGGTTAATCGTCTACGCCGGCTGGAACCCATTCACGGCCACCCGCATCGTCTACGAGTCACGCGGGACAGTAGAAGCGAAACTGGCCGGCGCTCGCATCGTGGTCATCGACCCTGCTTTGTCCAACACGGCGACCAAAGCCGACCAGTGGATCCCGATCCGCCCCGGTACTGACCCGGACCTGTTTGCGGCCGTGCTGCGCTACATTCTGGAAAATCATCGCGACGACAATCCTTTCCGGAAATACATCGATTGGTCGTTCCTGGAGTACAGCCAGGGGTGGGAAAAGTTCGAGGCGGACTTTAAGAGCTGGTGGAACAAGGAAGACCCCATCAACGGCCTGAACTACTTCACCCTGGAATGGGCGGAACAACGCACCGGTATTGATGCGCAGACGATCGCCGAACTGGCCCACACCTTCGGCATCACCAAACCCGCGGCTTGGGTGTGGGGAATGAATGGCATCGGCCACCACTACAACGGGTATGTCGCTTCGATCATCGGCACGGTTCTGAATGTTATAACCGGCAATATGGAAATCCCCGGTGGTGCGATTGACACCGAAATTGTCAAGAGCAGCAAGGGCGGCAATGCCGGTGGTGGTCAGTTTAACCAGCGCGAAGTCACACGTCGTATCAATGGCCGCACCGTTACCGGTAAGCAGGAACAACTGCATATGGACTGGTACGGCGATTGGCCCGCAAGCTGGGATGATGTGGTTGGTGATTATCCGCGCCGCTTTAACGAAGGGGTTACCCTGCGTTATGGACCGTTCCGCGGGCATCAGTATCCCATCCGAGCTTTCTTCCTACGTACCGGCAACCCGGTGATCACGGCCAGCAACACCGAAACCTGGGTCGAGGCGTTAACCCGGAAGAACGGCGACAACTACAACGTGGACCTGGTTGTCTATATCGACACCCCCTTCCTGGAGACCGGCATGTATGCGGATGTTGTGCTGCCGGAAGCCAGCTACCTGGAGCGAATGAGCCTGTCCGACATCTACCCCAGCCATCCGCTCATCTACCTGCGCGACTTCGTGATTGACAAGATGTACGAATCCAAGACGCAGTATGACATCATGATCGCTCTGGCTAAGAAGCTGCAGGAGAAGGGTGATCCGGACATCAACCCCGCCGATTTCTGGGAGAAATATCCCACAGAAGAGGCCTTCTGGAATGAGGCTCTAAAGGTCTCGCCCGGGCGCGCCAATTGCGGACAGCCGCTGCCTTATCCTGACTATCCGGTCAATTACAAACTGCTTGGCACGCCCGAATCACTTGAAGCAGGCCAGGTGGAAATTGATGATGAAAAGAAGGAGATCCGAGGCGAACCGGTGACGGTGCAATGGCTGCGCGATCACCATGGTGTCGCTGTGTGGCCGATGAGCTGGTACCGCTTCCATGAAGGCGGCGTCCTGCAAACCGATAGCAAAAAGGTCGAGTTTGTCTGGGACTTCGAAGTTGAAGCGGACGATGCGGTGCAGCGCAAGGGCCGGTATGCCAAGTACAACAAGCTCATCGAGGAAGTCAACGACTCCCCGCCCAGCCTGCGCAGACTCGGTTGGGAGAAATACCCCTCGAGCTTCTATTGGTTCGAGACGCTCTGGAACCCCTACACCAACCCGGACTATGCCCAGTACAAAGACGAGTATCCGTTCCTGCTGGTCTCCGGACGGGTTCATCACGCCATGTCTGGCACGCAGATGGTGGATTGGCTGGGTCGCCTTCCTACCGAAGACTTGTGGATGCCCCTGAACGATGAGCGCGTGGTTGATGAGATCCTTGTCGGGCCGGATGGGCCTGCACCCTCTGGTCGCCGTGTGCGCGTGGCCAAGGGAACGTGGTGCATCGGCGTGATCCAGATGAACGCCGCCGATGGCGCCCGGCTTGGGCTTGAAACAGGCGATCTGGTCGAGCTTTCCACGCCGCTGGGGTATACCACGCGCGGAAAAGTCTATCTGGTAGAGACCATACGGCCTGGCGTGCTACGCGTTCCGTTAGGTGGTGGTGGGCGCTTCAGCCCGGGTTTGGGCAAGACGTACGACTTCCGCGACGAGTCGCCCAATCACAATGCCCTCGTGGATCCTGAATGCCTGTCACCCATCATGGGACAACCGGCCTATTGCGACATGATCGTCAAGGTGACCAAGGTATGACGGTGACAGAACAAACCCTGGCTGAGCGAGCAGGGCTTTACAGCCTGCTCCATGCCCTCTACACCTATCCTTTGACAGAGTCTTTGCTTGCTGACGTGGCTCGCCTGTCTCTGCCGGCTGAATCACCGTTGTTCGACGGCCTGGTGCAAATGCAAACCAGTCAGCGAGGCACTGAGGCGCTGAACGTGGAGATGACTCGATTGCTGGAAGGCCCCGGTCGCACACCGGCTCCGCCTTATGCGTCCTACTATCTCAACGACAAGCTGTTGATGGGGCCACCAGCTACAATGGCACGTCAGACTTACCTGGAATGGCAAATCGCCCCGGAAGGCGACCAGTACACCCCGGATGATCATCTGGCTCTGGAATTGGGCTTTATGGCTTATTTGGCCCAACTGGCCCTAGCCTCAGAGCCGGACCGGAACAAAGCACTGGTGGCGAGCTACCGATTTCTGGTCGACCAGATTGTGCCCTGGTTGCCTCACTTCAGCAGGGCGTTGGCCCAAGCAACCGAGGAACCATTCTTTGTCGGGTTGGTACGCTTCACACAAGCAGCCGTTCAGTCGGACCTTGAGTGGCTGGAATCGTACCTGCGTGCAGATCCGCGCCAGACGCCATCCGTCCAAACGCCTGGCGTTTAGGAGGAAAGAAAATGGCTCAAACAACCGCAATACGACCCGCAGCGCCTGAGCGTCGCTTCAGTTTGCAACTGACAGATCTTTTCTGGCTGTTGGGAATTGTCCTGCTGGTTGCCGGTGCATGGGGGATGTGGCAACGGCTGAGCGAAGGGCTTGCCCCTACTGCCCTCACCAGTTATGTACCCTGGGGTCTGTGGGTTGGGTTCTACGATTATCTGGTGTGGTTGGAAGTCGGCAGCCTGCTGGTCTTCACCACTGTGGTGTATCTGGTAGGCTACAAGCCTCTGGCCACACTCAAGCCGCAGGTCTACTTTACGGGTTTCGTGGCCCTGTTCATGGCGCTGCTTCTCGTCCTGCTCGACCTGGGACGGCCGGTCCGTTTCTGGCATGTCTATCTGTATCCGGACTTTGGCTCCATGATCACCTGGATGGTCTGGCTACATACCGCCTATTTGGTCATCCTGTTGGCCAAACTGCTGCTGGTGACCAACAGCGTGCCGGTTGGGCCAGAACAGAGAGACTGGCTTCTGCAAAAGTTGGCCTATCTGAGTCTGCCTATGGGCCTGGCTTTGATCATCGTCAGCGGCTCGATCTTCGGCGTGGTCACTGCGCGGCCCCTGTGGAACACCTCATCCCTTCCCTTGATGTTCCTGCTCTCATCCCTGGCTGCAGGAAGCGCGCTCATCACACTCCTGGCAGTGTTGTTCTGGCCGAATCGGCAAACAGATGAATATCGTCAGATTACGAAGCTGCTTGCCCGGATGACGGCCTGGCTGCTACTGGCTGGAGCCTTTGCAGCAGGTGTCATCGGGTTGACGTTCCTGTATCAGGGCAGTCCGGCGCGAGCAGAAGCCGTAAATCTGGTTCTGACGGGGCCTTACTGGTGGAGTTTCTGGATCATCCACCTGTTAATCGGCGTGCTGATACCCTTGCTGATCCTTTTCGCTCAGGCTAACAGACCAGTGCTAGTCGGCTTTGCTAGCCTGTTAGCTGTGGTCACGTTTGTGGTCGTTACGCTCAACATCGTGATCCCGGCACTGGCTACGCCGGAGCTGGAAGGTCTGGTGCTGGCCTATGTGGATCCGAAGATGGGCTTTGATTACGTGCCCAATCTGACAGAGTGGATGTTGATTTCATTCATCTTCGGGTTGGGTGGCGTAGTGTATGGCCTGGGTCTTCGCTGGCTGCCGGTAAAACCGGCGGCCTAGAGACCCCAGGACCATCGCCGCAATGGCCTATGCAGGCCTGACAGATGGAGTTTGCGGCCTGGGCTGGCTGGCTATCAGCCCCCCTGTAGCCAGCCAGCCCACCGGCTTAGACGGCTATTTCCAGGAACACTTCTGTGATAGTCCCGGCTGCGCGGGTAGCAACGAGGGCATAAGCGCGCAAACTGCTGCTGGTTGGGCGACCGTCTGTATGAATAGCCTACAGGCGAGCCTCTGTTGCCTCAGGATGCAAGCACAACTGAAAAGCCGCCGAACAAGAGCACCCGAAGCCGAGAACAAGGCTCGCCACCCATAACCGGCGCCCAGTCGCCCTCCCGCCGACCTCGCAAGTTTTCAGCGTTCCAGGCCTGGAGCGCATGGTGAGCCCGCCGCCGCTCAGATCATCGACACCACCGCCACCGCCAGCAGCACGATGCTCAGGTACAGGTTCGACACCTTGAAGACCGCCATCGCCCGCGGCGCGGTGACGTTCCCCACCAACAGGACGGACTCGCGGATCAGCCAGGCGGTCGCCAGACCAACCGGCAGCACATAGAGCCACCCCAGCGCCCCGTGCAACGCCAGCAGCAGCCCGAAGAAGCCGGTCGCCAGCGCGTGCACCAGCATCCAGAACAGCGCCTGGCGCGAGCTGGACACCACCGGCAGCATCGGCACACCGGCCCGGCTGTAGTCCTTGCGATAGGCCAGCGCCAGCGCCCAAAAATGGATCGGCGACCAGGTGAACAGCAGCGCCGCCAGAATCAGCACGCCCGGATCGGCCCATTGACCGACTGCCGCGCCCCCGCTCAGGACGGCCGCGCTGCCCGCTGCCCCGCCGATCACAACATTGAGCACGCTGCGCGGCTTGAGCCAGAGGGTATACACACCCACGTAGATGAACGCGCCGAGCGCCAAAAAGAACGCCAGCGGCAGGTTGCCGGCCAGCAGCGCGAGCACGCTGGCGCCGCTCACCAGGGCGCTGGCAGCGATCAGGGCAGCGCGCGGACTGACCTCGCCCGTCACCAGCGGGCGCCGCGCCGTACGCTTCATGAGCGCGTCCCTGTCGCGTTCAAGGTACTGGTTCAGCGCCGAGGCCCCCGCCGCCGACATGGTGCCGGTCAGCAGCAGCAACGCCATCTGCCCCCAGGTCGGGCGTCCGTGCGCGCCAAGCAGGGCGCCGCCCACCGCGGCAAAAACCAG
>Ga0226835_1001642_pt1 | contig 11427 bp, 11 predicted proteins | sample LAC_MetaG_1_FD_163627 | JGI IMG/M metagenome (GOLD analysis project Ga0226835, IMG submission 163627) | Anaerobic ammonium oxidizing microbial communities from anammox membrane bioreactor (MBR) in UC Berkley, California, United States -... | ecosystem: Engineered > Bioreactor > Anaerobic >...
TGATAGAGTTCGGTATAGCGCAGATCGTCGGGGTTCTTTTGAATATTCGCTTGCAAAGAATGGATCACGCGATTGAGCGCTACCAGTGGACGCAAAGCTGTTGAGCCGGTAATACGGAAGCGCATAGAGTCGATCAGATCATTCCGATGGGGATCTGGGGGCGTGTGGAATGTCGCTAAACATAAATCCCACAACGCGGTCAGCCAATCGCCAGCCAAACTCGCCAATAAGACCTGGCGCAGCGCATCTGTAGAAGATGCGGCGACTGTTAGCCGTCTCAATAATAAACAGGTGTCAGCATCTATCAACGTAATGTTTTCGGCCAAGTCGCATAATTGGGCGGTTTGACTTAACTGATTATCTTGAACCAGAAATGCAGCGAGGTTGAAAAAATAGCGCTCTGCTCCAGAGTAATCTGGAAGTTCGTTGTTTGAAAGGATTTGCTGTTGCACTGCCTGCAATTGATTGAGAGATTCAAGGTCGAATGTTGTGGCTTGTAGGATACGCGCCTCGACCTCACGCGCCTGGCGCAATTTCTCCGTTTCTTCTTCTAAACAGGCGAGGATGCGCGCTTTCAAGGGCGTGACGCCGGCAGAGTAAACGTCAAGGGAGGTAAAATCCCGGGGCCATTCGAGTTCGCGGTGTAAATCAGGAGCAACTTCTAAGAGAAATTGCCCCATCTCGCTCAAGAACTGTTGATAATCTCCCAGGCGCGAATGCAAACGGTCTTTTGTGATTCCATCGGCATCCAGGAATCTGGCGTTGCCCCAATCAATCAGCGTAAAGTGTGATGTGAGAGGCTCCCAGAAAATATGATCGGGCTTGATGTCATTCCACAGCACGCCATAGGCTCTGCCTGCGGGAGTATCCACTTCAATTTTGTGGATCAGTTCCAAGTAGTCAATGAGACCCGCGCAAGCACGCAGTAGCAATAAACTGGAGATTCGACCGGTTTCGCCAATATATTGGATTATCCTTTGATTGCCGGATGGTAAATTCTGATGCTCATATAGATCTTTCTGAAAGTCCCCATTTAGACCAAATCGGGCGATCCTGGCCAGGCTGCTAAGATTTATCCCCTTGGCTATGGAAACCACAATAAAAAAACGATCGCTATATTCGCTCCCTGTTTTGCTTTGATCCAGCAATTCAGGGGCGCGAACATATGAACCTGGCGTTTGTATTCGAGTTAATGAACGCAGGATATGGGCTTCTTGTTCGATTTGCGCAGCCTGGCGAATACTGTCACTAGGGAATCCGTTGCGGCGAGGACGCTTCAGAATGGCAATTTTATGCTCGATCAGGGATTCGACGCGATAGACTTCGCCAGCGTCACCTTCGCCCAATTTTTCCAGCAGCTTCCAGGCGCGTAGCTCACCGGCGGCGGTTTCTGGTATTGGTATCACTCTAGGGCGTTATGTTACCACGGATTTTGTTTTCCGTGTTTAGCGACGACTTTCAGTTAAGCGACCTTCTCGAATGGCCAATCATTCTATACGTCCTAAATCGGTGGTATTAATTGCAACATTCATGGCTAACCCGTGGAAACTTACAAATTTGTTGGGTAAACGTAGGGAAAACGTAGGGTAAGCGTAGAGTAATCGTCAAGCAAGATCAGACTGTGTTTGGTAAGATATGGTCGAAGGGCGATTTCTCTTCTTCTCCTCCTTAGAGAGAGCCGGGAGCGGCGTACCCGGCTCTCGCCGATTTAATCGCCGTCCGTTCCAGTTTCAGTAATTCTCAAACGAATCGTTAAACCTGTGTATAACGGTAACAGTCAACTAGATGATCGTTGACCATGCCCGTAGCTTGCATGTGGGCGTAGCAAATGGTAGATCCGACAAACCGGAAGCCACGCTGAATTAAATCTTTTGACATTGCATCGGATTCAACCGTACGGGCAGGGATTTCGTCCACCGATTTCCAGGTATTCTTCTTCGGGACGCCGTCAACAAATTGCCAGATATAGCGATCAAAAGTGCCGAATTGTTCTCGAATCTTCAGAAAGGCGCGCGCGTTGGTGACAGCAGATTGTACTTTTAAGCGATTGCGGATAATCCCCGGATTAGAGAGCAATTCAGCGATCTTTTGATCGTCATAGCTTGCGATTATAGTGGGATCAAATTGATCGAACGCCTGGCGGAAATTTTCACGTTTGTATAAAATCGTCCGCCAACTCAACCCAGCTTGAAATCCTTCCAGAATTAAAAATTCAAACAATAAATCGTCTTCATGCACCGGAACTCCCCATTCACGGTCATGATACTCGCAATATAGTTTGTCTTCAACAGGAACCCAAGCGCATCTGGTCAGCATCTCTCACCCTTAACAATTCTTTACGAAGAGACTTTGGCTGGATTGGATGGCCCAGCCCAGCCGAAGCGTTTTAGATCAATACGTCCATGTTCATCAAATACTACGCCTTCAGCTTCAAGAAGTTCACGCTGGCGCGACTCGCCTCCGCCGCGCAGGCTGATCTTGCCCTGGGCGTTGACCACGCGTTGCCAGGGTATCCCTTCGGGGCAAGCCGCCATTGCTCCACCTACCCAACGCGGCGCAAAAGCACGATAGTCGTTTTCTGCCATGCCCCCTGGAGGCGGGATGAGCGCAGCTATTTGACCATAGGTGGCGACTTTTCCAGAAGGAATCTGCCTGACAATCTCCCAGACCTGCAATTTAAAAGCCATTGGATCTGGCGGCGAAGAATAGGCGGGTGGCATAGATTATTTCCTCCAAAACCATCCTTTATGACTTCTCAAATGATGCTGGGATACTATACACGAACATTTGTTCGGCGTCAAGCGTTTTATTAGGGAGCGAAACTCAATTGGTTTATAATCATGGTGCATGGAGACCCAAACCACGTCCGCAAATCGCCAAATAGCCCGCGCGGCAGGCACCGTGATGGTGGCTTTTGTCGTCAGCAATTTGGTGGGCTTAGCCAGACAGATTTTAATCGCCAAAGCATTTGGCACCAGCGCAGAGATGGAAGCCTTCAATGCAGCCAATCGCGTCGCCGAGACGTTATTTAACCTGGTAGCCGGTGGTGCTCTTTCTTCTGCGTTTATCCCCACATTTACTTCTCTCCTTAGCCGAAATGATCACCGCCGCTCCTGGAGGCTGGCTTCCGCAATTGCAAATTGGATTTTATTGATATTGATCGGATTGTGTCTGGCGGCTTTTGTTTTTGCACCCTGGATTGTGCGATATATTCTTGCCCCGGGTTTTGCGGTTGAACCACAAAAAGAAGCGCTGACAATTGCGCTGATGCGCTGGATGCTGCCATCAGCGATTATCTTTGGCTTGAGTGGTCTGGTGATGGGGATACTGAACTCCAATCAAGTATTCCTGTATCCGGCTTTAGCGCCAGCGATGTATCAGCTAGGTTTGATTCTGGGTGTCACGGCGTTATCGCCTCGTTTTGGCATTTATGGCCTGGCTTATGGCGTTTTAATAGGCGCCAGTTTACATTTGCTGTTGCAATTGCCGGCGTTGATGCGTTTACGGGGAGAATATACTTTCGCCTTTGATATCAATTCACCTGACGTGCGCGAAGTGGCGCGCTTGATGGCGCCTCGCCTGTTGGGCGTGGCGGTGGTGCAGTTGAATTTTTGGATTAACACTCGCCTGGCTTCTCGGTTTGTAGAAGGCAGTGTGACCGGGGTTGTGTTGGCCTTCAGCCTGATGCTGATGCCACAGGCAGCGATTGCTCAATCTATCGCCATCGCTGCCATGCCGACCTTCTCTGCGCAAGTCGCCCTGGGTAAATTGGATGAAATGCGCGCTTCGCTGGCCGCCAGCCTTCGAGGCGCGTTGCTATTGTCTATACCTGCTTCGATGGGTCTGATGTTATTACGTACACCACTGGTCGCTTTACTCTATCAGCGAGGGCAGTTTGACGAAAGATCAACCGAGCTTGTCTCATGGGCGCTGCTCTGGTATGCTTTAGGATTGGTAGGCCATGCCATTGTCGAGATTCTTTCACGCGCTTTCTATTCATTACATGATACACGGACGCCGGTGGTCGTCGGGGTGGGGGCAATGACCTTGAATCTGTTCTTTAGTTATGCTTTCTCAGCGGCGTTCTTGGGAATTGGCTGGTTGCCGCATGGTGGTCTGGCATTGGCAAATTCATTGGCAACAGCTTTAGAAGCGGTGATATTGTGGTGGTTGATGCGCCGACGTTTACAGGGATTGGCTGGCGGTCATATCTTATCTGGGGCGCTGCAAGCCAGCCTGGCCAGCCTGGCAATGGCTGCCAGCATTTGGGCATGGATGGTTATCACAGTGGATCGGTTGCCCAATTGGGGGGTAGCTTTGATTGGCGTTGCGTTAGGTGGTTGTGTATACGGTGGATTGGTCATATTATTCGGTGTGAACGAGGTTCGCCTGGTCTTGCAAACTCTACGGAGGCGGCTGGCGCGATGAGATTTTGGAAACAGGCGCCGCTCATCACGAAGATCTATCTTGTGGTCATTGGGTTTCTGACATTGGCGCTGGTTGCGCTAATCTTGTTGCGCGCCTCTCTTGCTCCAGCGAGCGAATCGGCATTGCGTGGTTGGTTGATGAAACGAGCCGCGGCGACAGATCGAATACCTCAGACTCCAAACGCCGTTGCTAACTTTCCGGCAACGCCCGCTTTCGCTCCAGGAACGCCGTGGTTGCGCGCAGGGACGAATGCGCCGATTCGCCTCGCACCGGATAACCAGGCGACTCCGGCGGCGATTTTGGAGGCCGGACAATATTCCCAAATTGTAGGCGCAAGCCCCGACCGCCTGTGGTGGGCGATCCCGGTTGAGTACTTTGAAGGGGGCGTTGGCTGGGTCTCTGCTGCCGATGTGATTGCTGAGAACGGAGAAAATGCGCCCATCATGCAGGCCGGCAGCGCGATTGCAGCAACATCTGTACCGGCCGATCGTTTACCTATGGTGCAGGCGATTGCGAATGTCAATGTGCGTAGCAGGCCGGATCTGAGGGCGGAAAGGATCGGGATTTTACAAAATGGGCAAACAGCAGAAGTGGTTGGCAGAAGCGAAGATAACTTTTGGTGGGCTATTCGTCTGCCGGAGGCCAACAGCTCAATCGGCTGGATCTCTCGCGATTATGTGGTTGCGAGGAATTCAGATGACGTGCCGGTCATTACTCAGGAAGCGCAGATCGTTAGCGGAGGTGTGCCATCTCCACAACCAGGGAAACCCTACCTGACCGCGGTCTGGAATGTCAATATCCGCGCCGGGCCAGGCACCGAGTATGCGGTGGTTGGGACATTAGACCAAGGCGCTTCGGCGGAAATTGTGGGAGTCAGCGCCGATGGGCTTTGGTGGGCAATTCTGTATAATGGAACGCAGAATGAGCGTGGCTGGGTGGCAGCAGCTTATGTGCAAGCAAGCAACACCGCTAATGTTCCAGTGCTCAAGTAGGGAGGCGAGATAGGCTGTCTTTTTGAGAATTATTTCCAGATGAACCAGAATAACTGTGCAATTCCAATTCCTAACAAAGTGCCCGCTACGGCTTCTAATGGCGTATGTCCAAGCACCTCGCGCAACTCCTCTTGTTTAAGAGGGTGACCGGATGCCAGATCGGTGATCATCTTGTTAATAATGCGAGCGTGTTTCCCAGCCTGGCGCCGAATGCCGGTGGCGTCGTAGATCACAATAAGCGCCAGAGCGAAAGCGATCGCAAATAGCGGCGAGCCAAATCCTTGAGATAACCCAATCGCATGAGCCACGCCGGCCACGAGCGCAGAATGAGAGCTGGGCATACCACCAGCGCGCAGCAACAATGACCAATTCCAATGGCGGGTTTTGAAATAATTCAGTGGAACTTTAATCGTTTGAGCGATTACCCAACCAACAATGGCGGAAACCAAAGCGTAATAGGGATAGGAAGATGTGGAAGTCTCCATAGCGATTTTTTAAGTATGAGCCAAGCAGCACAGTAGCGTTCTAGGATGAAGTCAGGTCAATCAGTTCCTCGCCCGCCAATTGTTTGACGCGCAGTTCGGCTTTGTCCAGCAGCGCGGCGCAGTGCTGCGCCAATGCCTGGCCGCGTTCGAAAGCCGCCAGCGCAGTTTCCAAAGGTAAATCGTTGGATTCTAGCAGGGCGACAATGTTCTCTAACTGGAGGAGCGCATCTTCAAAAGACAACTGCTCCACGGGCGTAGCAGGGATTTCATGGAAAGTGTTTTCGGTCATTCCGGTTCACCATCTTGGGAGGGGGGTTCGGATTGAAGGGGGATGAAGGCGGCTAACATGGATGCCGCTGGTAAGGTTTGACGGGCAACGGTTTCAAATTCCTCAGAAGTAAAACCATGCTGGCGTAAGGCGAGTTCAATTTCAGGAAGAATTTCACGGATATATTTTTGCCGCATCGTGTTGCGACGAGTAATCATGGCGGCAAGGTTCGCGAAGGCAATCAGCCCAATAACGGCTAATACAACAGCAATTGCTGCTCCAATCACATTGAAACCTGCGACGATAAATGTGATGATAGCAAAGATTACCGCTGGGGCAAGGCCGACCAAACAGCCCAGGTTGAAGGCTTGATTGGTGGCTTCGATAACCGCCGTCTCCAACTTTTCATTGGCGCTTTCTGCCAGGCCAGCGAGTGTAAAGGACGTTTCTTCGAGATGTGGTTGCATTATCAATTATCAAGATATTTCTGCGCGACTTTATTCGTGAATTGGATGATATCCAATCGTTAGGATTGATGTTTCTTAAGTTATCACGGTTCGCTCTCCGCGTTCGACATACCTTTGATGATTTTTGGACGGGCTAGAATTGGCAAGACTCCATCTTGAAGCCGGGCATTCAGAAACGTATCGGCTTCCACTTGATGCACGCTCTTGATGACCTCGCCATTGGGTCGGTAGAGAATAGCGTAGCCACGCTGAAGCACAACCAGCGGATTGAGCGAATGAAGGTGTTTCATCAAGCCCTGCAAATGTAATCGGCGTAGCTTCAGGAGGTGGTCGAGCTGGGTTTCCGTTTGGCGAGTTAGCTCATCAATGCGCTGACGGAGAGTTCGAATTTGGCTGAAAGGTGAACGCGTGTTGAGGCGGTTGTTTTCCCTTTGAAAGCGCATCCGTAAATTGGAAAGGCGCTCTGCAATGGCTTGTTTCATACGATTGTTTTGGTTGTCTAAAGCGGAAATCAATTCCTGGCGGCTGGGAGTTGCCAATTCGGCTGCAGCGGTAGGCGTTGGAGCGCGCAGGTCGCTGACGAAATCAGCAATGGTAAAATCCGTCTCGTGTCCAACACCGCTAATCACCGGCGCATTGGATGCAGCAATGGCGCGGGCAACTCGTTCATCGTTGAACGCCCAGAGGTCTTCAATCGAACCGCCGCCGCGCACCAATAAAATCACATCGGGATGGACATATTCATTGAGAGATTGCAGCGCGGCGATGATCCCCGGCGGCGCTTCTTCCCCTTGCACTGCTGTTGGGGCGAGGATAACTTCTGCGATGGGGAAGCGCCGGCGTAGGATGTTGAGCACGTCTTGCAATGCAGCGCCGGTCGGAGAGGTGACGATGCCAATGCGTTTTGGCCAGGCAGGAATTGGTCGTTTCCGTTCTTCGTCAAACAATCCCTCGGCTTCAAGCTGCGCCTTCAGACGCATGAATTGCTGGTATAAAGCACCTTCGCCAGCCGGTCGGATCAAATCTACATAGAGCTGGTATTGTCCAGCGGTTTCATAAACGCCAATGCTGCCGTGGACTTCCACTGCCTGACCTTCGCGCAGGGCAAATGCGAGTCGAGAAGCCGAGTTTCGCCAGATCACACAGCGCAAAGCGCTGCGGCTATCTTTGACGGTGAAATAGATATGACCTGAGGTGGGCCGAGACAGATTGGAAATTTCGCCTAAAACCCAAACATCCTGCAGCAGTTCATCGCTTTCCAGAATCTCGCGCAGATAGCGGGTAATTTCGCTTACCGTCCAGACCGGAATAGAAAAAATGGGAAGTTGGGTCATTGTTATTATCCAGATGCACAGGATACTCTTGATTGGAGAGGCTGTCAACATTCTATTTCCTGCTACTCATCTATTGTTTATCCGTACCATTCCATTCAAGATGTTTTTTTGCTACAATACAATCGGTGTGGGTTTGAATATCAAATTTATCAGAGCATCTATGGAGTTAGAATTTGGATCACATCTGGTCCCCGTGGCGTATGGAGTACATTCTCAGCGAGAAAAATAAACAAGAATGCATATTTTGTCAGGAATTGAGTCACCCTGACGGGCCACAGAATTTGATCGTTCATCGTGGTCGGCGGGCATTTGTTATCTTGAATAGATATCCTTATACCAGCGGCCATGTAATGATCGTTCCAATGGATCATCAGCCGTCATTGGAGTACCTGGACGCTGAGACGCGCAGCGAGATCATGGAATTGACCACCAAAGCCCTGGTGGTTTTACGCAATGAATACCGACCACACGGTTTTAACGTCGGTATCAATATTGGCGAAGCCGCTGGCGCAGGCGTATTGGATCATGTTCATATGCATGTTGTGCCGCGTTGGAGCGGCGACACAAATTTCATGGCTTCTCTGGCAGGGGCGCGTGTTCTCCCTGAGAGTTTGGAGGATACGTATGCGCGTATCCTAAGAGCCTGGAAAGGCGATTCGTCATCAATATAACCAGACAATCGTTCTTCAATAAGCCAAGGAGGTCACAATGGATGTAGATGGCAACGTCCCAGTTATCTTGAGCGCGGTACGCACCCCTAGCGGGCGTTTTCAAGGCAGCTTGAGCGGATTCCCAGCGCCTAAACTCGGCGCTTTGGTTCTCAAAGCTGCATTGGCGCGCGCCGGTATAGAAGATTTGAGCCAAATAGATGAAGTGTTCATGGGGAACGTCGTTTCCGCCGGATTGGGCCAGGCACCCGCTCGCCAGGCGGCAATCCATGCGGGCATCCCTCCCAGCGTGGGAGCGACTACGATCAACAAGGTGTGTGGTTCGGGCTTGAAGTCTATTATGCTTGCCTCTCAGGCTATCCGCGCTGGCGATGGCGAGCTATTCGCTTGCGGCGGGATGGAGAACATGAGCCGCGCTCCTTACCTGGTGGATGGTCGTACGGGAGCCTTGCGCTTCGGGCATGCTCAATTGACCGATGCCCTGCTCTATGATGGATTATGGGACTCGCTAGAGAATTGGGGGATGGGGGACGCGGCGGAATTTATCGCCAACGAATTTTGCGTCACACGCGAAGCCATGGATGAATTCGCTTACCACAGCCATCGCAAGGCAATTGAAGCCAGCGATGCAGGTAGATTTAAAGCCGAAATCGTCCCCGTCGAATTACCTGGGAAAAAAGGAACAACGATTTTTGAAGTAGATGAAACGCCGCGGCGAGATACAACGCTGGAGGCGCTGGCAGGATTGAAGCCAGCCTTTCAGAAAGATGGCAAGGTTACCGCCGGAAACGCGCCTGGCCTTAATGACGGCGCAGCAGCGGTTGTCGTGGCCAGCGCAAGGAAGGCGCAAGAGCTAGGAGTGACTCCCATCGCGCGGATCAAGGGCTATACCCAGGCAGCTACGGCTCCTAAATATCTGTTCGATGCTCCACGTTTGGCGATCCCCAAACTGCTAGAAAAAGTGGGCTGGAAGCTAAGAGATGTAGATTTAATCGAACTGAACGAAGCCTTCGCAGCGCAGGTGTTGGCAAATGGCTATGGTTTGCGGGAGATGGGCTGGAGTTGGGAGAAGGTAAACGTTAACGGCGGCGCAATTGCGCTTGGTCACCCAATTGGCGCGAGCGGCGCACGTATCTTGACCACATTAATCCATGCACTACGCCAGCGTGGGTTAAAGCGGGGCATTGCTTGCCTTTGCCTGGGGGGCGCAGAGGCGGTGGCGATGGCGGTCGAGGTTGATGGATAGGCGGGAGGCTGGCATGGTTATTCAACATATTTTTGTAGTTGGTGCGGGCACGATGGGCAGCGGCATCGCTCAAGTGGCCGCAACTTCTGGTTATCAAGTGACGCTGATGGATGTGGTGACCGAGCAATTGGAGAGGGCGAAGGCGAATATTGCTCGGTCTGTGGAAAAGTTGGTGGAAAAGGAAAAGATCACTCCTGAACAACGCCTGGCGGCGCTTAAAATCCATACGACGGAGAGCCTGGAGATGGCTTCGGAGGCAGATTTGCTTATCGAGGCTGCTACAGAAAACCCACAGGTGAAATTCAAAATATTTGCTGATTTGGATCAAAAGGCTAAGCCCGAAGCATTGTTAGCTTCCAACACCTCTTCGATCAGCATCACCCGGATTGCCAGCGTAACTCGCCGACCGCAGCAAGTCGTGGGGATGCATTTCATGAATCCGGTGCCGTTGATGCGTTTGGTGGAGATCATTCGTGGACTCGCCACCAGCGATGCAGCAACGGAGCAAGTGATAGACGTATGCCGCCGCATGGGGAAGGAACCGGTGGAGGCGAAAGATTCGCCCGGCTTTATATCCAACCGCATCCTTTGCCCGATGATCAATGAAGCTATCTTTGCCTTGCAGGAAGGGATAGGTTCGCCGGAAGCCATTGACACAGTCATGAAGCTGGGTATGAACCATCCGATGGGGCCGCTGGCGCTGGCTGATCTTATTGGCCTGGATGTTGTGTTGAACGTGATGGAGGTCTTGCAACGAGATTTAGGCGAGGATAAATATCGTCCGGCGTACCTGTTACGTAAAATGGTGGACGCCGGACATTTGGGGAGAAAATCGGGGCGAGGTTTTTACGTGTATCAATAGGAGGGCTATTTGACGAAGAAACCGACCCCTAAAATTCCAGGACCTCCGTGGGTGACGATCGCCGGGGGCACGTGTACGACCGGAACTTCTCTTTGACCAATCAGGTCGCATAAGTCCGCAGCCAGGGCCAGCCCCTGGCTTTTTTCGCCGGAGTACATAACACTCAAGTAACCGGTTTCATCACGCGAAATTTGTTCTGTGACAATTTCTTTCAGTCGGGCGACGGCGCGTTTATGTGTGCGCTCGCGTTCATACTGATCTACTTTGCCGCCGTTCAACCGCAAAATGGGCTTGATTTGTAAGACCCCGCCCAAAAGCGCGGCGGCGTTTCCAATCCGTCCGCCGCGAGCAAGATATTCCAGAGTATCTACCATAAAGTACACCCGGCAACGGCGACTCATTTCCATCACGCGGGTTACGATTTCGTCGGCGCTGACGCCGGCCTTTGCCCATTGATCTGCAAGTTGAACAAGCGTTCCCAAGGGACTGCCGATCAAACGAGTGTCGAGGACGCGAATATCCGCTCCGGGAAAATCCATCGCTGCGACAGTTGCAGATCGCACAGTGCCACTGACCTCAGCAGAGGGATGGATACAAATGATTGGTTCGCCCAAAGTGACCAACCGCTTGAACTCCTCTACGAATAGCTCTGGCGGCGGAGCAGCGGTTTTTGGCAA
>Ga0226835_1001643_pt1 | contig 11420 bp, 8 predicted proteins | sample LAC_MetaG_1_FD_163627 | JGI IMG/M metagenome (GOLD analysis project Ga0226835, IMG submission 163627) | Anaerobic ammonium oxidizing microbial communities from anammox membrane bioreactor (MBR) in UC Berkley, California, United States -... | ecosystem: Engineered > Bioreactor > Anaerobic >...
GACCACCGACAGGTACGAATCCAGCACGCTGGCGACCAGGTCGCGCAGGCTCTCGGTGATGTCGTAGAGGCGCACCAGGTGGTCGTACACGTCGCGGAAGAAGACGCGATCATCGTCGAGGATGACCGGGAAATCGCCGCGCGACAGCTTGTTGAGCACTTCGCGCTGCGGGGCGATGATGCGCCGCAGGTGCAGCAGCCCGCGCTTCAGCCGGAAGATCCCTCCTGGCACAGCGATACCCGTCCCGTCGAACAGGTCGTCCTCGATGCGGTCAATCGCCTCGTCAATGGCCTCCACCGCCGGCATGTAGTCGGCCACCACCTCATCGGCCAGCTTGTAAAGCAGGTGATCCGGCCCATGCTGGATATGGCGCACATCGCGCTGACACAGCTCCCACACCCGCTCAACGGCGGCGATTGGCTCCGTCCGGTAAGTGATGACATAGCTCCGCCCCAGGAAGATATCCAGCTCCTGGGTGCGCACCTGCGGCTCGGCCTGCCTGTCAAAGACGACGCCGTGCAGCACCACCAGCAGGTACTCGCCCCAGTCGTCAACCTTGGGGTGATGCGATTCGGCCAGGGCATCATCTACAGCCAGGGGGTGAAAGCCGAACATGTCGCGCAGGATCGGCTGGCACAGGGCGGGCGGCTCGCCGCACAGGTCGAGCCATAACAGGCCAGCGGCGCTCTGCCGGGCGGCGGCGATCGCCTCCATGCTCAGGTCCATGCGCAGCGCACCATCTGCGTCGTAATAGAGTGAGCGGATCATAGCGCCCCCTTGTTGCTGCTCTGCACGCCCCAGGCGCGCTTGCACCCTGGCGCGGGTTATCGCTCAGAACACCGTGGAAGGCAAACACCCGCCGCGCGGCGGGTGTGATATACTAGCACCATCTGAACGATCTGCGCCGCCGCGCGCCCTAAGCCAGCCCGGCCCGCGCCGCGCCCTCGCGCAGGAAGCGCAGCCCCTCGGTCGCCAGCACGCCCGGCGGCTGGTTCGGCGGACGCCACAGGCACGTCGCCGCCGCCAGGTCGGGGTTGATCGCCGCGAAGGACTCCAGCACCAGCGGCCCGCGATACTTGGCGTCGGCCAGGCCGCGGAAGATCTGATCCCAGTTGACCGTGCCCGTGCCGACCAGCCCGCGATGGCTCTCGCTCATGTGCATGTAGCCCAGCGTCTCAGCGCAGGCGACGATGGGCTTGTAGAAGCCCTCTTCTTCGATGTTCATGTGATAGGTGTCGCCGTGCAGCTCGAGGTTGTCGTAGCCCAGCGCACGCAGCGCCTTGACCGCCGCCTGCCCGTCCTCCAGGGTGTTGTAGAGGTACGTCTCGTAGCGGTTGCACACTTCCAGCCCCAGCATGATCCCGCGCCGCCGGGCGTCTTCGGCCACCTCGGCCAGCGTCTCGATGACGGTCTGCCGCTCCTGGGGCGTGGGCGCTTTGCCGGTCAGCGTGCCCAGCGAGTAGGCGATGCAGCCGCACAGGTACGTGCTGCCGATCTCCTCCATCTTGTCCATCGCGTCGGAAAGGAAGCGCCGCGCCTTCTGGGGTGCAGCGGGCATGTGCGCATCTTTGGGCAGCACGAGCGAGGCCGTTGCCTCGATCCCCGCGCCGTGCAGCGCCTTTTTGTGCGAGGCGGCGTCGAACTGCTCCGGCTTCAGCAACGGGATCTCGATGAAGTCGAAGCCCGTCCGCTCGGCCTGCTCAATGGCGTGGTTGCCCGTCTCAGTCGTCCAGTCGCCGATCCACAGAAATGCGTGTGCTCCGAATTTCGGCATAGTACCCTCTTTTCAAAGAAGCGTGTGCTTTCGCCCAACACCTCTCATTGTACAGGACTCGCCCGCTTCTGCCTACGCACCGCACAAGGTGGCAATTGGCGCAGGGCCAGGATTCCTGAAGCGCAGAGGCACAGAGGACGCGGAGGACGCGGAGAAGAACTGGAACGTTCTTTTATCTATCTTCTCTCTGCGCTCTCTGCGCCTCTGCGGTGATGCTTTACTCCCACGAAACCACTCACTCCGCGAAGACCGGCTCCGGCAGACCCAGCCGCTCGTACTGCTCCGGCGGCGCGTCGTTGGCTTCCATCAGGCGCATCATATGGGCGATCATCTGCCGTTCGATGGCGCCATCGCGGATCGGGCGCTCCTGTTTGGGGTCGGCGGCCAGGTCGAAGAGCAGCGTCTCGAAAGGCGTCGGCGTAGACCAGGCGCGCGCGGCGATCTTCATCGTGCGGCAGCCTTTGCTGAAGGAGAACGGCTCAGCGAGCTGGATGTCCTGCAGCTCGTCCACGCCGAACAGCCCGCGCAGATGGGTGGGCATCAGCGTGTATTCGTAGAGCGGCGCGTTGTCTGGCGTGGCGGGGCCGCGCATGTAAACGTAGCGCCCATCCGTCACGTTGACGTGCGCGCCCATCACCCCAAAGAGGCACGCTTCGCGCGTGGGCGCGTTGCTGGCCACCGCGTCGCGCAGGGGGATGCCCTGCATGTCCGGGGGGCGCCCCACGCCGAAGAACTCCAGCAGCGTGGCCGGGATGTCAATCATCTGGGTCAGCGCGTCGCGGCGCACGCCCGCCTGGCGGCTGCGCGGATCCCACACGAAGAGCGGGATGCGCGCCAGCTCGCTATACCAGGGCTGCTGATTCTTGGCCCACCAGTCGTGCTCGCCGAGCAGAAAGCCGTGATCGGTGGTCACGATCAGCAGCGTGTCGTCCCACAGGTTGAGCGCGTCCATCGTGTCCAGCACGCGCCCCAGCGAGGCGTCGCACTGGCTGAGCAGCGCCGCGTACTCGAAGCGCATGTGCTGCGCTTCGAGCGGATCTTCGCGCACGGGCGCGTAGTCCGGCCAGTCGAAGTGCGGCCCGTCGTACTCGTGCGGGTAGAGGTCTTTATAGCGCTGGTAGCTGAAAAACGGCTCGTGGGGGTCGAAACACTCGATCTGCAAAAACCAGCGATCCTGCTCGCGGTTGGCGTGGATGAACTCCAGCCCCCGGTCGAAGGTGACGCGCTGCGGGCAGTTCTCCTCGCTGCTCATATACTGCCGGTTCACCCAGTCCTGGCGGTACTTGCGCGGCTCAAAGTCGCACTGCCAGCCCTCGATGGTGCGGCTGCCCAACGTCGGCGGGATGTCCGGGTCGGCGACCTGGCCCTTCCACTGGTCGCCCTCTTGCCCGCGCGAGAACTCCCAGGTGTGGTAGCGGCTGTGATAGGTCGCGCCGCCGTCCTCGAAGTAGTGCTGGTGATCGGTCACCAGGTGCGTGTAGACGCCGCTGCACCCCAGGATGGACGGCATGGAGTCGTCGAACGGCTCGATCGGTCCCCAACTGCGGTGCAGGAAGTTGTAGCGACCCGTGTGCAGCTCGCGCCGGGCGGGGATGCACGGCATACTGCCCACATAGGCATTGTCGAAGGTGGCGCAGCGCTGCGCCAGCCGCTCGAAATTGGGCGCGTGGATGCCCTGCGCCCCGTAGGGTGGCAGCATGTGCCGGTTGAGCGAATCGAACATGACCAGAATAGCTTTCATCAGCAGACTCCTCACGATGGCCAGGTCAACAGATCACCGCGACCGAACGCATTTCATTTGTGGGCACGACCGAACCGCCGAGACGCAGAGAGGCAAGGCAAAGGCCAGCCGCGTCCTTCCCTGCGACCTCGGCGTCAACTCCCGCCTTGCGCGAACAGTCACCTCCCGCCGACCAGCTTGACGCGCCAGACGAAACTCTCTATGATATGAGCTATTGACAGCGGTGTCGGCACCGTTGTCAGCAAGCACCGTGACTCATGATACTCCGTGCTCGCCAAACGGACAAGCGCCCGGAGCCGTGCTCGTGGTCACCATCACCGATGTCGCTCGCGCTGCCCAGGTCTCCAAAAAGACCGTGTCACGGGTGATCAACGATCATCCCGACGTGGCCGATGCCACACGCCAGCGCGTCCAGGCGGTGATTGACGCGCTCGGCTACCAGCCCAGCATGTTGGCGCGCGGTCTGGTACAGGGCCGTTCCAACACCGTCGGCGTGATCATTGACGAGAGCGCCGAAGACGTATTCGGCTACCCCCTCTACAGCGAAAACCTGCGCGGCATCTCGCGCGTGCTCAGCCGTCACAACTTCGACATGCTCGTCCACTTCGCCCGCCACGAGACGTCTTACACCGACCTCTACTACCAGCGGCGCGTGGACGGGCTGATCCTGATGAGTATGCCGGTGGACAACCCCTTCCTGCCGGTCGTGCTGGGCGGCGACATCCCCTACGTGCTCACCCAGCGCGTCAGCGACCACGAGGCGCCCGCCCACTGGGTGGATGTGGACTTCGAGAGCGGGGCCGTGCAGGCGCTGGAGCACCTGTGGGCGCTCGGCCATCGCCAGTTCGCCTTCCTGATCGGCCCGCCCAACAAAACCTACGCCCGCCTGCTGCTGCGCGGCTATCGCCAGGCGCTGGCCGACCGCGGCCAGGACATCCGCGAAGACCTGATCGTGCGCAGCCAACCCTACATCAGCGCCAGCAAGACGGTGGTGACGGCGCTGCTGGAGCGGCCCGATCCGCCCACCGCCTTCGCCTGCAGCGACGACATGATGGCTATCCAGGTGATCCAGCTTCTGCAGAAGCTGGGCTACCAGGTGCCCGGCGACCTCTCCGTCGTCGGCTCCGACGACGCGCTGATCGCCCGGCTGGCCAGCCCGCTGCTGACCACCATTCACCAGGACGCTTACCGCAAGGGGTCCCTGGCCGCCGAGATGCTCCTGGAGCAGCTTGGCAAGCAGGTGAACTCTCCCTCGTCGCGTCAGGTATTGCTGCCGACCGAGCTGGTTGTTCGCGGTTCGACCGGGCCAGTCCGCTCACGATAGAATCGCCTGCCAAAGGAGGGTCGCCGATCATCATTCATCTGCACAGCTTCGCCAGATTCAGCGTCGAGAATGCCCGGCATCTTCATCGCAGGGTTTCTATCAGCCAGAAAAGGAGTTCATGATGAGTCTCAACAATCGCCGCATGTCCCGCCGCAATTTCCTGAAAGGAGCCGCCGCTTCGGGCGTGCTGCTGGCCAGCACCCCCGGCGTCAGCTTCGCCGAGAAGGTCAGCTCCATCCACTTCCTGCGCCGCCGCGCCCAGATCGAGACGATCACCATCCTGATCAACGACTCGCCCTGGTTCCCCGGCTTTGAGGCGCTGGTCAAGCAGTACGTCGAGACCACTGGCAACGATGTCAAGCTCAACGTCACGCCCTTCGCCGGCATGCTCGAAAAGTCGCGCAACGCCGTGCAGGGCAGCGAGAGTGAGTTCGACATCCTCAACCTCAACGAGCAGTGGTATATGCAGTTCTACGCGGGCGGGCTGGTGACGCCCATTCACGACATCAACCCGGATTTCGAGCTGGACCCGAACGTGATCGAGTACGACGCCGCGACGCGCTGGGACGAGTCCCTGCGCTATTCCTCACCAGACGGCGCGCTCTATGGCCTGCCGATCAACGGCAACATCCAGTTGTTCTTCTATCGCCAGGACCTGTTCGACGAGAAGGGCCTGGCCGCCCCCACCACCTGGGACGAGGTGGAGAGCATCGCCCAGACCTTCCACAACCCGCCGGGAATGCACGGCTTCTCGCTGCGCACCATCGGCGGCAACTGGGAGTTCCAGGCATACCTGCACAGCTATGGCACCAGCGCAGTCAGCCTCGACCTGGCCAGCGGCGAGTGGATGGTCGGCCTGGCCGATCCGGGCGCGGTCGAAGCCCTCAAGACGTGGCTGCGGCTGGGCAGGGAATACGGCCCGGCCAACATCAACGCGATGGGCCAGGCCGAGAACCTGGCGCTGATGGCCAGCGGGCGGCTGGCCCAGGTGCACATGGTCGGCGCGGCGGCCCCCAACTACGACAACCCGGATACGTCGGTCGTGGTCGGCAAGATGGGCGCCGGCGTGGTGCCTGGCGGCCCCGGCGGGCGCGCCACGCTCTCCGGCATCTGGGTGATGGGCATCCCCCACAACCTGTCCGACGTGCGCAAAGCGTCTGCCCTGGCCTTCCTGGAGTGGGCGCTGACCAAGGACGCCCAGCTCTACTACGCCCAGTCCGGCGCCATCCCCGTCCGCCAGGATGTCTACGAAGCGCTGTCCGAGGACCCCAAGCTGGGCTGGTGGATGAAGGCGATGGGCGAGAGCACGCCCTTCATCAAGGCGCAGCCCCGCCTGGCCGAGACGCCGCAGATCGTCGAGGTCATTGACCGCCGCACCACGCAGGCGCTCATTGACGAGCTGACGCCCGAAGAGGCAATGGCCGAGGCCGCCAAGGAGATTCACCAGATTCTCGTCAGCGGCGGATACACCGTCAAGCCGCTCGCCTAGCCAGTTCTTGCTGGCCCCGGCACGGTTACACCAGGGGCGCTGCTCTCATCCCTGCGCAGCGCCCCCCTACCGAGTCACCGGGCAAGTGAGGACAATACAACTGGCCCCTAATCTATCGCTGGAGAGCACACAATGGCGACCACAGCCCTTCGCAGGTCAGGCACCGGGCAGCGCCGCCTGGGGACTTTTCTGGATCAGAACTTCAAGTACTGGGCGCTGCTGCCGACGCTCCTCTTCATGGCCGTGCTCACCCTCTACCCCGTCGGTCAACTGCTGCGCCTCAGCCTGTCGGATGCCCAGTTTATCAAGGGCAAGCTCGTCTGGTCATATGTCGGGCTGGATCACTTCACCACGCTGAGCCACGACCCGGTCGTGCCCGACGCGCTGCGCAACACGCTGGTCTTCGTCGCAGCCTCAGTCATCATCGAGGGGGTGCTGGGCTTGCTGCTGGCCGTGCTGGTCAGCCGAGTGCGGCGCTTCGCCTGGTTCTACCGCAGCGTCTTCATGATCCCGCTGCTCATCCCGCCCATCGCCATCAGCGCCATGTGGCGGCTGATGTACGATTACAACTACGGCATCATCAACCAGATTCTCATCGAGCTGGGCGCGACGCGACCGCCGCTGTGGACTGCCGACCCCGACCTGGCCCTGGCCTCCGTCGTCATCGTGGACGTGTGGCACTGGACGAGCTTCCTCTTTCTGATCATGCTGGCCGGGGTGGAATCGCTGCCGCACGAGCTGGGCGAGGCAGCCCGCGTGGACGGGGCCAGCGAGATTCAGGTCTACCGGCGCATCTTCCTGCCGCTGCTGCGCCCGACGATCATCGTCGCGCTGATGCTGCGCACCATCCTCGCCTTCAAGGTCTTCGATCAGATCTTCCTGCTGACCGGCGGCGGCCCCGGCACGTCCAGCGAAGTGATCAGTCTCTACGTCTACAAGGTCTTCTTCGTGCAGGGGCGCATGGGCTATGGCGCGCTGCTGGCGCTGATCACGGCGCTGATCATGTCGGTTTTCGTGGTGGCCTATCAGTGGCTCAACTCCTATGTCAACAAGACGCGGTGAGAAGGCGGCGCAGCCATGATCAAGCTCAACCCCAAGACTCTTCTGCTGCACCTGGTGCTGATTATCTTCGCGCTGATCATCCTGGGACCGATGGTCTACACCTTCCTGACCTCGCTCAAGCTGTTCCGCGACATCATCTCCGGCTCGTGGACCTTCGAGCCGACCTGGCGCAACTACGAGCAGCTTTTCATGAGCGACCGCAGCAACTTCACCGACCTGACGCGCAACAGCCTGATCGTCGGCCTGCTGAGCCTGCTGGTCGTCCAGGCCATCGCCGCGCTGGGCGCGTACAGCATGAGCCGCTTCCGCTGGCGCCGGCTGGTGGGCAGCCTGGTCATGGGCTGGCTGCTGTTCATCAACATGCTGCCGCCGATCATCTTCGTCGGGCCGTTCTTCATCATCGCCCGCACGCTTGGCTTCTACGACACGCCCCTGGCCATCACCATGGCCCACGCGATCATGAACCTGCCGCTGGCCTTCTGGATGCTGCACAGCTTCTTCGCCGACATCCCGGTCGAGCTGGAGGAGGCCGCCGCCATTGACGGGTGCAGCCGCCTGCAAACCTTCCTGCGCATCGCCCTGCCCATCGCCAAGCCGGGCATCGCCGCGACGAGCGTGCTGGTCTTCGTCTTTAGCTGGAAGGAGTTCCTCTTCGCCCTCACGCTGAGCAGCACGCCCAAAGCGATGACTATCCCGGTTGGCATCGCCGCCTTCGCCCAGGAATGGAACATCCGCTATGGCGAGATGGCCGCTGCCGCCTTCTTCGCCACCATCCCGGCGCTGCTGCTGGTCTTCATCGCCCAGAAGCACATCGTCAAGGGCATGACGCTGGGCGCGCTGAAGGGCTAAGCGAAGGCGAGCGGCGCATGACCGACACTATAACCCTCACGCCCAGCGAGTGGCGCGAACAGCCCGCCTGGGCGCTGGAAAGCGACCGGCTGCGCGTCGTCACCACGCCGGGGGTGGGCGCCAAGATCGTCTCGATCTACGACAAAGCCGCCGGGCACGAGTGGCTGGTTGCCCCCGCCGACCGGCCCTTCGGCCCGCCCGCTTATGGCGCGACCTTCATCGAGCAGGATATGAGCGGCTGGGACGAGATGTTCCCCACGATCAAAGCCTGCGCGTACCCACAGCCCGGCCCCTATGCGGGCGCGGCGCTGCCCGATCACGGCGAAGTGTGGGCGCTGCCCTGGGAAGTGGTCGCGGCGGAGCATGGGGCGCTGACGCTCAGCGTGGAGGGGCGCGCCCTGCCCTACCGCCTGGCGCGGACGCTGCGCCTGGACGACCCCGCCACGCTGCGCCTGAGCTACACCGTCACCCACAGCGGCGCGCACCCGATCGCGGCATTGTGGGCGGCGCACCCCCAGTTCAGCGCCGGCGATGCGACGCGCATCGCCCTGCCGGACACCGTGCGCGAGCTGTACAACGTGCGCGACATCCCGGACTGGGGCGCGTGGGGCCTGCGCTACCCCTGGCCGCGCGCCCGCAACCGGCGCGGGCAGTGGGTAGACCTGGATCGCGTCGCGCCGCCGGAGTCCGGCACCTGTCGCAAGCTGTACGTCCCGCCGGAGGTGGCCATCGGCTGGGCGGCGCTGGTCGAAGAGCGCGCGGGGCACTGGCTGCGCCTGGAATGGTCGCCGCAGGACGTGCCGTACCTGGGCCTGTGGGTGGACGAGGGCGCGGTCAATAGCGTGCGCACCGCCGCCCTGGAGATCACCACCGGCTTTCACGACAGCCTGGTCACCGCCTGGGAGAAGCGGGCCGTGCCCGTGCTCGCGCCGGGCGAGCGCCGGACGTGGGAGGTGCTGCTGCGCGTGGGGACGGGGCCGCTGCCGGGGTAGCGGTCAGCCGTCAGCAGTCAGCCATCAGCGGTCAGCAAGAGCGGGGGTGAGGTTGGGAATGCGCGCGGATAATCTCACCCCCGCGCGATCCATTGAGAGACCGTTTGAAAGGCCGCGCGGCTGCCTTTGCCCCCCATCCCCGGCCCTTCCCCCACGAGGGGGGAAGGGAGAAAAGCACGCCCGCTAAGCCCCTCCCTCCTTGTGGGGGAGGGGTTTGGGGTGGGGGAGACAACCTCTCACACGGCCTCTCAGCGCCGCCGGAACTGGTGAAACGAGGATTCCATGAGCCGACCCATCGCCTTCCACGTCATGGTCAAACCGCACGGCTCTCTCTGCAACCTGGATTGCCGCTATTGCTATTACCTGTCCAAAGAGCGACTCTACCCGGACAGCGACTTCCGCATGAGCGACGCGCTGCTCGAAGCGTTCATCCGCCAGTACATCGCCGCGCAGCGCGTGCCCGAAGTGACCTTCGCTTGGCAGGGCGGCGAGCCGACGCTGCTGGGGCTGGACTTCTTCAGGCGGGCGGTCGCGTTGCAGCAGAAGCACGCCCGCCCAGGGATGCGCATCCTCAACGCCCTGCAAACCAACGGCACCACCCTCGATGATGGCTGGTGCCGCTTCTTCGCCGAGCATGGCTTCCTGGTCGGCGTCAGCCTGGACGGGCCGCGCCCGCTGCACGACGCCTATCGCGTGGACAAGGGGGGACGGCCCACCTTCGACCGGGTGATGCGCGGGATCGAGCGGCTGCGCGCGCACGGCGCAGACTTCAACATCCTGACCTGTGTGCACGCCGCCAATGCCGACCATCCGCTCGCCGTGTACCGCTTCCTGCGCGACGAAGTGGGGGCGCAGCACATCCAGTTCATCCCCATCGTCGAGCGCGACAACGACACCGGCTTCCAGGAAGGCAGCACCGTCACCGCGCGTTCGGTGAGCGGCGAGCAGTACGGGCGTTTCCTGATCGCCATCTTCGACGAATGGGTGCGGCGCGACGTGGGCCGCGTCTTCGTCCAGATTTTCGACGTGGCTCTGGCCGCCTGGAGCGGGCACCGGCCCGGCCTGTGCGTCTTCGAGGAGACGTGCGGCTACGCGCTGGCGATGGAGCACAACGGTGACGTGTACTCGTGCGATCACTTTGTCGAACCGGCGCACCGGCTGGGCAATATGCAGGTCGTCCCTCTGGCCGAGCTGGTCGGCTCGGCGCAGCAGCAGCGCTTCGGGCAGGCCAAGCGCGACACGCTGCCCCGCCAATGCCGCGAGTGCCCGGTGCGTTTCGTGTGCAACGGCGGCTGCCCCAAAGATCGCCTGCTGACCACCCCCGACGGAGAGCCGGGGCTGAACTATCTGTGCGCGGGCTTCAAGGCGTTCTTCACCCACATTGACCGCCCCATGCGTCTGATGGCCGCCGAGCTTGTGCGCGGTCGCCCGCCCGCCAACATCATGCCTCTGCTGGCCCGTGAAGACGCCGATCTCGCGCGCAAATTCGCCGCCGCCGGGCGCAACGACCCCTGCCCCTGCGGCAGCGGGCGCAAGTTCAAGCACTGTCATGGCGCGCCGCGCCGCTGAGCCGCCAATCACCGGGTGCGCGCAAAATCTGCCAGGCGGTAGGGGCGCTGCTCTGCTGCGCCCTGGCTGACCTCACCCCCGCGCGGCGCTGACGCGCCTCACCGCCCCCTCTCCACGCAGATGGAGAGGGGGCAAGCCAAGCGTAGCGCGGCTGGGGGTGAGGTAAAGCTCTGCTGCGCCCTGGCTGACCTCACCCCCGCGCGGCGCTGACGCGCCTCACCGCCCCCTCTCCACGCAGATGGAGAGGGGGCAAGCCAAGCGTAGCGCGGCGGGGGGTGAGGTAAAGCTCTGCTGCGCCCTGGCTGACCTCACCCCCGCGCGGCGCTGACGCGCCTCACCGCCGGGCAAGCCAAGCGTAGCGCGGCTGGGGGTGAGGTCAATGCTCTGCTGCGCCCTGGCTGACCTCACCCCCGCGCGGCGCTGACGCGCCTCACCGCCCCCTCTCCACACGCGGAGAGGGGGCACGCCGAGCGCCGCGAGGCTGGGGGTGAGGTCTGTCCTGCGGTTGAAAAACTGGACACTTTTCGGGCCATTCATAAGAGAGGGATCGGCTGGCCCAATGCCGCCGCCTCAAACTCTGCTGGTGTAAGATAATCCAGGGCCGAGTGAATACGTTCGGT
>Ga0226835_1001644_pt1 | contig 11412 bp, 12 predicted proteins | sample LAC_MetaG_1_FD_163627 | JGI IMG/M metagenome (GOLD analysis project Ga0226835, IMG submission 163627) | Anaerobic ammonium oxidizing microbial communities from anammox membrane bioreactor (MBR) in UC Berkley, California, United States -... | ecosystem: Engineered > Bioreactor > Anaerobic >...
GTAATAGAAGAGGCTCTCGCTGTTGGCGCTGGCGTCGACGGGGCGCTTCATCCAGTAGTGATCGTTGATGTGCAGGCGCAGCGGCGCTTCTTCCGGCGGCGGCTGGTAGCCGATGGGGGTGGCGTTCCAGGCGATCGGCAGCCCGGTCGGGCTGGGGATGGGGGTCGGGCCGGACGCGGTCGGGGCGAGCGGCGTTGGCGTCAAGTCCGGCGTGGCGGTGGGCGTGGGCCAGGGTATGTATTCCAGCCCGGCAGGCGCGACGAGCGGCTCGGCGGCGGGATCGGTGGGCGGCAGCGCCGGGACGGTCGCGGTCGTGTTCGCCGGGTCGATGGTGGGCAGCAGCGTCGCGGCAGACGCAAGCTGGGCGCGCAACTCAAGCTGCCAGGCCTGCGGCGAAGCTTCGCCGGGCGTGCTTGTGGGGGCCGGCACGGAAACCGTGATCTCCGGCTTGACGTTCTGCCAGATGTACAGCCCGCCGATGGCGATCAGCGCGAGAAGGATCAAGACGCCCTGCAGATTGCGGCTGCGTTCCATCACTCTTGTCCTGCCGCCGCGCTACTGCTGATCCGGCGGGATAGGCGTCGCCGTGCGGCGCACCTCGGGCGTGGGCGACGCGGTGGGCAGTGGCGGCGGGGCCGGGATGTTGGTTGCCGCGATCAGGAAGGCGTTCAGCTCATCCGGCGTGTACAGCTCCAGCATGGCGTCGCGCCAGCTCAGGTTGTCCGTCTTGCGGAAGACCCAGAACTGGATGGCCCCGAAGTTGTGCTGCCACGTTCGCTGCGCAGGGACGCGCTCCCAGCCATAATCCTCGGCGATCTGCGTCAGATCGACGTAATAGCCGGGGGGCGGCAGGTCTTTCAGGCGACCGCCGCGCTCGTAGTCTTCGGGCGATCCGCTGCTGCGCGCGGTGAAGTCCCAGGGCAGGTCGCGCAACGGCTCGCCGAACGCGCCGCCCTGAGCCTCTTCCGCCACACGGACATAGACCCGCCAGTACGTGTTTACCTCGATGTCCTCGCGCACGATCTCGATCGGCGTCGGCGGAGGGAGATAAATCAGATCGCGGTTGATGGCGATGGCGCGGCCCGTATAATGCCAGTTCTCGCGCGGCTCGCCCGGTTCGGGCGGGCGGCCCTGCGGCCAGAAGGCGTCTTCGAGCGTGCCGAGGAAGTCGTAGCGGACCTGCTCCAGCACGGCGATGCGCATCGCTTCAAAGGATTCGTTCACCCGGCTGGAGAGGCGCGGGAGCGGCGCGGTGACGCCGTTGAGCAGCGCCAGCCCGTACAGCCCGGTAGTCTGGGGGCGCTCGTCTTCGATGTAGAGCGGGTCGGGCACATCCGGGCTGGGGGGCAGACCGCCGCTTTGGACAAAGCCGGCGGGCAGCGGCGCGCCGGTCCAGTCCGGGTCTTCGGCGCGGCCCGGCAGCGATGTGGCATCGGTCGCCGCCCCGAAACTATCCGGCGACTTGGCGATAAGCTGCGTGCGGCGGTCGATGTCGAGCGTGTAGAGCACGCTGGCATCGTTTGGCGCCCAGGCGGGCATCCGCCCGCGCCCGATGAGCGTGGGTGACTCGTCGGGGCGATCCACCCACTTGTAATAAACGCCTTCCACGCCATTCACGCGCGCGGTGTAGGCGATCCGCGTGCCGTCGTGGCTCCAGGTGGGGTGCGTCTCGTTGATGTCCGCCGTCCGGGTCAGGTTCAGGGCTTGCTGCTCGCGATCGGCGTTGGGGTTGTCCAGGTCGAAGATCACAATTTCCTGGTTGCCGTTGCGCCAGGTGACGTAGGCGATCTGCCGCCCCTGCGGGGACCACGCCGGCTCGGTATCGGGCGCCGGCGAGGTCGTCATCTGCACCGCTCCGTCGCGCGCGGCGATCTCCGGATCGGAACTGATAATGTAAATGTCGAGGTTGCGCGTCTGGTCGTTATAACCTTCATACGCGATGAAGGCCCCGTCCGGGCTCCAGGTGGGCGCGCCCTCGAACCCCGGCGTAAACGTCAGCCGGCTGATCGCCCCGGTCGCCAGTTCCAGGACGTACAGCTCCCAGTTGCCGTCGCGCCGGCTGGTAAAGGCCAGCCGCGTTCCATCCGGACTCCAGGCCGGGTCGCGGTCGTCGGCGGGGTGGTTGGTCAGGCGTAAAGGCTCGGTTTGGCCCACGCCGAGCGCCCAGAGATCCGTCTGTCCGCCGGTACGCAGCGTAAAGACGACGCTCCCACCGACCCGCAGGGGGTCAGGAACCGGGGTAGGGGTCGGGATCGGCGTGGGGAAAATCGCGGTGGGGATGGGCGTGTTGCCGCTCGCTTCGGGCCACGCGCCGGCGATCCCCGCCGGGACGCTTGGCGCATCGTCGTCCGTGGTCTGCCAGATGACGACCGCCAGAAGCGCAAGCAACAGCAGGACGGCGAAGGCGCTCAGCGCGCGGTTTTGCGCGCGCAGGGGATCTTCGGCGACGGCTGGCCGAAGCTCGGCGGCGGCGGCACGCTGCGCCATGCGATCGCGGCGCCCGGCAACCGTCTGGGTGATCTGATAGGCCTGCTCGGCGGTACGCCGCGTGCGCCTGGCCGTCCCCAGGATCAGCCCCGCTGCGCCGACCACAACACCGGCGATCGCGACGATCAGGCCGATCAATCCATTCTTGAGGTGCGCAGCTTGCTGGACCGCTGCCAGCGCCGCCCACGCGCCCACGCGCAGAAGAGCGTTACCCAGCCGGTCGGTGACACGGAACGCGCGAACAAGCATGATGCTTTCTTAACCTCTGCGTACGCTGCCCGCTGGCGGACGGCCCCCAGTCCGGCTGCGGATTCTACAGAAAAAGGATCGGCGGGGCAACATCCGCGATGTCCCGCCCTCATACCAGCTCGTCGGCGTAGGCAAAGAGTGCCGCGGCGCCGCCGGTGTGCCAGAACAAAACGCGCTGATCCGGTCTGAACTCGCCGCGCCGGATCCGGTCGATCAAGCCGGCCAGCGCCCGCCCGGTGTAGACCGGGTCGACCAGGATCCCCTCGTGACGCGCCAGCAGGCGGATAGCTTCGCGCTCCGGCTCGCCCAGCACGCCATAGCCGCCGCCGCGATAGCGGTCATCGACCAGGGCGGGCGGCAGGTCGAGGGAGTCCAGGCCCACCAGCGCGGCGCCGTCGCGCATCAGCGCGCCGATGCGCGGCGCGAGCACATCCTGGGGCTGGTCGACGCTGATGCCGTAGATGGCGGTCGTCCGCTCCAGGCCCGTGAGCTGCGCGCCCAGCGCCAGCCCGGCCTGGGTGGCGCCGGAGCTGGTCGCGAACACCACCGCGTCGAACGGCGGCTCTCCCGCCATCTGGTCGGCCAGCTCCAGGAACGCGGCAGCATAGGCCACGACGCCGTAGGCATTCGAGCCGCCGTAGGGGACGGTGTACGGCACGCCGCCGGCGGCGCGGACCTCGGCCTCAACGCGGGCCAGCCCGGCGGCATAGGGCGCGCGTTCCTCGGTCCAGTGGATGGTTGCGCCGAGCAGGTGGTCGAGCAGCAGGTTGCCGTTCAAGGCGGCGGGCGCTACACCCCCCGGCGCATAGAGCACCAGGTGGCACGCCAGGCCACAGCGCGCGGCGGCTGCCGCCGTTTGCCGGGCGTGGTTGGACTGCGTCGAGCCGGCGGTGAGGACGGTATCCGCGCCCTCGCTCAGCGCCTGCGCCATCAGGTATTCGAGCTTGCGCGTCTTGTTCCCGCCCGTCGCCAGACCGGTGAGATCGTCGCGCTTGATGTACAGCGCCGGGCCGCCGAGCGCCCTCGTCAGATTCGGCAGCGGCTCGACCGGCGTGGGCAGGTGCGCCAGCGCAACACGCGGCAGGCGGTCTAGCGCGGTTCGGAATGCTTCGGATGCGGGCATGGTTGCGGTCCGTCTCGTGCTGTGCAGGGATATTGACTGCTATTATACTCGACCGCGGGATCCGCACGAACGGCGCCGGAGCGCGCCAGGAGTTGGAGATGGGGCTGTTGAGCGACGAAGCGCGCACTTTCCTTCAGAAACCGCTGCTGGCGCGCATGAGCACGATCGACGAGCAGGGTTACCCGCACACGGTGCCCGTCTGGTTCAAGCTGGACGGTGACGACATCGTGATCATCGCGGTGCGCGACACCCGCAAGGTGGGGCATATCGCGCGCAATCCGAAGGGCGCCGTGGTGGTGGGCGGAGACTCCGGCGACGGCGGGGGATATCTGCTAAAAGGCGAGTTCTCGGTTGAGGAAGACCCCGGGCTGCATTGGATGAAGACGCTGACCTATCACTACGAGGATGAAGCGCAGGCGGCGAAGGACGTCGCCGCGTGGAGCGACCTGGACATGATCGTTATCCGTCTGAAGATTTGCAAGGTGATCAAAGTCGCATGAATCAGGCGACCCCGCCAATCCGATGCGGGGTCGCGTGCGTGGAGCGGATCAGTCCTTCTTGCCGAAGCTGCCGCGGCTGCGGATGGTTGGGCTATCGGCCCGGCGCGATGAGCCGCCGCCGAGTCGCTGGCCGAAGAAGCCGCCCGGACGGCGCAGGCGTGGCCGGCCAAAGACACCCCGGCTGCGGATCAGCGGCGAGTCGTAGCGGCGTGTGCCCGCGCCGCTGGGCGAGCCAAACGAGCCGCCGCTGCGAAGATCCGGGTCGTCGTAGCGGGGGATCTCGCGGCGCGAGTTCAGGCCACGCGCGCCGGCGCCCATCAGGCGCGGCAGGATGAACAGCGCCACGATAAACATGAGGCCGAACAGACAGAGCGTGCCTAGATTGTCCATGGTGGGTCCTTTCTCGCCGCTCGCGCTAGCGGATCGCGAAGCTCACCGAACCGGCTGGATTGCCGTTGACAAACAGCTCGGCCTCGTAATCCCCCGGCTCGAAGGCAGCGCCTTCGACCGGCTCGAAGAGGAAGTTCACACACGTGTCCGAGTAGTCCTGGTCAGCGGTGATCTCCTGCGTGTCTTCAACGGGGGTATCGCCCTGGTAGAGCCGCACGAAAAGGGTCGCGCCGGCAGGCACGTCGCTGTCTTCGGCGACCACGAAGATCGTATCCGAGCGCTCGAAGGTCGTGGTGTGATCCACGGCACACCCGTTGCGGTCCACGCTGGCTGCCGAGTAGATCGGGCCGATATCCGCACCGAGCACGTTCTCCGGCGGCACCCCGGCGGGCAGATCGTCTGCCTGGCGAATCGAGGCGTTGCTGTCATCGCCCGAATCCAAAAGCTGCGGCAGAATGAACATCGCTGCCACAAAAAGGATCAGGCCGATTACCAGCGTGCCCTTGCCCAGGTTCAGGCCCTTCTTCTCGGGCTGGGGGGGGCGTTGGACGGGTTGTGTTTGCATGCTCTCTCCTGACATTTCGGCTGCACAAGGCGGCCATGATCTTTCATGTGTTGTGTGCCTGATCGTAGGCGATTACAGGGCGGGGCGAATGAGGCAGGTGGTGGAGACACGCGGGGGATTTTTGCATGGGTGAGGTGGCCTAGCATGACGGCGGTGAGACGAGCATGAACGAGCAAGCCGGGCTGCCGGACCTGCCGGAGCGCGGCGCGGTGGTGCTGATCACGGGCGGGCGGCGCGTGGGCAAGACCACGCTGCTCCTGGCGGTGCGCCAGGCGGCGCTGGCTGCCGGGTTGAGCGTCGGGGGAGTGCTGTCGGTGGCACGCTTTTCCGGCGCGGAGAAGACCGGGATCGATGTCATGGACGCGGCGAGCGGGGCGCGGCGACCGCTGGCGACGGCGACCGGCGCGCCGCGCGGCCCGATCCACACGGGGCATTACACGTTCGACGCGGGCGGTCTGGCGGCGGGCCTGCGCTGGGCGGGTGCCGGTCAGGGGGCCGATCTGTTTATCGTCGATGAGCTTGGCCCGCTGGAGCTGGTCAAAGGCGAGGGGTGGGCACCCGTGCTGCCGATGATCCGGGCGCGCCGGTTCGGTGTGGCGCTGGTCGTGGTGCGACCGGAGCTGCTCGACCAGGTGCAGCAGGCGCTTGATTTGTCTCCGGATGCTCTCGTGATCCGGGTGACGCCCGATACACAGCCGCGCTGGATCGAGCGTCTGAGCGCGTGGATCGCGGGGCGAGCGCGCGGTTAGGCGGCGCTGGCTTCGCTATCGAGGCCGAGCACGCTTTCCAGCACCATCCCGACCAGGCCCATGACGATGCCGCCCAGGATCGCCCAACCCAGCCCATCGACCTCAAAGCGGCCGCCGGAAAGCGCGTCGGTAATCAGCAGCATCAGCCCGTTGACCACCAGATAGAACAGCCCCAGGGTCAAAATGATCAGCGGGCAGCTCAAGATGGTGATGACGGGCTTGACCAAAGCGTTTACCACACCGAAGATCAGCGCCACGACCAGCAACGCACCGATCTCGGTCTCGACGTGGATGCCGGGCAAGACGTACGCCGTGATCACCAGCGCGATCGCGTTGACCACCAGGCGCAGTACGAATTGAGCCATTGTCCGTCCCTCGCGCACTCGCTGAAAGCTACGTAAAAGGTACACCCGGCGGCTGTCGTTCGCCAAGCCCGCCGCCGATTCAGGAGCCGGGCTGCTTCGGGGCTTCGACTCGCCCGAAATTGTAGTAGGCCGCGCAGGCGCCTTCGGACGACACCATCGGCGCGCCGAGCGGCTTGCGCGGGGTGCAGAGCGTCCCAAAGGCGGGGCACTCGTTGGGCCTGAGCACACCCTTCAGCACATCCCCGGCGCGGCAGAGCGGCGATTCCTGGGTGTTGATGTGCTCGACGGCGAAGCGTTGCGCGGCGTCGTAGGCGGCGAACTCGGGGCGCAGCCGCCACCCGCTGGATGGGATCAGTCCGATGCCGCGCCAGTTGCGGTCGCACTCCTCGAACACGGTGGCGAGGAGCTGCTGGGCGGGCCGGTTGCCCTCGCGCGTGACGGCGCGCGCGTAGGCGTTCTCGACCTCGGCGCGCCCTTCCTCAAGCTGGCGGATCGCCATGCGGATGCCGTGCACCAGGTCAAGCGGCTCAAACCCGGTGACGACCATCGGCACGCGGTAGCGCGCCGCCAACGGCTCATATTCCCAGTAGCCCATCACGGCGCAGACATGCCCCGCCAGCAGAAAGCCCTGGACGTACACTTCCGGCGCGCTGAGCAGCACGTTGAGCGCCGGGGGAACGCGCACGTGCGAGACCAGAATCGAGAAGTTTGGGATGCCAAGCTGGCGCGCCTGGAAGACGGCCATCGCGTTGGCGGGGGCGGTCGTCTCGAAGCCAACGCCGAAGAAAACAACTTCCTTGTCCGGGTTTTCCTGCGCGATCTTCAAGCACTCCAGCGGTGAGTAGACGACGCGCACATCGCCGCCCCCGGCCTTAACCTGAAACAGGTCCCCGCGCGAGCCGGGCACGCGCAGCATATCGCCGAACGATACGAGGATCGTGTCTGGCAGCGAAGCGATGGCGATCGCCTGGTCGATCAGCTCCTGCGGGGTGACGCAAACCGGGCAGCCCGGACCGTGGATCATCTCCACGCCGTCGGGCAGAAGCTGGTCGATGCCGTGCCGGATGATCGAGTGCGTCTGGCCGCCACAAACTTCCATCAGGCGCCAGGGGCGCGTGGTCAGACGGTGAATCTCGTCCAGAACTTCGCGCACCCGCGCGGCGTCGCGGTACTCGGTGAGGTGCTTCATTTGTTCGTCCCGTCTGGCTCCAGCGCGCCGTCGCCAAGCTCCTCGTCGAGCAGGCCGATCTGGTTGAACAGCTCCAGCGTCCTATGCGCTTCGGCTTCGTCGATGATGTTGAGCGCGAACCCCACATGAACAATGGTGTAGTCACCCACCTGCGCCTCGGGTACGTAGGCGAGGCAGGCTTCCTTGATCACGCCGCCGAAATCCACACGGCCCATGCGCAGGCCCGCCTGTTCGTAGATGTCGATGATCTTGCCAGGAATTCCAAGGCACATCGTCAGCGTCTCCCTCAATGACTATCCAGGTTAGCCGCCGCAACTGCTGCCTGACCGAGCGCCAGACCGCCGTCGTTGGGCGGGACAATCGCGTGTGTCAGAACGGCGAATCCGGCGGCGGCGAGCAGATCGGCGGCGCAGGTGAGCAGGCGCGTATTCTGGAACACGCCGCCGCTCAGCGCGACGGTGCGCAGACCGGTTTGCTCGCGTGCCAGCACGCAGACGTCGCGGATCAACGCGGCGACGCCGTTGTGAAAGCGGGCCGCGATGGCGGGCGTCTTCACCCCTGCGCGCAGATCCGCGATCACGGCGTGCAGGGCGGGCGCCGGATCGAGCCGGTACGGTTCGCCCTGGACGCCCGGCAGGATGTCGAACGCATACGCCGCGCCTTCGTCAGGGTCGGCTTGCGCTTCGAGCCAGATGGCCGCCTGGGCCTCGTAGGTGACGCGGTGCAGCACGCCCACCAGGGACGCCACCGCATCGAACAGCCGCCCCATGCTGGACGTGTCCGGCGCATTCAGGCGCCTGGCAAGCTGCTGCGCCAGGATGGCCCGCTCCTGGTCGCTGGCGGCTTGCGCGGGGGGCAGATCGGCCTCCCAGGCGATGCCAGCAGCCCACAGGTGCGCCAGCGCGGCGCGGTAAGGGCGCAGGGTGGCCGCGTCGCCGCCGGGCAGCGGCACGTAGCGCAGGTGCGCGAAGCGCCGGTAGCCGTCGTAGCCGCCGATCAGCACCTCGCCGCCCCAAATCGCGCCGTCTGGCCCCAACCCCGTCCCGTCGAAGATCACCCCGATAGCCGGCTCGCCCGGCGGGATTCCGTGCTCGGCCAGGCAGCTTGCCAGGTGCGCGTGATGGTGCTGGACGGCGATCTTCGGCTCCGGGCGCGCCATCGCGTAGCGCGTCGCGCCGTAGTCGGGATGCGCATCGTGCGCGATGATCTGCGGCTCGACGCGGTACAGACGGCTGAGATGCTCGACACTGTGCTCGTAGGAGCGCAGGGCGTCATAGTTCGCCAGATCGCCGATGTGCTGGCTCATAAACGCGCTGCGGTCGCGCGCCAGACAAAACGTGTTCTTTAGCTCCGCGCCGGTCGCCAGCAGGGGCGGGACCTGGAACGGCAGCGGGACGGGGTAGGGGGCATAGCCGCGCGAGCGCCGCAGCGGGACGATCCGCCCCGCTACCGGGCGCACGACCGAATCGTCGCAGCGGATATGGATCGGGCGGTTATGCAGCAGAAAGGCGTCGCACAGCGGCGCCAGCCGCGCCAGTGCATCATCGTCCTGCGTCGCGATCGGCTCCTCGCTGAAATTGCCGCTGGTCATCACCAGGGCCGGTGGGAAGCCGGGCGCCGGTTCGAGCAGCAGATGGTGCAGAGGGGTGTAGGGCAGCATGACGCCCAGCTCGTTCAGACCGGGCGCGACCTCGGCGGCGACCGGCGCGCCTGCCCGCCAGGGCAGCAGCACGATAGGCCGTTCGCGCACGGTGAGCGCCTGCTCGCCTGCCGGGTCGAGCACGCAAAGCTGCCTGGCGGTCGCCAGATCTGGCACCATGATCGCGAACGGCTTGGCGGCGCGGCCTTTGCGCTCGCGCAGCAGGCGCACAGCGGCGGCGTTGGTTGCGTCGCAGGCCAGGTGATAGCCGCCTAACCCCTTGATCGCAACCACACGGCCCCAGACGATCAGCGTCCGTGCCGCCTCGATGGGATCGGCGGGCAGATCGGCCCAGCCGGGGAGCGGGTGCGCGGCGCTGGGGCGCAGCTCAAGCTGCGGGCCGCAGACCGGGCAGGCGTTCGGCTGGGCGTGGAAGCGCCGGTCGAGCGGGTTTTCGTATTCGGCGCGGCAGTCCGGGCACATCTCAAAGCCCGCCATGGTGGTAGCCGGGCGGTCGTAGGGGATGTCCCGGATGATGGTGAAGCGCGGCCCGCAGTTGGTGCAGTTGGTGAAAGCATAGCGGTAGCGGCGGTTGGCCGGGTCGAAGACTTCCGCCAGACACTCGTCACAGGTTGCCACGTCGGGCGAGATCGGCTGGTAGGCGCCCGTTTGCGCGGTGCTGGGGCGAATCTCGAAGGCGGTGTAGCCGTTCGCCTGCGCCGCGCTTACCGTCACGCGCTCGACGCGCGAGAGCGGCGGCGCCTCGGCGGTGATGGCGCGCGTGAAGGCGTCCAGTGCGTCGGCCTCGCCCTGCACTTCGATCTCGACCCCGGACGATGTGTTCATCACCCAGCCGGTCAGCGCGTAGCGGCGCGCCAGACCGTAGATGAAGGGGCGGAAGCCGACACCCTGGACCACGCCGGTGACGTGGATGTGGCGCGCGGGCAGCGTGGGCATGGGTGTCTAGGCGCGTGCCTGAATCTTCTCGGCCAGGCGCGCACGCAGCCAGGCGTGCCAGGCATCCAGCCCCTCGCCGGTGCGGCACGAGACCGGGAAGAAGGCCACGCCCGGATTGAGCACCTCAACGCCGTGGCGGAAGTAGGCGACGTCGAAGTCCATATACTCCGCCAGATCCATCTTGTTGAGCAGCAGCACGTCCGCGCCGCGGAACATGGCGGGGTATTTATACGGCTTGTCTGCCCCTTCGGGCACGCTGGCGATGACCACGTTCAGATGGCTGCCGAGCCTGAAGGCCGCCGGGCAGATCAGGTTGCCGACGTTCTCGATGATCAGCAGGTCGAGCGCGTCCAGGTTCATGGTGGGCAGGGCGCTGTGCACCATGTTGGCGTCCAGATGGCAGTTGCCCCCGGTGTTGATCAGCGAGACTGGGATCCCCTGGGCCGCGAAGCTTTCCAGGTCAAGCGCGACGATATCGCCGTCCATCACGCCGATGCGCACCTCGTCGCGCAGCGTGTCGATGATCCTGGCGATGACGCTGGTCTTGCCACCCCCTGGCGACGCCATGAGATTCAGTGCCAGCAGACCCGCCTGGTCAAAGATGGCGCGGTTTTTCTCCGCGAGCTGGTCGTTGACGTTCAGAATCGTTTCCACGACAGGGATATTGGGCATAGCCAGTTCCTCTGCAAATGGCCGTGTGCGGCGCTATACCGGCGCCGGAAGATCGACGTCAATGCTTTCCAGGTAGAACTCCTCGCCCCCGGCAACGGTGACGCGGCTGCTGCCGCAGCGAGGGCACAGAAAGGTCTCGTAGTCCATGCGAAACTCGTGCTGGCAGTCGTTGCAGCGCAGCATGGCGGGCACGCGGTGGAATTCAAGCGCCGCGCCTTCGGCCAGCGTGCCGGCGGCGATCAGGTCCCAATAGAACTGAACCGAATCGTCGACAATGCTGGACAGCTCGCCGACGACCAGTGTCAGGCGCGTGATGCGGGTTGCGCCGGCTTCCTCGGCGTGACGCAGGGCGATGGCGAGGATGTTTTGGGTCACGCCCAGCTCGTGCATGTGACTCCGGCCCGGCTTCCCTTCATTTCCAAGATGCTTATCAGGATTAAGGTCACTATAGCACAGGGGGCCGGGTTTTCCAGGTGATCAATGTGAGTGACTGGCGGTGAGGATTGATAGTCGTGGCGTGGGGGCGC
>Ga0226835_1001649_pt1 | contig 11372 bp, 9 predicted proteins | sample LAC_MetaG_1_FD_163627 | JGI IMG/M metagenome (GOLD analysis project Ga0226835, IMG submission 163627) | Anaerobic ammonium oxidizing microbial communities from anammox membrane bioreactor (MBR) in UC Berkley, California, United States -... | ecosystem: Engineered > Bioreactor > Anaerobic >...
GCAGGTGCTGCCGCTGGGACCCACCGGTTACGGCGACTCGCCGTACCAGAGTTTCTCGGCTTTCGCCGGCAACCCCTACCTGGTCAGCCCTGAGGCGCTGATCGAGGATGGCTTGCTCACGCGCGGTGATCTGACTGATCAGCCAGATTTCCCCGCCAATCGAGTGGATTTCGGCGCGCTCATTCCCTGGAAGCTTGCCGTGTTGGATCGCGCTTATCAGCACTTCAGCCGCGCGGGCGATCACCCACTACGTGAGGCGTTCGAGGCTTTTCGCGATACCCAGGCTGCCTGGCTGGAGGATTTCGCCCTGTTTATGGCTTTAAAAGAGACTCATCTGGGCAGACCCTGGACAGATTGGGAGCCGCCGTTGCGCGATCGTCGCCCAGAAGCTTTGGCGACGCTGCGCAACCAATATGCGTCTGCCGTTGAACGCCACGCTTTCCGACAATTTCTCTTCTTCCGCCAGTGGAATGCTTTGCGCCAATATGCGCATGACAAAGGTATTTCGATTATTGGCGATGTGCCCATTTTTGTCGCTCACGACAGCTCTGATGTGTGGGCGCATCCCGAGCTTTTTTATTTGGATGAGCGCGGTAATCCGTTGTTCGTGGCTGGTGTGCCGCCAGATTATTTTTCGCCTACCGGTCAACTGTGGGGCAATCCTTTATATCGCTGGGATGTACATCAAGCTTCCGGCTATCGGTGGTGGATTGACCGACTTAAAGCGACACTTTCTCTGGTGGATATTGTGCGGTTGGATCATTTCCGCGGTTTTTGTGCTTATTGGGAAGTGCCCGCGGAAGCCAAAACCGCAGAAAAAGGGCGTTGGGCGCCTGCCCCAGGGATGGACTTCTTCCAAACGCTGCACAAATCGTTGGGCGAGCTGCCCATTATCGCTGAGGACCTGGGAGTGATTACGCCGGATGTAGTTGAGCTGCGTGAAACTTTTCACCTGCCAGGGATGAAAATCCTGCAATTTGCCTTTGCCGGTGGGCCGAAGGACCCCTTCTTGCCCCATAATTATCCGGTAAATTGTGTGGTTTACACAGGCACCCATGATAACGATACTGCGCTGGGCTGGTATCAACGCGTTGGAGAAGAGGAGGTGGACTTCTACCGGCGTTATATGGACCGGGACGGTACGAACGTCGCCTGGGATCTGATCCGTGGTTGCTGGTCATCGGTGGCTGTCTTTGCGTTGGCGCCCATGCAGGATTTTCTGAATCTAGACAATACGGCACGCATGAACTATCCAGGTAACCCCAGCGGCAATTGGAGCTGGCGAATGAGCAGCGACGCAACCAGCGAGGAGCTTTGCAAACGTATTCGCGAGCTAAACTATCTATATGACCGTGAAAATCTTACCACCCTCTTGGTTGAAGCTCAAGCCGACGAAGAAGCAATGAAAGCTCATAACACAAATCTTTCCGAGGAAAACTGGAATGACTGATCTGCGTATTCAGAAAATGGCGCAAGTGTTGGTGCATTATTCGCTCGATTTGCAGCCCGGCGATGAATTCGCTCTTGTTACCACCCCGCTGGCCGATGAGCTGAATCTGGCTATATGCGAAGAAGCCATACGTGCTGGTGCAAATGTCTTTGTCCAAAATCAGCTCTTGGGCTTTGATGAGATCTTTTATCAGTATGCCAGCGAAGCCCAGCTCGAATATATCTCTCCGCTGAGACGGTATATCGTGGAGAATTTCAACGCCATGTTGAACCTGGAAGCAGAGCGCAATACGCGTGAATTGAGCCAGATAGATCCCGAACGCCTGGCGCGACGACGGCGGGCGAACGCCGGAATTTTCAAACGCATGTTAGAACGCATGGCTAACCAGGAGTTGAAGTGGTGTTACACCCTTTACCCAACACCCGCGCTTGCCCAAGAGGCGGATATGAGCCTGCGGAATTACCAGGATTTTGTATATCGCGCCTGTATGCTCGATTTGCCCGACCCGGTGGCGGCCTGGCGGGAGGAAGACGCGCATCAGAAACGTTTAATCGAGTGGCTGAAAGGGCGAGATGAAATCTTGCTTCAGGGCAAAGATGTGGATTTGAAGTTATCTATTCGCGGGCGCACTTTTCTTGGCGCTGCGGGAAAATTAAATTTTCCGGATGGCGAAATCTATACGTCGCCGGTGGAAGATTCCGTCAACGGCTGGGTTCGCTTCGCCTATCCGGCCATCTTCGAGGGGCGTGAAGTGATTGATGTTGAGTTGTGGTTCGAAGGCGGCAAGATTGTCAAAGAAAAGGCTGCCAAAGGGCAAGATTTGCTCACTGCTCTCTTGAATACGGATGCCGGAGCGCGTTATCTGGGCGAGTTGGGAATCGGCACGAATTATCAAATCCAGCATTTTTCGAAGAATATGCTCTTCGACGAAAAGCTGGGCGGCACCATCCATCTGGCGGTAGGTCTGGGATTCCCAGAGGTGGGCGGCAAGAATGAATCCGGCTTGCATTGGGACATGCTCTGTGATATGACAGAAAGCCAGATGAGCGCAGATGGAGAAGTGTTCTATCGCGACGGGAAATTTACATTATAAGCAGCTTGCTTGACCTTTATTGCTCTGGTTTGACTGTGATCATTTGCGCGCGGTGATGACCAGATTGCTGCTGGCGGAGGCGTTGAATTCATCACCGGCCAGGCTGCCATAGCTGCGCGCCTCACGAAAACCGGCGTTTGTCAGCGCGTCAAGCAGTTCCCTTTGCTGCAAAGGACGCAGGCGGGTGGAGGCGACGGTTTGTGTCCAGCCGGCGTCGTCGGCGCGGCGCAGTGTGAGAATATTGAAATCAATCAACCCGTCAGATGCAAAGTCGTAAAAGCGGATGAACAGGGTCTCGGCTGCGCCTGAGCGATGCGCTTGCGGTTCCATCCATCGTTCGCGGAGCGCCATTACCCGGTCGAAATTGCGGTTTTGCACCAGCAGCAGCCCGCCAGGTCGCAAACAGGCGGCGAAGTCGCGTAGCGTTGCTGCCAAGTCGCTGGGGGTGAGCGCATGGGGGAGCGAATTGCCCAGGCAAAGCAGCGCATCCCAAGCCTCTGCTCCAAATACTTCGGCCAGCTTGCCAAAACCAACGGTCTCGAAACGCGCTGCGACGCCAGCATCGGCAGCATTTTGGCGGGCGCGAGCGATCATCTTTGGACTGAGGTCCGCGCCTGCTGCCTGGAAGCCCTCCCTTGCCAGTGCAATCACATGCATCCCAGTACCGCAGGCAGCGTCTAAGACCCGTAAGGATGATCTCTCTCCGAGCTGCTGAAGTTGAGACAAAATGAAAGGCATTTCCGCTGCGAGGCGGTTATCCCAGTTGACAAAATGGTCGTAATCTTCGCTAAACGCATCGTACATGGCACCTCTCGGTTCGCTTAGGAAGTGTATTGTAATGACTGTGAAAGCCGTCGCTTTACTGAGAAGGAATTTCACTCAGCGGAATGATTGGAGACGCGCGGCTGAGTATCTCGATCAATTTCCAATTGCTGTAAAATGCGCGCTGCTGCTTTCGAGGGAATGATCTGAGAGCCATATCGGTTCGCCAGCACTTGTGTAAGCTTCGCTCCAAACAGGATGATTTGCATCGAATAATATACCCATACCAACAGAAGGAATACCGAGCTGGCGGCGCCGTACACGCTATAGAGGTTGACGTTGCCCAGGTAGAGGCCGAGAAGAAAACCCCCAATGGTAAACAACAATGAAGTCGTAGCCGAACCCAACAAAACGTCCCGCCAGGCGACGCGCGCATCCGGCAATAGTTTGAAAATCACTGCGAAAAGCAGCGTGAAACCCACTACGGTCAACCCAAAATCCGCGCGGGGCAGCTTGCTGATGAACTCTGATTGAGCAGGCGCAAGCATTTGATTCAAATAAACCAGCAGCGTGCTGAGGATCATCAACCCTAAAATCATCAGGATCACAACAAATACCATCAAGAAGGATAAAAAGTGCGTGCGGACAGTGACGAACAGACCTTTTTGTGGATGGGGCGCAATACCCCACAGGATGTTGATGGCGCGTTTGAGCTGCACAAACATCATGGACGCGCCGACCAGCATGACGATAGAACTGATGATTGCTGCTCGACCATTCCGTTGAACCAGGTGGTTGTTTTGCAGGATTGTCTCAACCGCCTGAGCGGCTGATGGCCCAATCATGATGGCGACTTCTTGCACCAGGCGCTGGATGACTGCGCTTTCGCTGAAAACCAGACCACTCACCGAGACGGCGGCGACCAGCAGCGGTGTCAGCGAAAAAATGGTGTAGTAGGAGAGAGCAGCCGCCAGCAGCGTTGCATTTGACCGTAGCCACCCCAGATAAGTCTCTTTAAGGATTTCGAACAATTCTCTTAAAATTTTATTTCGAAATATTGCATGAAAAGTATGCATAATGTAGTTATTGTAACTCAAAGTGAATAGAAAAAACCTAAAGATCCGCAAGGCGCGTGCAGTCGCTCTTTGCTCGGCTTGTGAAAAATAATGCGCTATGTTATGATGTTCCCGCCCAAATGCGAAATTTGAGAGGAATTGAATGGTCAAGCGAATGATCGTCCTGGCTGGCAATATCGGCGTCGGTAAGACCTCCTTAACGGAGCGGCTCGGCGCACGGATGGGCTGGTACACAGCCTTTGAATCCGTTGCCGATAATCCCTATCTGGCTGACTTTTACAACGACATGCGCTCTTGGGCTTTCCACTTGCAGGTCTTCTTCCTGGGCCATCGCGCACAACAGTATCTGGAACTGGCTGAGTCCCCGCAGTCGGCCATTTTGGATCGCAGCATCTACGAGGATGCATATATCTTCGCCCGCGCTTTGCACCACATGGGAAATTTGAGCGAGCGCGATTATTTGTCTTATCGCACGGTGTTTGAATTGGTGGTTTCTCGTCTGCCGCCGCCTGATTTGCTCATTCATCTTCGAGCGCCAGTAGCGGTGCTGATGGAACGCATTCGTCGTCGAGGCCGGGCGATTGAGAGCGGCATCACACTGGAGTATCTCAGCCTGCTCGAATCTTTTTATGATGATTGGATGCGCAGCTTTGATGTTTGCCCGGTGTTGACCATTCGCACCGATGACCTGGATTTCGTCCACGAGTCGCGTCATCTGGATATCGTGGTCGAGCGCATTCAAGATAAGCTCGCTGGACGCGAAGAGCTGGTATTCAAATAACGAATCTGGATCATAAGAGGCTCGATCACTCGGCGCTCCTGATAAGGTTATTCAGGTAGCGCTTTTTGTTTTATTCATTAACAGGGGAAGATTTTACAGTGTTTTTACACTCTGTTGTGAGACGTTTTACTCAAGGGGGATATGCTTGAAATAAGCTCAAGATCAACCAACGAATCAAGCGAGCGTAAAATGCTTGTAAGGCATCGCTGACCCAGGTTGATCGTTCGAATGAAGAGAATAACAGCATCACTATGGAGGTAGTTTAAGATGACTAGGAAAATAGCAATTCCAATGGTCGCAGCAATGCTGATCGCCTTGTTAATTGGCGCATGGGCGTTCAGCGACGCCAGCGCCCAGGGCGGCAGCCCATTGGCCAAACTGCGGCGCGGCCGGGGCGTCCTGGGGCAGGTGACTGCGGTGGCGGATAGCCAGTTCACGCTTCAGACTCGCCAGGGCGGAACCAGGGATTTCCTGGTGGATGAAAACACCCGCTTTCGCAGTCGGGAAGAGGCGGATCTGAGCCTGGAAGACCTGGAAGTGGGCAGATGGGTGGAGGTGTTCGCCGCGCCTGCGCCCAATGAAACGCCCACTGCGCGCCTGGTGATTGTGCTGCAGGAAGACTTCGATCCGTCTAAGATGAAAGGTCTGCGCGGCCTGGTGGAGGCGGTTGACCTGACCGGAAGCCTGTTTAAACTCAAGGATCGCCAGGGAGAGATCAGCTCTGTGGCTGTGGATGAACAGACCAAATTTCGTGGGCAGGCGGAAGAATTTTCCGAGTTGGAAGCAGGGATGGCAGCTTTCGCCGTGGTAGAAGTTCAGGATAACGGCGAACTGCTTGCCAAAGCCGTGCGCGCCGGTTTCCCTATTATTCGACGCTTTGGCGAGATCACCGCAGTGGATGTTGCCGCAGGTGAATTTACCTTGAAGACGGCGCGCACGGGCGAGGAACTGCTGTTCCGAGTAGATGAAAACACTCGTTTCCGCAGCAAGGATGATCAAATCGCTGGGCTGGGAGACTTGCAGCCGGGCATGGTCGCGGCGGTGACTGCACGCCAGGAGCCGGATGGCGCGCTGGCTTTGCTGGTGGCAGCAGGTGAGCGAGAGGATCTACCGAACTTCGACTTGCGCATCGCCGGACAGGTGATTTCTATCGCAGATGAGACGTTCACAATCAAAGGGCGAGATGGACAGGAATATACCTTCCGGGTCAACGCGGAGACCCGTTTTCGCAGTCCCGGTGACAGGGTGCATGGCCTGGATGATCTGCGAGAAGGGATGGTCGTATGGGTAGGTGCGCAGGAATTAGGCGGGGGTCAATATCTGGCGCAGCTTGTCCTGGCGGGGAAACCTCGCTTCAGTCGCCCGTGAGCTTTGAAGAACACTCGAAACGCCGGACGAAGCTGCATCATGCACCTGTCCGGCGTTTCTCTTTCCTCAGGTGGCAGAGGCATGGAATTATTTTAGAATCAAGCGCACACCCAGGTTGAGGATCAAGCCCAGCATGTAGAGCAGGCCAAACTCGCGGTTATGGTAGAAAGCCGCGGCGACGAAATAATTCGGCCAGACATCCGGGAAATCAGCTGGTTTCTCAGCCGGTTTGGGAGCGCGCAAGACTGGCAAGATGCGGGCAAATGCGCGCAGCGCCAGCAAAACTACCAGCAATACGGGTGTAAAAAATCCGCTCCAGATCAGGTAAAGCGTCGAAAGATATTGCAGCGCCAGCAGGGAGGTGAGAATTGCGCGAGATAGCTTTTCGCCGAGCAACACCGGCAGGGTGAAGATGCGCCGCTCGCGATCCATGGAGAGTTTATCTATATGCTTCCCAAAGATCACCCCGGTGACGCCCAGGGCGTAGGGCAGGCTGGCGATCACCACGCTCCAATCCCAGGCTCCGGCAATCACGTAGTATCCGCCGCCGATCATGAGCGGCCCCCAGACAATCAACACGGCGATTTCGCCCAGCGCGAAATACTTCAATGGCCAGGTATAGAACAAGACGAAAAACGCTCCCAGGCCAAGCAGCAGCAAAGTCAAGCCGCCGCGTAGATAGACGAGCGCTGCGCCGCAAGCCAGAGCGATCAGGCCGGTGACGGCAGCGTAGGCGAGCAATTGCCGTTTGGTCAACAGCCCATGCACCAGTGGCTGTGGGCCGTATTGGGCGCGATAATAATTATCTTGATCCACACCGCGGCTGTAATCGGTGTAATCGTTCAATAGATTATTGGCGGCGTGCGCCATGATCAGCCCCAGCGTCATGAGCAACCAATACCAGAAATTAAAACTCCCGTGTTGAATCGCCAGGATACCGGCGATCGCGCCGGAGATGAAGGTCATGATTAACACTGCAGCGCGGGTTGAGATCAGCCAGCGGGAAATCAAGTCCAGGTGTTCCCATTCCTCTTTGCTGACGTGAGGAATGACTCGTAATGCTTTACGCCACATAGCCACATTCATAGGACCTTCCTTACATGCTGAACGATTTTATTTAGTTCCATACAAACCAGATCCACCTGATCCTCGCTCATCACGCTGGAGAAGGGCAGCGCCAGACCTCGCCGCCCCAGGTCTTCTGTCACGGGGAAATCGCCCGGCTGGTAGCCAAAGCGCTCGACCATGTAAGGCTGCAAATGGATAGGGAGAAAATACGGACGCGCAGGAATGCCCTGCCTTTCCAGTTCAGCCGCGATCTGGTCGCGATCCAGCTCTGGAGCGAAGCGGACAACGTAAACGAACCAGCTCACACGCGTCGTTGTAGGGGCGACTTGTGGACATTCCACCCCAGGAATTTCCGCCAGGCGCTGTTGGTACCAATCGGCGACGCGTTGGCGTTTGGCGATCATTTCATCCAACCGCTGCATTTGCACACGGCCCAGCGCAGCGCTCATTTCATCCAGCCGATAGTTATACCCCAAGTAGGTGTGTTGCAGCCAGGTATCGCCAGGAGCGCGCCCCTGGTTGCGCAAGGCACGCATCAAATTGGCGGCTGCCTCATCGTCGGTGACGATCACTCCGCCCTCGCCAGTGGTGATTTGCTTGTTGGGGTAGAAGGCGTACACGCCCATGTGACCCAGACGCCCTGCCGGGCAGCCTTTATACTCTGCGCCCAGAGCCTCGCAAGAGTCTTCGATCACCTTCAGGTTGAAATGGGCGGCGATTTCCAGAATGGGTTCCAGATCCGCCGGTTGACCAAAGACATCTACTGGCAGGATTGCCTTCAAACAGCCGTTCGTTCCACTATTGAAGCCGCGACGCGGCAGCCATGGACGCGCCGCAGCGCCGCCACTGGTCAAATCCTTGACTGCCTGACGCGCCAAATGGGGATTCATGTTTCCGGTCAGGGGATCAACATCCACAAAAACGGGAACGGCGCGCTCGAAGAGCAGAACGTTGACCGAAGCGACAAAGGAAAAGGGTGTGGTCAGCACCCAGTCGCCCTCCTCGATGCCGGCGGCGCGCACGCACAGGTGCAGACCGGCGGTTCCAGAGTTGACGCCGATGGCATGACGTGCGCCGGTATAGCGGCGGAACGCTTCTTCGAAAGCCTGGATTTCGCCGCCCATGCTCAGGTTGGGCGTGCGCAACACAGCCGCCACCGCTTCACGTTCGGCGTCGGTCAGGTCGGGGGATGACATTGGTACGCGATAACGATGCGTCAAGAACACCTCCTTACTCAGTCTGACAAGGGTTAGATGATAATTGCTTCACCGTTGCTCAGGTTCGATTTTATGCTGGCGGCCAGGTTGAGCCAGCGCGCACGACTCCCTCTTCGGGTACATCCTGCTTGACGGTGGCGCCGTTGCCGATGCGCGCCCCTGCACCCACACGCGCTTGCAGGTTGATTGTCGCGCCCATGCCGATCAGGGCGCCGGCGCCGACTTGCACTTCGCCAGCCAATATTGCGCCTGGCGAGATGTTGACATAATCTCCCAATACGCAGTCGTGGGAAAGGATGGCGCCCGTGTTGACAATGCAGCCGTACCCCAGCCGCGCCTGACTGCCCACATAAGCGTGGGCAAATATCTGCACCCCTGGCGAAAGGGCTGCGCTGGCTTCCACGAACGCCCTCGGATGTACCAGCGCCGGGCAGACAAAGCCGGCTTTTGCCAGTTTCTCAAACACCTTGATGCGGATTTGTACATTGCCAATGCCGCCGACGGCGTTCACCGCCAGGCGTACCCCCTGCGCAAATAATTCGGGCAGAACTTCGCTGCCGCCCAGCACCGGCAAATCCATGATCTTTTCGCCGCGCGGGATGCCATCATCCACGATGCCAACCAGGCGATAACTCCCTAACAGCCGCGCCAAATCAATCAGCGACTTTCCGTGGCCGCCGCCGCCGTAGATGATGAGCGCGGTGGGGTCAAAAGCGCCTTCTGGCACGGCAAACTTTTCAACCTGGTCGGACTGCTCCAACATGCGGCGCACCATCGCTTCGGTGACCAGTTGATCGGTTGACAACTGGGATAAATCCAGGCCGCGCTGCTGAGCCAGCGCCAACGCAGGCCGGGTGATGCGCAAACCTGGTGGGGGCGGTTGTCCGAGCTGTGGACTGCTGACCTGTTCATTGGCGGGCGTCGGAGCGGCGGGCGGTTCCCAGGCTGGATCGCTGACCAGGTAGCACAACGTTTCGCCGGCGCGCCCTGTCTGCCCGGCCTGGAAGCGTAGACCGACCACATACCCTTCGCTCTCTGCTGCGACCTGGGCGTTGGCTTTGGTGGTCTCCACAGTGCAAAGCAGATCGCCGCTCTCTACATGCTGTCCTTCCTGGACATGCAATTCGGAGATGAGCGTTTCCGGTTCATTCGGATTGAGCAGCGGAATAACAACTTGAATAGGCGCGTTGGAGTCCTTCATGTGTTGAAGCTTACTTTCAATTTGTACACCTTCCCGGCGTTGGTGATGATGTAGATAGAGCCTTCGAGATCCACTTTGATGTCAAAGGCGTGACCCTCGTACTCCGAAGGGATCTGTTTGAGAGAGACGCCGGTGGCGTCAAAGATTTCGATGCCATCTTGATCCAGAATATAGATGCGCTGCTGCCCGTCAACCGCCAAATCCTCTGGCCTATCGAGCAGACCAGGCCCATCGCCTTTGCTGCCAAAGCGATCCACGAAACCGCCCTGCGGATCAAACAGATAGACCTGGTTTTGGCTTTCATCCAGTAAATAAATATTGCCCAAACCATCCACCGCCAGCCGCCGCACCTGAGATATTTCGGTTTTTTTCACCAGTCCCTCGGTGATCTGCGGCAGACGGTAAATCATCTGGCCGTTGGAGTCCATTTTGATCAAATCCAGCTCGCCGGCGGCGACATGCAGCGCGTAGATGTTATTCGCTGGATCTACTGCCAGGGCTTCGTACCAGGTGTCGGGGAAGCTGCGCGGTATGGCATCGCTTTGGCTGCCGCTGGCGGCGTCGAAGATCAGGATATGGCCGCGGCGGGCTATCAGCAGCCGCCCGGCGTAATCGGCAACCAGGTCAGATACGGTGATATACTCTTGATCGTCGGGGGGGATGTTGATCAGCGAAAGGAACTTACCCGTCGGATCGAATTTTTGCAGACGGCCATCCTGAAATTCCGCGGTGAAGAGGTTGCCATCGGGAGCCACTGCCACCCAACGCGCGTCATCGAACTGCCCCGGACCACTACCCCTGGCGCCAAATTGCAGCGCGATGCTGTAGCCTGGATTAATTGTGGGCATGGTGGTAGGAGCAATCTCTGCGGCTTGAGTGAGCTGCGCGGCTGGATCAACGACGACAGCCTGGGTGATGACTTGATGGATGCTCTGGCTAACCAGCCTGGTGGTGGAAAAAACCCCGCTGGCGATAAGCACGGCGGAGATGGCGCTGATGAGAACACAACTGACCGTTAAAATTGTGATTACTCCAACGATAGAACGGCGCGCCTGTGGCGCTTCTTGCTCAACGTCAATGGCTTGGCCGTCGACATGGATTACAATCGGCTGCGCGGCAGCGGCTATTGGCTGAGATTTCTGGGAGCGATATTCTGGGGGCACCAACACGGTGCTGCCGCAATATTGGCAGCGCACAGAGGGGGCTTCGTCCGGCACCGGAAGCGCTGCACCGCAGGTTGGACAATGGAATAATTGCGGGTTCGAGGACGTCGCTGAGGCGGCCAATTCAAATCTCCCTTCTTACCAATCAAGTGACTACCAATATGAACAGAAGCTATTTTAATCGCTTTGCGTC
>Ga0226835_1001653_pt1 | contig 11345 bp, 5 predicted proteins | sample LAC_MetaG_1_FD_163627 | JGI IMG/M metagenome (GOLD analysis project Ga0226835, IMG submission 163627) | Anaerobic ammonium oxidizing microbial communities from anammox membrane bioreactor (MBR) in UC Berkley, California, United States -... | ecosystem: Engineered > Bioreactor > Anaerobic >...
ATGTAGCGCGTGATGATGCTCCACTCGCTCTCGCCGTCCAGCCTGGCCGCCATGACAAAGTCTTCCTCGCGCATGCTGAGCATTTTTCCGCGCACTGTACGCGCCAGGCTCGTCCACCCGAAGATCGAGAGGATGATGGTGACGAAGAAGTAAGTGCGCAGCTGCGGCCAGTCCTGCGGGAGCGCCGCCGCCAGCGACATCCACAGTGGAATTTGCGGCAACGAGATCAAGACGTCGATGATGCGCATGATCACCTCGTCAATGACCCCGCCGAAGAAGCCAGCCACCCCTCCAAGCAGCAGCCCAAAAATGAACGAGAGGGCCACGCCGATCAACCCCACCGTGAGCGAGATGCGCCCCCCGAAGAAGATCCGCGAAAGAAGGTCTCGCCCCAGGCTGTCGGTGCCGAGCAAGAAGAACGGGTAAGGCTTGGTCAAATCGGGCTGGTCGATCCCGATCAGATGACGATCCCAGGAAATCAGTCCCCACAGTTTATAGGGGTCGCCCTTGGCAAAGAATTTAATGGGGAGGATCGTCTCAAAATCGGTTGTATACACCGGGCGCAGAGTCACCGGGTCGCGTCCGAAGACCATGTTGTAAACGAACGGCCCGCGGAACTTCCCGTTGTAATCAAAGAAATAGACATTCATGGGAGGCATGGCCGCATACTCTTTCATGCGGTGGAGTGGATCCCATGGCGCAATGACTTCAGCGAAAATGGCGATGATGTAAAAAATCGCCAAAACCACCATCGCCAGCTGAGCCAGTTTATGGCGTCGGAATTTCCACCATACCAGCTGCCACTGGCTGGCGCGGTAGAAGGCCTCATCTTTGGTAATGGCCTGCGTCCCGTTGTTCGGTACTTCTACCTTAGGCAGGGTCGTCTCGCTCATGATACCTCCAACCCACCAAAGCGAATGCGCGGATCAAGAGCCGCCAGCATGAGGTCTGAGATCAGGCTTCCCAGGGCAGTGAGGGTGCCGATGATAACGATATACGCCCCGGCGGTGTACATATCCTGGTTCATCAAAGCGCGCCACAGAACCGGCCCAGCCGTATCCAGGTTAAGCACAATCTCTACCACTGTCCCGCCGGAGAAGAACCACACCAGCAGCCACCCGAAGGTGCTCACAATGGGGTTGATGGCGATGCGCACGGGGTAGAGCATCAAAACTTTGAATTCCGAAAGCCCCTTCGCGCGGGCAACGGTCACATATTGCTTGCGCAGTTCATCGAGCATCGTAGCGCGCAGGGTACGAATCAGGTTCGCCGTGCCGCCAATGGCCAGGATGATCACCGGCAGCCAGATGTGCTTGAGAAAATCCACGAATCTGGCCCAGCTCCAGGGGGCGGTCTGAAACTCTTGAGAGAATAACCCCCCCACCTTCAAACCAAACCATGAGTAGGAGACATACATCAAAACCAGGGCCAGCAAAAAGCCAGGAACCGCCAGTCCGATGAACCCCAGGAAGGTAAAGAAGTAATCGACCACCGAGTATTGCTTAACCGCCACCAGGATTCCAACCGGAATAGCAAACGACCAGCAAACCACAAAGGCCAGAAACGCGATAAAGAAAGTCATCCCCATGCGTGAACCGATGATCTCGTTGACCGGCTTGCTGAACACGAAGGAATATCCAAAATCTCCCTTCGTGACAATATTCGTGATCCATTTCAGGTACTGGAGATGCATGGGCTTATCCAGACCATACATTTTGGTCAACCGCTGCACCTCGGCTTCATCGACCTGATATCCCGATGCTCTCAGACGATTAAGACGCTCTGTTAGAAAATCCCCCGGGGGTAGCTGAATAATAATAAACGCCAGAACGGAGATAATTAAAACCTGCGGGATCATCCGCAACAAACGCATTAGAATATAATTTACCATGCGAATTCACCTCCATCACAGTCCACGAACGCCGTCCCAGCCGGCATCCTAATGGACTACCGGACATAGGCCCGGAAGAGCCTATATCCGGTAGTCTCATGGAACTCAACGGGTGCTACGCACGCACGCCGCCCTCATAGAAGAAGGCTTCGGGGTGGTAGGTGGAAAGGCCGTAGGTATCCCAGCCGATGTAGGCCTTGGCCGGAGGCAGGTTCCGCAGGTTCTTGTTGAACAGCAGCGGCGCGGGGCACTCGAGCACCAGGCCAATCTCCAGCGGGTTGTCAGCCAGCCAGTCAAAGATTTGCTGACCGAGCTTCACACGCTCATCTTCCGAGACCACCGAGGTCATCTGGTCATAAATGTTGAGCAGTCTCTTGATGTGATCCGGGGGTTCCACCAGCCCAGGAGCCGACTTATCGGGAGCCTGGTACCACTGCGCCCATTTCGCGGCCGGGCCCGCCTGGCCTTCGTTCGTGGTCGGGATGAACCAGCACATCTCGATGGGCATCAGCATGTCGGTGCAGCGGTCGGCGTGCCACACGGTAACATGAACCTGCCCGTTCGTCTTCCGTTCCACCAGGAGCGAGTCCTGAACCTCTTTGGTGGTTGCATCAATACCCACCTCGCGCCAGTACCCGATGATCATTTCGGTGATCTTGGGTACCGCCGGTCCAACGCGGATACCCGAGTGTTCAAGGTTGTAGGTGAGCTTGGTGCCATCCGGGCGGGTGCGCATGCCATCGGGGCCCTTCTTCAGGCCCATCTCATCCAGCAGGCGGTTGGCTTCGTCCGGGTCGTACTGAGCATAGGCCGTGCCGTACTTCTCTTTGTAGTACTTGGAGGCCGGCATGGGAGACATCTGCCCCATACGTGCGGTGCCGAAGAAGATCGTCTGGTTAATTTCCTCGCGATCGATCGCCAGCGAGAGCGCCTTGACGAAGCGCGGATCATTGACGATATCGTACAGCCCCTGATCCATCTTACCCTCGTCCGTGAACGGCGCATGGTTGGGGAAGATCGTCACCCGGTCGCCCATGCAGGAGATGTAATCGCCCACGATGAAGTTCGCCTTGGGCTCGTTCTCTTTGTAGAACGGATACTCCATCATGGTGACTTCGTGCTGACCAACCAGGTCGAGCTCGCTCTGAGCGATCTTGAGCTTGGTCACCTCGGTGTTCGCGGCGTAATCGAAGCGCATCTTGTCGATGTAGGGGAGCTGATTACCCGCTTCGTCAACCTTCCAGTAATAGGGGTTGCGTTCCCACAGGTAGATACCCTCTTTCGGGTGCTCCACCACGTTCCAGGCCATGAACTTGGGGAACTCAAGGATGCCATCCGGCCCGCCCCAGACGCCCGGCACTACCTTGGAGTTGTAGTACTGCACCCAGGTCTCCAGTTTGGCGACTTTGGCGGCTTCTTCCAGCTTGGCCTTGTCGGTATATTTGGCGTGGAATTGCTTGAGATAGTGACTGGGGAAGATGAAGCCGTCATTGCCCGACCAACGGGTCATATGAGCGGCAAAGTTCCCGAAGGGCACCACAAAGGTAAAGCGGAAGGTGTAATCGTCCAGGATGTCCACCTTCATGTTTTCACCACCAAAGCGGAACTGCCACCATGGCGCGGCGTTGATGTCGGTATCGGCCATGTGATCTTCCCACCAGAAGCGTACGTCCTCGGTGGTGATCGGCTCGCCATCCGACCACTTCATGCCCTTGCGCAGGCGCATCGTCCAGGTCTTGCCATCGGGAGTAACTTCCCAGCTTTCCAGCACGTTGGGCACGATCGTCTTGCCATCTTCCGCATAGACCAGCATGCGCTCGACGATCAGGTCGTAGGCGCTCACCCACCAGACCGGGTCAAACATATTGATGCGCAGTTCACCGCCATAGACACCAATCGCCTGGCGATTGCTCACCACCAGCGGATTCTCCGGCAGGCGTTCTTCCAGCGGCGGCAACTTGCCGCTATCCACCAGCGGTTGCAGCATGGGGGGTTCTTTGACGGCAGCGGGCATTTCCGGCGCTTTGGTCGGTTCAGCCTGAGGCTGCTCGGGAGCTTTGGTCGGTTCGGCCTGGGGTTGTTCAGGGGCTTGCGTCTCAGGCGGTTTGGGGCTGCAGGCCGCAGCCACAGCTCCAAGGACAGCCACCGATGAGAGCTTGATAAAATCTCGACGCTTCAACTTGCGGTCCATTCTCTTTCCTCCAATTTCTCAGACAAAAAAGGAAATCCGAAGTATCTATCCGGTGAACGCCACCGGCACCGAATTGGGTCATCGCATCTGTTCTTCCTTATCCTCGTCCTCCGTTTTTTTCCAAAATATGGCTTCACTTTAGCATAGCATCCTGTATTACGAAATTCTTGCATTTTACGGACATGGTTTTGGATTATTAGGACATATCGCCCGGTTATTCCACCTCATCTCCAAAGTCCAGCCGCAGGAGGTAATCCTCCGTGCGCACCTCCATCTTCTCACAGGGCAATGGAACCTGCGTGAACGGATTGTCGAAGTGCAGGAAGCCATGCAGGGGCTGTTCCTCGCCGTTGACGGTCAAAGGGGCCTCCCAACCAAAAGTCAACACCTCACCCCGGATCGTCTCCCATCTCACCTGCTGCCCATCCACATGCAGCGGAGCCGCCAGCACCTTCTGCTGGAAGGAGGCAAAATCTCCATCCAGCGCCGCCCTTCCGATTTGACAGAGCCAGACGTTCTCCAGCCCTTCAGAACGTAATTCCCGGTATGCTGCTCGGCCGCTGTCGGCAATTTGCATGCCGTTCACGGCAATGAGCGCCAGGTAACCCTCTCCCTGCCGGGCAAAAGCCGCGTTGCCCTGCAGGGCATACTCGTCGAACGACCGGGTGGGGAAATAGGCGTGAGTAAACGGCATCCGGGCATCGGCGGGAAGCTTGTAAAGGGCGATCAGAGCATCCTTCCACTGAGCCACCCGCGGCAGCGCGCCATTTCCAAGCCAGAAATTGGGCGTGTGGATGTCATTCTCCTGCGCGCACCCCGGGTGATTGACGAACACCGGCGCCTGCGGCCCCAGTGTGGCCTGCCAGATATGTTCACGCGTTCCCCGTTCGCCGGGGCGATAATCCTGCGCCGAACAGAGCATCGCATCGGGCGTTCGGTAGGTAACCTTATTCACCGTCCGGTCAGCGCAACCCTGCTGTTCCCGGCTCCACACTTCGCCGGGCAGGCTGGCGGCAATATCGGCGAAAATGGGCGGTAATTCGTATTTCCGCAGACACGCCAGACTCACTGTGCCAGCGATATGGCGGTTGAACACACCCATCCCCCACATCAACCGTGTGATCCCGCTGGTGGCTTCCAGATATCCGCTCTTCAGGCTCCAGGTCGTTGCCCAGCCGCGGGTCGATCCGAACACTCCCCGGAAGGAATTGAGCGCCAGCGAGAAAAAGATCTTATCCATCAGCACCGATCCAAGTTCCCAGACCGCCTCCGTGCGCGCCAGATCGACCAGGAAACCCAGGGCGGTCAGCGTATCGGCATAAATTTCCGGCGAATCCCAGCCGCTGAACCCCCATCGGCCATGCTCTTTCATCCAGGCCAGAGCGCTGGCCTCGCCCCGTTTTCGCAGCATTTGGCCGGTGATCCCCAGCGGCTGAAAGGTCGCTTCGGGGTAGAGCTGCCCGGCCAAAATCTGGCACACCGCCCGCAGAAAACCGGCGCTTTCGGCGGGCCTCAGCGAAGAATCGACCGGGGGAACCTCAACGGGGAAAGCATACTCAACCACCCCCGCCTTAATTTCCTTTTTGATCCAGCGCGGGAAGTCGGGCTGGCTGCCGAACCTGCCTACAGCGCCCAGCAACCCTAAAAGCTGGCGTTCGCTGGCAAGTTCCTGCCTTTTGACGCTTTCGAGAGAGCGAAAGATCACCTGACGATCAATTTGTTTCCAACGGCCCAGGGCCATTTTCGCAATTTCTGCAAACAGGTCATCTTCACGCCGCGCGGCGTCGATCAACGCTTCCTGACGCCGCTCTTCGGCGCTGCCGTAGGGCCCATCCGAAAACCGGTTGCGCCCCATTACCCAGGCGGGCAATTTTTTGGTCACCCGGATATGCCTGTCGTACATCTCCCAGGCGCGCGGCATGAGGAAGGCATGGTAAGGGCCTTCCAAAAGCGAAACCGAATCGCCCAGGAAAAGCGCCTGCCCCGGTTCACCCACAGCCTCGGCCTGCCCATAAATACGCCCTGTGGTGGTCTGTAAACGCACATCCTGGTAGACCTCTTTTTCGATCCAGTCCGGCCAGTGCAGGTATACTTCCTGCCCGGCCGCATAGACATCCCGGTCAAGGTACACCTGGTTGAACACTCGCTCCAGATCATTGCGCCGATCCAGCGCGGGAATCAGTGTGGGAATTTGCACCTGAATCCCTTCGCCATCCACTCGGAGCGCCACAACCAGCAGTCCATCGGGGGCGGCGATCCCACCGAACCGTATCAGAACATCGTTGGTCCCTTCCCTGAGATCCACGGTAAAGCTCGTCTCTACAGGCGCATCCGACAGCGGCGCCCACTGGAGTACCCGTTCATCATTGACCCAGACATCAGCCACGCCTGCCGTGACCAGCGTGAACGTCGCCTGGCGAGACTCAGAGCTGACCAGCTGCGTGTACGCCCAGGATCGGAGGTAAGCCCCTTCAGCCACCGCCTGAGAATGATCAATCCAGTGATCTTCCAGACAGCGGTAATAGGACCATTCCCCTTCATATGTGCCAATTTTGAACTTCCCCTCCTGCAGGGGGCCGCATTCCACCGGCTGGCGGGTAATGCCCGACCGCTCATCGGCAAAAGACGCCACGATCTGGCGTTTCTCTTCCTCGGCCAGCGCCGCCAACGGCCTGCCCGGCGAAAGGCTTTGCGGCCCTGCCACTAACCAGTTGTGAATGAACCCCTTCTCCAACGGATAAGCCACGTACGATAATGTCATTTTCTTCTCCACACACAGCAAAGGTAAGATCAGGTATAACGTTGTGCCAGGCGGCCCCTGCAGCGGGGCTCTTTTCAGGATAGGCGAGGTTTGCGACTCGAAAGATAAATAGCTCCAACCCCAACCGTCAATTCAATCGCCAGGAGCACCCAGCGGATCCAGGGTAAGGGGATAGGATCAACCCAGATGGCTTTGACGGCATCGGCAAGGAAGATCAATAACACCTGTGGGCCGAGCACCCGTCCCAGGCGCCGGCTCAGATCACCCTTTTTTACCCCTGTCCGGAAATAATTTTCCACCACGATCATCAAAATCACCCAGATCAGCCCGGTGCCGAATACAAAAACCCGGTCCGCAAATTGAGCCTGCAGGCGGCGCTGGAAGCTTTCACCAATGAAATAGATGCCCAGCATGCCCAGCAGCGCATCGCGGCCCAGCAACATAAACCCGAGCCAAAGCAGGAACGAAACAATCCACATGGTGTAAGCCAGGAGATACCCTGACCATTGTTGAAACTTCTTCATGGTATCTTTCTCGATTCTACTCTTTTAGAAGCTTAAATGCCCAACCTCGAGAGCACCTGCAGAAAATCGCCATACAGAACGGGCATTTGCAGGTGGATATCCGCCCGGGCATTGAAATGCCCATCGGTTTCTCCCTGCCACGAACACACCACAACCGGAATGCACGCGGTAAACTTATTCGACCTGAGCCCCGGCAGAATGGTACGGCTATAGATCGAAAAGGGTCCGGCTTCCATGATGATCAACGCTGGCTTTTCACTCATGGCTACTGCAATCACGGCCTGTTCATCAGGAGCGGAAAACAGCAAGGGGTGCGCCGATTCAGCCACATACCTGCGCATCAGATAACAGAAATGGGAATCGACGCCAATGACCAGAATGCTGTTGTTGCTCGAATGACTCATGGCCTCCCCGTTGTTTCATCCGTCTGCCGGTAGGAAAAAAGCAGAACTCTCTCCTTTCTCTAAATGTAATAATCTCATCAGATAATTTCTTCCACTATTCGGACGAACACTTGTATTTCTCGGACAATTCAACCGCACTGGCTTTGAACGTAAGCCCGCGGCGAAATGCCCACCTCTTCACGGAAGACGCGGGTGAAGTACCCTCCAGACGAAAATCCCGCTTCCATCGCCACTTCAGTAATGCTCAGCTTTCCCTGATCCAGCAGACCTTTGGCCACTTTGACCCGAAAACGATTGAGATACGTAATCGGCGAAAGGCCGATTTCATTCTGGAAGCACCGCGCCAGGTGCCGTTCGCTCACCCCCACGTGTGCGGCAATATCGCTGCGCGAAATGTCTTCCTTGTAATGCGAGTGAATATACGCCATGGCCTTCAAAACCAGCCGCTGAGATTCAGTCCCCGGCTTCCGCGAGCGCATAAGGGCGGTGGTCAGAGTTTCGAGCATTTCCTCCTTCGTGAAAATGCCCTTACCGAGAACCGCCGTCGCCCCCTGATTGAGGCGTTGAATATCTTCTTCGGTGAGCGCCTGCCCGGTGACCACCACTACCGGAATGTTGCGGCTAGACTCGCTGGCGCGCAGGGCATCTAAAACCGCAAACCCATCCATCTCCGGCATCATTAAATCCAGAAGGATCAGATCGGGGCGCTCCTGCTTCACGCGATCAAGCGCCTCGCGCCCACTACTGGCGAGCAACACCCGGTTGTCATGCGACTGGGCCTCAACAATCCGGCGATGTAAATCTAAAATCCCCGGGTCATCGTCCACAATCAACACGGTTTTTCCGCCAGGCTGATCCTGCCCGGTGAGAACGCTCTGGATATCAAGAGACATCAGCGCTTCGGTGAGCACCGCCGCATCGACCGGCTTGGTCATATAATTCAATTCCAACAGAGCTCCTGCCCCCTCTCCGCCATCCTCCAGCGCATAGAAGAAAACCGGCACATCTGCGGTGGCTGGCTTTTCTTTCAAGTGCTTAAGAATGTCCCAGCCCCATTTACTTGCAAGGCCGCGATCCAGAATGACCGCTTCGGGTTGTTCCTGGTAAATCCAGTCTCGCCAGCTCTTCTCATCCTCCGCCATTTGCAGATCCACTTCGAACCCTGCATTGGAAAGGTGCCCGAGAAGAACCTCTCCAGACTCCCGCTCTTCAGCCAGGATCAATACCCGCTGGCGGTCTTCCAGAACGCCCCCGGATTCTTCTACCGGGATGGGGTGATCGATGACCGGGAGGGTAAAATAAAACATCGAACCTTCCCCTTCTTTCCCCGAGGAGCACACGGCCAGTTTTCCGCCATGCATTTCTACCAGACGACGGCAAATCGAAAGCCCCAGACCAAACCCGCCAAAACCTCGCGCTGTGGTGCGGGAAGATTGGCGGAATTCATCAAAAATCACCTCCTGCTCTTCCGGGGGAATCCCCAATCCGCTGTCGCTGATCGCCACTGTAACCCGGTGGTCTTCGACGAAGGCCGTCAGTAAAACATACCCCTGCTGAGTGAACTTGACCGCGTTGGTAATCAGATTCAAAATGATCTGGCGCAGGCGCGTGCGGTCGCCAAGCACCCAGGGGAGATGACGTGGATACTCAGCAGACCAGGTCAGCCCTTTATCGCGCGCAAGTTGCTTCCCGATCACCGCGACCGAGTCGAGCACCTCGTGCAGATCCAGCGGCTCGCAGGAAAGGCGAATCGTCCCCACATCCAGGCTGCTCAATTCGATCACATCGCGAATTAAGCCATCCAGATGCTGGGCGCTGATATAAATACGCTCAAGGTCTTCCCAGTTTACGCGCGCCACGCCGTTCTGGTGGGTTTCCCGTTCTCGCAGGAGCATATTACTCAGCCCGGAGATCAGGTTGAGGGGGGTGCGTAATTCGTGGCTGACCATCGAAAGGAAACGGCTTTTCAGGCGATTGGCCTCTTCTGCCTCTCGACGCGAGGCCAGCGCCTCCTGATACAGACGGATGCTTTTAATCGCCGCCATGAGCTGCCCGTTGACCAGCCCAAATTGTTCTAGGTTGCTCCCTTCGTAGGCTACAAACCCTTCTGTCTTTTCCCCCGATTGCAGCGGAAGTAAGACCAGGTTGAACGGCTCATAACTCGAATACAGCCCCGCCGGAGGAAATTGCCGTGTCACAAACCGACGTTGCCCGCCGTTCGCCTCCATCCCGGCCGCCTGACGGCTCCAGGCAAATGAGTCATTGTTTTCTTCCTCATAAAAGAACACCTCGGCATGGCGGATTCCCAGGAGCGGCATGAAGCGATGAAAGACATCGATGAGGCCTGCCTCGCTGCCCGCCGCAAAGAACTGGGCCATCATCAGGCTGTTCACCTGAGCCAGAGACGAGCTGTGCACCAGATTACGGTAGGACTCGCGCCGTGCCAGATCGCTGATCGCCACCCGGGCCTGATCAAGCATCTCTTCGGCCAACCGTTGCCGACCCGACCACGTACTGCCAAGGATCTCTCCAAGTCCCTCGCGGAGAACAGTGATTGCCTTCTGGCAGACGTGCAAATCTTCTCCCCGCATCGACAGGAAATCTAAAACCTGCTGGAGCGACTCTCGAAACCGCACCGGCTCCTGGGCTTCAATGCTGGCGAAAAAGCTTTCGGTCAGGCGCCGACTCAACCGTTCGACTTCATGGAATGCCATCAACCCGATATCATTGAACAGCACATTGGCTATCAGCTCGCTCAATTCATCTTTCAGAGAAACGCCGGGGGCGCTCCCGGCGCTCCGCCCTGCGATTCTTACCGAAGCCCCCTCCACATCTCCCGGCAAACAGCCACACGACTCGCGGATCACCAGTCTTGTCGGCACGTGCACCACCGGGGGATTCTTGTCCTCTCCGGTGAGAATCTCCTGCAACACTTCGGCCGTGCGATACCCCATCTCAAACATGGGATAATGCACAGTAGTTAAAGAAGGCACATTGGCCCGCGCCTCCAGGCGATCGTCAAAACCAATGACCGCCACGTCATGCGGGACGTGCAGGCCGACTTCGCGCAACACTTCGATCGCCCCGATAGCCGACTGATCGTTACTGGCGATCAGGGCGCTGAAGGGGCGTCTCTTCGACAGCAGCCGTTGCATGGCTTCACGGCCGCCCGCCTCGTTGTGATAACCATATTCCACCAGTTCCGGATCGTAAGACAGGCCGGCGTCAACCAGTCCCTGCTGGTATCCTCGCAACCGGGCAATGCTATCTCCCTCCAGGTTAGAACGCCTCCCCGCAATGAAGGCAATCTGCCGGTGACCGTGCTCAATCAGATGAAAGAGCGCCTGCCTGACCCCATTATAGTTATCCACCATGGCCCCTGGCCCGGCCTGCCAGTCTCCGGTATAGGCCACCGGGAACCTCCGCGCCTGCAAATCCTGGATATACTCTAACCCGGCCGGGTTATGAAAGGGGGGAATGACCAGAATGCCATCGCAGTTCCAGTGCCCTACGGGGACGAAATCGACATCGGGGAGATTTAACGGCCAGGCCGGCCGATTGACGCTGGTGTGTA
>Ga0226835_1001655_pt1 | contig 11342 bp, 9 predicted proteins | sample LAC_MetaG_1_FD_163627 | JGI IMG/M metagenome (GOLD analysis project Ga0226835, IMG submission 163627) | Anaerobic ammonium oxidizing microbial communities from anammox membrane bioreactor (MBR) in UC Berkley, California, United States -... | ecosystem: Engineered > Bioreactor > Anaerobic >...
TACACTTTCGCTGTTCTCAGCACCTTTCGACTGGCGCTGTCCAGTAAGACCCCATCTGTATACGTGCCGCCCGTGTCGATCCCCAGGTACCATTTCGCTTCAAACGTCATTGATCCTAACTCCTATCGGTCAGGCGATGCGCAGCGATTGAATAACCGTTTATTGTAAACATCCTTTCGGCCTGGTCTGCTCGCTCAGCGCATCTCTGTACCAGCACCGCCCTTTTCATCCACAGGCAAGGCGTCAGGCCAGATCAATCAGCAAAACCTGGCCCTGCGGAGCGGCCTGCGATGTGTACCGGTCAGAGAAGCGTTTCGAGCCTTATTTCGTTCCTTCCCGGGATGGATGATGGCTTCTCTCGGAAAACTCTCCGCGCCATCATCCATCCTGTGGGCTTCATCACCTTTGGTAGATAAAGCGTACCTGCCCGGTCAATCCCCACGGCCAGAATACATAATCCGGAGTGAAGCTTTCATCGGTGCGCCGGAAGGAGCGCCAGTCCGTCCAGGGTTCATGTTCGGGGGCGCGGTGAAGCGGGCCAAGCATATTGCGCGGGCTGCCAACCACTTCAATCCCAACCCGGTTTTCTCCGGGCCGAAGGAAGGAGGTGAGCTCCAGGCCGTTTGCCGCCCGCCATGGTATGTGCCCCACCCGTCGATCGTTCACGTGAACCGCCACATGCACCCCACTGAAGGGTCCAAGATGGAGAAAGACGCGCTCCCCCGGAGAAAATTCCAGGCGGGCATGGTAAATCATCGCACCGGCATAGTGCGGGTACCCCTGGGCAGTCCAATCGCCGGTGTGCAACCGCTCCGGTTCCGCAACGATCACCCGATCGAGTGAAACGCCAAAATCTCCCAGCAGGTAACAGTCTTCCAGCTCCATGGCCTGGGTGTAGGCACAGGAAAGGGTCAACTCATTGTCTCCGATTTGTAATGCGGGAAGGAGCACCTTTTTAAAGGCACGGTCGAGATACCACCCCGCCGGACTCGCGGCAACCTTCTGTCCGTTCAACTCCACTTCAAAAAGCTCAGCGCTTTCCAGGAGCAAATACACCGGCTTCTGCGGCACGACCTCAACCTTGAAAGTGAAGCGCATCTCCATGGGCGTGCCATCGCCGGGGTGAGGGTTCAGTGCCCAGCGATAACGCTGAGGAAGGCCATTGTAATAAATCGAACGCATGCCCAGCCTGCGGCGCAATTCGTCCTGCGCCTGCCACACCTGCATCTGCCCAGACCATGCTTCACCCTTCATCCGCCACTGGCAATAATCGAGCGTGAGCAGGTTTGGGTCGGTGCGGCTGAACTCAAAAGATGGCCCGGCAAAGCAGACACGCTCCTGAGCCTGACCCTGCCACACGCCGCCCCCCCGCAGCCCTTCGCCAGGCTGGCCCGCCCCGGCTGGAGAACGCGAGATCACATACAACCGCGAACCGGCAGGGGCGAATTCGGCTTCAAAGTGGAACATCCCCTCGCGCAGAGTGGCCTGCACGGGGCGTATTTCGCCGGTGAGAGCGTCCCACTCTTCCAGCCGCCCCCCAGCAAACTCTCCCGCTTCCAGCGCCACATTCACCCGGTAACTCTGAAGACGATCGTTATTGACCACAAAGAAAGCCATCCCCTCTTCCATTTTGCGCTGCATGGTAAGCAGGCGAGCGGCCTGCTGGCCCTGGGGTGTCACAAGCGAAATCCGCCGCGGGAGAAGCCCCTCAAGGGTGACATTGAGCTGAGCGGGGGTTTTTAGAACGGTGAAGCCGGGCTTTTTCCAGAGCTCCTTCAGCTTCGAGTCAGGAACGCCGGCCACGCAATCGGGCAAAGGCTCAAAGCCCACCACCGCACCGCCAGCATCCAGGAAACGGCCCAGCAGAGCCACGGTGGAGGGCAGGAGGGTCCTGGTTTCGGGCGGGATGACCACCACCCGATAGCGCGCCTGCCCCACCCCAATCTGATTTCCTTCCACCAACCCGTCGGAGGCCAGAATCTGCTCATCGCCAAAATCAAAATCGTAATGCGTGGCAAGCTGAGCCTGAACAAAGGTGTTCAACCGTTCACCAAAGGCGTTTACCTGCTGCAAACGTTCTTCTCCCTCACCCAGCATCATCCAGCCCGTCGAGACCGGATGGACCATCAGCACGTCGCGCACGGCGCGTCCCCTGCTTAAAATGCTCCCCAGGCGGGCAAAGTAATCTTCTACCACCCCGTTGTACTCCCACCAGGTAGTATTGTAGTTAAAGGAAGGCGGGTAATCCCGCTTGCGGCAACCGCGCAGAGAATACAACGCCAGGTGCTGACAGCGCAGATTCACCCCCAGCACGTATTGCCAGTCGCCGTTCCACTTCTGCCCTTCAAAGGTGAACTCCCAGCCCGAACAACCATACGTTTCGGAGAGCACCCGTTCCCGCCCAAATTGATTGGCCACACTGCTGCATTGCTTAATAGTGATGAACTCGTGGTTTTGCTCGGTGAGCATGTCGATCCCGGGCACCTGCTGGTAACGGTAATGCGGCATAATGGCCCCGCCTCGCAAAATACCGTACCCCATCTCGGCTTCGTTGAGGTAATGGCCGGTAAAAGCCAACCCGTGGGCCTCGCACCACTCCCCCAGCTGTCTGGAATAGGCTTCGGTAAAACGCTGGCTGATGGTATGCCAGAAGTCATGCCGAACCCTGGCGGCCGGCTCGCCGTCGTAAAAAAGCCAGGGAAGGGCCTCCAGCAGGTCCCAGCCGCGGCGCTCACGGAACATCTCCGCCAGGCCATCTGTCCAGGGAAGCGCCCGCCGCCCGCCTGGCGAATGGTGGCTGAAAATATTTGGCTCATCGGTAAAGATGCCCGGCACCGTCCGGCCAAACTCTTCACCGACCTCCTTCCGATAAGCTTCGTAGGTAATGTCAAGGAAGGCCGCTACCGAATCGGGGTTGAGATTATCGGCGTAGGCATCGTCGTTGAACCACTCACTCGCGCCCGAAATCTCGCGCCGGAAGATCAAAGCCACCTCGCCCGGCTGAAGTTGTTCCTGCGATGAAGTCAACCTGCGGGCAGATTTAATTTCATTCCCATCAATCACCGCCGCAAAGAGGGCCAGCGCCTCATCGGCATCGGGAGGAAAGCCGGGGCGCTCTTCCACCGAGAGGACCTTCGCCCGGAAGGCATCACCGCCGCGCGCTGGCACCAGCCCCCCTGCAAAGCCCGAAGGCCAGCGGTCTTCATCGTACAACCAGGCATACATCCCCGCCTGCCGGGCCGCCTGCACCGTCTGACGGATGCACTCCATCCATTCCGGCCCCATGTAAGGGGTCTCCAATCCTTCTCGTGAATGCATGAAGAACCCGCCCATGCCGTGGGCTTTCATATCGTGCACCTGCCGCACCAGTTCATCCACCTGCAGACGATCGTTCCACGACCAGAAAGGCGCCCCTCGATACGTGGCGGGAGGGGTTAAGAAATCCTTGCGAATCTTTTCCATAATGTCCGTTCCTGTGAATGACAAAACATCCCGTATAACCGAGAAGAACGCCCCCGGCATTCCGAATTACCGGGGAACCTGAACCGTTCTCGATTAAAGTGTACTACAGGCTCGAAAAGCGATTGATCATTTTACGCGTCGAACTTCTCCCCTGCCTTTCAGGTCAAGCGTCTCGTCTGACAGCGCGGCGGCAGGCATCTACAAATGCCGGGATGGAGAGCGGCGTTTCGGCCAACCCTAAACGTTTGGCCAGCCGCACCAGTTGTGGAGGTTCAACATTGGTCTGAGCCAGCATTTCGGCTTCTCCCAGCACCTTGTTCGCCGGGCCATCCAGCAGCACCCGCCCGCCCCCCAGGGCAATGACCCGCGCAAAGTTCTCGGCGCAAAAATCCATGTCGTGGGTAATGGTGATCACCGTCTTCCCTTCTTCTCTCAGCGCTGCGATGACACTGGCAATGCGCACCACACTTTGCCAGTCCTGGCCGGTGGTAGGTTCGTCAAAGATCACGATGGGGGTATCCATCGAAAGCACCGCCGCCAGGGCGACCATCTTACGCCAGGTGGGAGAAAGATCATACGGATTGGCGCCCTCTCGCCCGGCGAGTCCGGTCATTACAAGGGCGCGGCGAACGAGTTGTTCCACCTTCTCCGGCGCATATCCCAGATTTCGCGGCCCAAAGGATACTTCCTCGATCACGGTTTTACAGAAAAGCTGATCATCTGGATTTTGAAACACATACCCCACCCGCGAGGCCAGGCGGGCCACCGAAACAGCGCGGGTATCCCAGCCGCCCACCCGAACGCTGCCGCGAGATGGCTTTAACAGCCCGTTGAAATGCTTTACCAGGGTGGTTTTCCCCGATCCGTTCTGCCCCACCATAGCCACCAGTTCGCCGCTCTCAACGCGCAGGGTGATGCCACAGAGCGCCTCTACCCCGCCCGGATAACTGAAGTGAAGGTCTTCGACTTCAATATTCATGACCACCCCAGCCCTTCGCGGAAGCCCGCTTCTGCCTCTTCAAGCGTCACCGGAAGGCGGCGGGAAGGCGGCCACAGGGCTTCCTTCCGGGCCTCACGGGCAGCCAGGGTATAACGCGAGAAGCCGAAATGGTGTTCCAGCAAACGTTCGTCGGTAAGTACCTCCGCGGGGGCGCCTTCGGCAAGAATGCGCCCGTTTTCAAGGGCAATAACCCGGTCGGCAAATGCGGCCACCCATTCCAGTTTATGCTCCACCATCAATACCGTCATCCCCCTCTGAGCCAGGTTTCGGATCACCTCGAACACCTCGCGCGTGCCTACCGGGTCGAGTTGAGAGGTCGGCTCGTCCAGAACCAGCACCCTGGGTTCCATGACCAGAATCGAAGCCAGGGCCACACGCTGCTGCTGCCCGCCGGAAAGCGCATACGGTGAGCGCTCCGCCAGATCAGTGATGCCGGTCAGAGCCATGGCCCGCTCCACACGGGCGGGCATTTCTTCCCGGTTCACCCCCAGATTCTCCAGGCCAAAGGCAATTTCCTCAAAAACTGTGTATTTTGCCCCTGAAATCTGGTTGAACGGATTCTGAAAAACCAGCCCCACACTGCGCACCCGTTGCTCCAGGCTGGCCTGGCGGCTTTCTACGCCTGCCACCTCCACCGTGCCTTCCAGTTCTCCCTTAAAAAAGTACGGGATGAAACCGGCTATTGTATAACACAGGGTCGATTTTCCCGCGCCATTGGGGCCAATGACGGCCACGAACTCCCCTTCATCCATTTGCAGGGAAAGATCCTCCAGCGCCGGTTGTTCGGTCATCGGGTAACGATAGGTGACGTGTTGCAGGTTGATGATGGGCATGAACGGCGCTCCTTCAGCCAAGAATGCGTACCACCAGAGAGAGTACCACCAGCCCCACCATCAACCAGCGCGCGGTGCGGTCAAACGATGTGTCGGTGATTTCACGGTAAGAAGTCTTCGGCAGAGTGGCAGAAAAAGCCCGCGCCTCGATGGCAATGGCGCGTTCCTCCACCTCCACCAGCGAACCAAAAACCAGCGGCCCTACCAGCGGCACCAGCGCCCGCACCCTGCGAATGAGCGAACCCTCCACCTCTAAACCGCGCGAACGCTGAGCGGCGATGATCGTCTGAGCCTTGGCCTGCATTTGCGGAAGAATTTGCAGGGTAGAGATGATTACGTAAGCGACTGTTCCCGGTAACCCCCTGCGGGTGAGGTCGGTCATTAATTCGCTGGGATGCGTGGTGAGCAGAAGCAAAATGAAAGACGAGACCATCCCGAAGATTCGGGTGGAGATTAAAAAGGCCCGGGCAACGCTCTCCAGTGAAACCCTGAGAAACCAGAAGCGGAAAAGCAGGGTCTCTCCGCCGGGCAAAAAGAGGCTCTGCATGATGAAGATAAAGCCAGTCACCGGCACCAGCAGGCGAAGCGCCGCGGCAAAAAATTCCCGCCCCACCTGCCCGATGACAGTTAATGGGAAGACCACCAGCAGAATGAGGCAAAGAGACGTCCAGTACCAGGGGCTGAAAAAAGAGATCAGCACCAGGGCAAAGACCAGCGTCAGCTTGGTGAGCGGGTTCAAACGGTGGATGGGGCTGTTGCGTTGAATGTAAAACGAGAGCCGTTCGTGCATGAGGAGCCTCTGCGGGGAGCTACCCTGAAAGAGCGGCCCCCCGCCCGAACTTTATCCTTACCGGATACGCGAAGAGAGCAGGCCCACCACAACCACCACTGCGGCAACCGCCAGACCGATCCAGAGGAAGGTTGGGTTGATCAGGTTGGCCACCAGAATGGCCAGTACGACGAAAATCCCCACCCCGATAAACAACGCCCGGCGATCGTCCTTTTCGGGGGCGGCATTTTCAGCCCGCGGGAAGCGGGCCAGATACCGTGCAGAAAGCCCGTGTAAAATCGCGAAGGCCAGAAAGGCCGTGGAGATTTTATCCACCGGTTCCACGAGGAAATTGGTGCTGAGCACTGAGGTGAGCAAATCTCGCCCGGTTTGCAGCAGGTAAGCCGTGATGATGCTGGAACCGCTGGCCGTAATTCCCCCGTAAAGGTAGACGCTGATCGGCGTCGAGACGATGGCTGCGGTGAGAGCTACGATGAACCCGGTGACGGCCACCTTCCAGGTGTTGCGGAACAGCCCGCCCCGGGCACACCACCCGGTCACAAAGCCGATAAAAAGCGCCACCGGGAACCATGGAAAGGCATTCGGATCAATGGCTAGCCCCCAGATGATATTGGAAAGCGTGCCCGTGAGCGCGCCCGCCCACGGCCCGCACACCACCGCCACCAGCATGGTGCCGATGGAGTCCAGGAACACTGGCAACTTGAGCAACACCACAATTTGACCAATGACCACATTGATGGCAATCGCCACCGGAATGAGCACCCAGGTCATCGTATTAAAGTCCTTTTTGATCGACTCGAGCAATTTCATGAGGCCCTCCTGAAAAAGAAAAACGGAAGAACAGCTTGATTATAGAAAAAGAACCCATAAATCATCCCCGAGTCACGCCACTCAACCGGGGATTTTTCTACTCAACCGTTCCATGCGCTCGATGAAAAGCTCGATGAAGTCTCTCCCGCGCACGCCAAGCGCCACCTTCATATTGGGTGGGTTTCCGGTCATGCGGTAAAAATCGGCGAACGTCTTCCCCATGGAGACGCCCCCCTGGATATCCACATCCACAAAGTGTTCTTCATATGTGCATAGCTCCGGCGCAAAAAGAAGCGCCAGCGCCAGCGGATCATTGATGACACAGCCCTCCATCTTTTGGTAAGCGTCGTGAAACTCCATATAAAAGCGGGTGGCATCAGCGATAAATCGCGGGACGGGAGAATCGATCTTTAGAAGTCGCGCCACGTCGCCAGGAGTAAGGATGCATTGATAGGTCACATCCAGAGGCACCAGGGTGATGGGCGCCCCGCTGTGATACACAATGTGCGCCGCATGAGGATCGACATACACATTGAACTCCGCCAGGGGCGTAGTGTTCCCCTGATGGCGAATCGCCCCGCCCATGATGATTAACTCGGCAATAGCCGGAATAACCCGCGGTTCGCGGCGCATCGCCAGCGCCAGGTTGGTCAGCGGGCCAATACACACCAGGGTAATCTCCCCCGGGGCGGCCAGCAACCGTTCGATTAAAAAATCGACCGCGTGCGCGGGATGAACCGGGGCAGACGGAGCAGGCAGGCGGGCATACCCCAGGCCGCTCTCACCGTGCGTTTCGGGGGCGAGCAAAGAGGGCTGCACCAGCGGACGACCACAACCAACCGCCGCCGGAATCTCGGTCGCGCGCGCCAGTTCAAGCACAGCCAGGGCATTTTGCGCCCCCTGCTGGCTGGAACAATTGCCGTGTACCACCGTCAGCCCTTCTAACTGCACCTCAGGAGAGGCCAGCGCTAGCAAAATGGCCAGCGCATCGTCAATGCCCGGATCGGTATCCACAAGGATTTTACGGGGGGTCATACCCATCATTCTAGCACATAATGTTTCCCCGAATCGGAGTTTCTATGATATACTGGCTTATCCGCGCGAAATCAGATAGTTTTTATCGCTTTCGTCGGGGACGGGCTGAGGTTCGCCTTGGCTCAATCTTGCCTAAAGGACCTCTTTTGAACTTCGATACTTTTGCTTTTCACCCGCAGATTCACGCGGGCATCCGTGCTGTTGGTTATTCTACCCCCACCTCCATCCAAATGCGCAGCATACCCCCCATCCTGGAGGGGCATGACGTGCTGGGACTGGCTCAAACCGGCACCGGTAAAACTGCCGCCTTCGTGCTGCCCATTCTTGACCGCCTGATGAACGGCCCGCGACGGCAGCTTCGTGCACTCATTCTTTCTCCCACCCGTGAGCTGGCCCAGCAAACCCACTCGGCCATCCATGCCCTGGGGCAACAGACCCGCCTGCGCAGTCAGACGATCTACGGTGGGGTCAGCCCCATCCCTCAGATTCGCGCCCTGCGAGCCGGGATCGAAATTGCCGTAGCCTGTCCCGGGCGTTTGCTGGATCTGATGAACCAGAAAGTGGTCAGCCTCAGTACCGTTGAGGTGCTGGTGATCGACGAAGCCGATATGATGTTTGATATGGGTTTTCTGCCCGACATCCGACGCATCCTCGCCGCACTGCCTGCCAACCGCCAGACATTGCTCTTCTCCGCCACCATGCCCGACGAAATCCGTTCCCTGGCCAGAGACATCCTCAAACAGCCGGTAACCGTAGAAATCGGCGCATCTCGCCCGGTGGAATCGGTCAGCCATGCCATTTATCCGGTAGAGCAGGCCCATAAAGTCGAATTACTCAAGGCCCTGTTGCGCCAGGCAGGCGATGGGCAGGTGCTGGTCTTCACGCGCACCAAACATCGCGCCAGTAAACTGGCTGAAGTGTTGGCCCGCGAAGGGTTTGCCACCGCCTCGTTACAGGGCAACCTCTCGCAGAGTCGCCGGCAGGAGGCCATGGAAGGCTTCCGCAACGGGAAGGTGCGCGTGCTGGTAGCCACCGATATCGCCGCCCGCGGGATCGACGTATCACAGATTGCTTATGTCATTAACTTCGATCTTCCCGATACCACCGACGCCTACACCCACCGCATTGGCCGCACCGGCCGCATGGCTCACCACGGCACGGCGTATTCTCTCGTCACCCCTGAAGACACCCTCATGGTGCGCTCGATTGAGCGTCTGATCGGTCGTCCTCTCGAAAGGCGCGCGCTGGAGGGATTCGAGCCGCAGCCACTCACCGCACCCACGCCACGCCGTGAAGACGAGGGGGCATCGGCTCCGCGCCGGAGCGCACCGCCCACTGGCAGACAGCCCTACAACCGCCGCCCTGCCGGAAAAACCGGCCGCAGCCGGTGGAATTGATCGTTTCGCCCGATTAAATCAAACGGGGTTTGCGCCTGCAAAACGCAAACCCCGTTTGGTTTCTCATCACAAACTTATCCGTGTTTCTGTTGAAAATCGGCCATGAACTCTACCAGGGCGCGCGCCGATTCCACCGGTAGCGCATTGTAGATCGACGCGCGTAAACCGCCTACCGAGCGATGCCCTTTAAGCCCCACCAGGTCAGCCTTCTTGGCTTCCTTGACAAAGAGGTCTTCAAGTTCTTCGCTGGGCATCCGGAAGGGAATGTTCATGATCGAGCGCGCCTCCGGCGCGGCATGGCCGCGGTAATAGCCGCCACTGCCATCAATGGCTTTGTAAATCATCTCGGCCTTTTCCCGGTTGATCTCATACATGGCGTTCAAGCCGCCCAGGTCTTTCAGCCACTTCAACACCAGCCCCACCATGTAAATGGCAAAGCAGGGCGGGGTGTTATGCAGGGAACCGCTCTCGGCCATCACCTGATAGTTGAGAAGGGCGGGCAGGTTCCCCGGCACGCGCGAGAGCAAATCTTCACGAATGATGACAATCGTCACCCCCGCAGGGCCGGCGTTCTTCTGCGCTCCAGCGTAAATCAGCCCATATTTGAAAACATCCACCGGTTGGCTTAAAAAATCAGAAGACATATCACACACCAGCGGCACGCCCTCGGGAACCTCCGGTTCGCTCTTAAATTCCACCCCATGGATCGTCTCGTTATGGCAGAAGTGCACATACGCCGCCTTCGGGTCGAAAGACAGCTCCGCCTTTGCCGGGAGGCGGGTGTAATTCTCCCCTTCTCCATTGAAGGCCGTGCGCACCGCTCCAAGTTTGGCGGCTTCTTTCATGGCAGTGCGGCTCCACGACCCCGTGACGACGTAATCCGCCGAGGCGCCCTCAGGGCGCAAATTCATCGGCACCATGGCAAATTGCAGGCTTGCGCCGCCCTGCAGGAACATCACTTTATAATGGGCCGGGATTCCCATGAGTTCTCGCAGGTCGGCCTCGGCGGTTTGAATGATGGCCTCGAATTCTTTGGAACGATGGCTCATTTCCATGACCGACATGCCCGTACCCGCATAATCCAGCAGTTCGGCCTGGGCTTTCTCCAGAACAGGCAGAGGAAGGATCGATGGTCCGGCATTGAAATTATGGACGCGCTTAATGGGGCTCATAGTTTCACCTCTTGAGAGATAGGATGAGGTCTTCCCTGAACGGGCAAATCTGGGTTTACAATGAACAAAACGAAAGATGATGTTATGATCATAACCCATTTTTGACCGATTCGATACCTGTTTTTCGTTATTTTTTCAACGAACGTGCCGAACGCCGCGCGAACCCTGAAATTTGCCAATGGACGACTCTTTTTCCTCCTTCCTGCGTTTGAATCTATAAGAAACCTTGAGGAATCGTGCGCCTTGATTGAAACCAGAACCCTTCCCGACCTCGTCACCCGGGCACAACGCGGCAATGCCGAAGCCACCGGCCAGCTTTACGAGCGCCATTACCAGAGCATTTTTCGCTATCTGGCGTATCGCACCGGGGACCCACGGGCAGCCGAAGACCTGACCGGCGATGTCTTCCTCAAAATGTTGGAGGCGCTCCCGGCGTTCAGAGTGGGTACGGCTTCGTTTCGCGCCTGGTTATTCCAGATCGCCCGCAACCTGGCCATCGACCATTACCGGCGCAATCGTAGCCGCCCTGTCCAACCTCTGGAAGAGGCCTTCCCCGCACCCGGGGAGCACCCCGAAGAAGCGGCTCAGCGCCAGCTGACGGGTGAACTTCTGCTCCAGGCTCTCTCTCGCCTGCCCGATGATCAGCGAGATGTGGTGCTCATGCGCTTCGTGGAAGGAATGCCCCTGGCTGAAGTGGCCGCCACCTTGCACCGAACCGAAGATGCCATCAAGGGCCTCCAGCGGCGGGCGCTCATCAATCTGCGCACACTCCTCGAATCAATGGAGGAAAATCATGGACCAAACCAATAGTTTACTCGAAGAAGCCCTGAGGCAGCTGGATTC
>Ga0226835_1001656_pt1 | contig 11328 bp, 9 predicted proteins | sample LAC_MetaG_1_FD_163627 | JGI IMG/M metagenome (GOLD analysis project Ga0226835, IMG submission 163627) | Anaerobic ammonium oxidizing microbial communities from anammox membrane bioreactor (MBR) in UC Berkley, California, United States -... | ecosystem: Engineered > Bioreactor > Anaerobic >...
ATTTGCCACCAATCGCCCGGCTGTCGCTATCATGCCAAATGAAATCGCCGAATTGAACAGTGGAAACAGCCTTTACACAGCAATGGCGATTCACGCTCTAAATGCTCTGGTCGGTTCAATTGACGTGCAGGGCGGCGTATTGGTGCAGCGCTTCCCGGCCCTCGCAGAATGGCCTGAATATACACCCGATGAGGCGGCTGTACGAGGGCTATCCCAACCACGCGTTGACGGCGCAGGCTCCGCTCAATATCCACTGGCGATTTCTGTCTATCAAAACCTGCCAGACGCCTTACTCAGCGGCGATCCTTATCCGCTCAATGCGCTGATGTTACTTAACGCTAACCCAGTGCTTGACCTGCCTCAAAAAGGTCGTATGGTCGCAGCTTTAGAGAAAGTGCCTTTTATCGTATCTTTTGCATCCACCCTGGATGAGAGCGCGGCTTTAGCAGATGTTATCCTGCCCAGCGCGACTTTCCTGGAAGTGTGGGGCGATGATTTCATGGAAGGCGTAGGCTACGCTGGCATATCTCTGCGCCGACCGGTCGTCGAACCGGTGCAAGACAACCGCGACCCGGCAGATGTATTGCTGCAAATCGCTGCTCAACTGGGCGGCCCGCTTCAACAGGCGCTTCCCTGGCCAGATTATCAGGCTCTCTTCCGCCAGAGGCTATCCGCAACGCCCTTAGATTGGACAAAAGTCGAAAGCAATGGCTTTTGGGCCGAGATGGTGTACTTCTACGCTCAACCGGGCAGCCCGGCCTGGGCGAACATCGTTGGGCGCGATCGCTTGAACGCGCCGAAAGACGGACGCTTTGATTTCTACTCCCGTGAACTGGCAGCCGTGTTGAGCGATGATGCCTTAAATGACCTGGCTTGTCTGCCGCATTTCGACCTGCCCAAAGCGCTGGAAGAAGTCGTGAACGAAGCGCAGGAATACCCCTTCTTGTTAATTTCCCAGTCGCTGATTACACAAACGCAATCCTGGCAGGGCACGATCCCCACTTTACAAGAATGCTTAGGGCTGCAAGGAAATGTCAAATGGAAAAGCTGGGTTGAAATTAACCCGAAAGCAGCGGAAGCCCTGGGTCTGCATGACGGCGACGTTGTATGGGTGGAGTCTCACATTGACAAAATCCAGGCGACGGTGCGCGTGTACCCTGGCATCTGGCCGAACGTTGTCTTCATGCCATTCGGGATGGGCCGCCACACCCTGGTCAAATGGGGCCGCAATGCGCCCGAACAAATGATAGTAGGCAGCAACCCAAACCGGCTGGTTGACATCCGCAGTGAACCGTTGAGCGGCCAGGCGATCACCGGCCCGGCGCGCGTGAAAATTTATAAAGCATAGAAAGTTTGGGCGAGGCGATTATGAACTCGTCTGCGAGCAAAAGTTGGAGGTGTTTATGCCACGTTGGGGAATGGTGATTGACCTGGACAAATGCTTTGCCTGCCAGAGTTGCACGGCTGCCTGTCGCATGGAGAACAACACGCCGGTCGCCGGGCCAGATCAGACCGTTTTAGGCAGGGCTATTCTTTGGAACGAAGTCTTACCATTTATCGAGGGCGAATATCCCCTGGTTCATGCCACAATGATCCCACGCCCATGTATGCATTGCGATAATCCTCCTTGTACCGCCGTGTGTCCGGTAAGAGCCACTTACAAGAACGAAGAGGGCATTGTGGTGGTAGATTATCAGCGCTGCATTGGCTGCCGAATGTGTACCGTGGCGTGCCCCTATGCCATTCGCTATTTCAACTGGTTCCCCCCTGAATGGCCGCAGTCCCTAAATCAACACCTGAATCCAGATCCAGAAGTGGCTCCGCGGCCAAAGGGAGTAGTAGAGAAATGCACTTTCTGCATCCAGCGCCTGCACAAGGCTCGCGAAAAGGCTGCGGCGGAGGGCCGCACTTTCCAGGCAACGGACTACACGCCGGCTTGCGTCCAAACCTGCACCGGCCACGCCCGCTACTTTGGCGACCTGGATGACCCCAACAGTTTGGTTTCTAAACTGGCGCATAGTCCACGCGCCTTCCGCCTTCTCGAAGAATTAGGTACCGAACCGAAAGTCTATTACCTCAAACAGGGATGAGACGCCATGCACCCTGAAAACAAAAACGAAGCGATCATTTTAAAACCAATCCACAGACCGACCACGGGCGACAGACTGCTATGGTTCGCCCTGGGAGGAATATTATTACTGGGTCTTTCCGCCTGGGTGCGTCAGTATGTACTTGGCCTGGGAGTGACCGGATTAAATCGCCCAGTCTATTGGGGCGTATATATCACCAACTTTGTTTTCTTCATCGGCCTGGCGCATTCAGGCACGTTCATTTCCGCTATCTTACGCATCGCCGGGCAAGGCTGGCGCAAACCACTCACACGCGCTGCCGAGGCGATTACCTTATTCAGCTTACCGTTCGGCGTGGCTTCCATCCTGGCTGATATGGGGCGACCGGAACGGGTATTTAACATCATCTTCTTCGGAAGGTATCAATCGCCCATCCTGTGGGATTTCACTGCAGTAGGTCTGTACTTTCTCTCCAGCATTGTGTTCTTCTACCTTTCCCTGCTGCCTGATATTGCTCTCTGTCGCGACCGATTGACAAACGTGCCCAGGTGGCAGCGTCGCATGTACGAAATCCTGGCGTTGGGCTGGCAGGGACATCCTGAGCAATTCCATCGCCTGGAAAAGGTGCTGGACGGAATGGCCATCTTCATGACCATGTTGGTGGTCACGGTGCATACCGTCGTATCCTGGATGTTCGGTATGACCTTGCAGCCCGGCTGGCACACCGCCCTGATCGGTCCTTTCTTCTTGCTTGGAGCAATTCTCTCCGGCACTGCTGCGGTGGTGATTGCTCTGGCGATTCTGCGCAAAGTGTACAAACTGGAGCAGGTGCTTCACATTGGTTTGTTCAATTCCATCCGTAAGTTGTTAATTACCTTCACCTTAGGATGGATTTACATGATGATCGCCGAACACCTGACCATCGGTTATGGCAATATGAAGGAAGAAATGGTCGTCCTGCAAGACAAGTTCAGCGGGACTTATGCCGCTATCTTTTGGTCTATGGCTTTATTGGTCTTCGGCGTGCCGGTCTTGATTCTGATTTTCAAGGCAAAAAATAACATTGCCTGGATGGTAACCGCTTCGATCTTAATCAATGTCGGCATGTGGCTGGAGCGCTATATCGTCATTATTCCATCCGAAGTCAGCCCACGTTTATTACCGGTGATGGGACAGGGTATCTACCTGCCTACAGCCACAGAATGGCTGATTACAGCAGCATGGTTCTCTGGCTTGTTCTTGCTCTACATGACATTTACCCGTTTCTTTCCCATCATCCCCGTTTGGGAAACTGCTGAGCATCTCCCTGAATTCGAGCCTGAGGGGTTGCGCGAAGCGCAAGCTGTCCAAACCGGAGATTAGCTTCCAGGAGTGCAACAATGGACATTTCCAGTCTGGCTTATGCCTTCTTCAACACACCCGGCGTCGGCGGCGCGGTCATTTTGACGATTTTCACAGGCGCTTGCTTGATCTACGTTTATCTGACGCGCTGGATTCTGCGGGGCGGGAGGAAAGGACAGAAATGACCCGTCTTCAACGTTTATTCATCTTCGCCGTTGCAACCATTTTGATCGCTTTCGGCTCTGGCGCGTGGATGTCTGCCCATGCCGGAGATAACGCCGCGTTGATTAGGGCGACCAACGTCCAGCAGGCTCGCCCTGCGCTGCAGACCAGCAACTACTGCGTGAGTTGCCATAGCAGCGACGACCCGAATCTAACCAATCCAACCTCCTGGCGCGGTGAAATTATTCGAACATCTATCACCCCCTGCCCAGCGGCAAAAAAAATCCAGGAAGAACTCTATTACACCGAGCGGATGCTCTTAGCCATTGATCGGTTTCGCGCCACACTGCCGTCGAATCAAACTTCCAGCGCGTTAGAAAGTCGCCTCAGTGCTGCGCAGCAGGGCTATCTCCGCTTGCTGGATGCGCCAGTGCAAAGCCTGGATGCCTTTACCTCCGAAGCGCAAACCTTGCGCTATAAACTCGGAAAAATCTATAACGAACTCAATCAGCAGTCTGAAAACGTCAAACGGAGCAACATCCTGATTTTCGGGATCGCCATCAGCATCGTGATCTTAGCGTCTCTCAGTTGGGGGCTGTACAATACTCGCCACGCCAGGCAAACTCCAGGCAAACTCAGCCTGCGAGGTCTGGCTAGAACAGCGGTATTTTTACTCCTCATTGTTGGCCTCTTCTCCTTGCCCCTTCTGCGTCAGCCCACTCAGCAGGCCGTCGCCGCGGATGTGGAAGCCCAACAAATTCAAACCACTCTGGATACAGCGCAACGCAACGCTTCCACCGCCGATCAGGCCATGGCTCGCGCCTGGATGTTCGCTCGCGTTGCAGCCCTTTGGCAGGAAATAGACCCAGCCAGCAGCCAGAAAGTTCTTCAGGAAGCGCTGCAGGCTGCCGATATGGCCCAGGCGAACGCCACCGCGCTTTGGGGGCAGGCAGCGTCAGCGCAAGAAGCCGCGGTCGGGGACCTGGCCGCGCTAGAAAAAGCCGGTCTCATCGCCAGCCGCCTGACCGCTGCTCGCTCTCGAGCCTGGAATTATCGGCTCATTGCTGAAGAATGGATGGCGATTGATCCCGCAACCGCGGAGACCATTCTCGAAAGCGCCTGGCAGACCACGCAAGGCGCTCAGGGGGTCTATCGCGACCTCGACCGGCGGGTGATCGCGTTGGCATGGGCAAAATTGGACCCCCAGCACGGGCGATTATTACTCTCCCAGTTAAACGACCCTGCCATCCGCGCCTGGGGCTTGCGAGAAATCGCTGCTTTGACTCATGAGCGAAAGGATCTCGACCAGGCTGCCGAAGCTGCCCGCCAGATTGCCGACCCGGCGCAAAAGGCGCAGGCGCTGGCAAAAATTTCCGCTGCTGCCAACGATGCCGCATTGCTTGAGGAGGCGCTTTCTACGCTGGAAGAAGTGGCAGATGCGGAGCAACGCGCTTACCTGTTGGCCGTTATTGCCTCGATTGCTGACGCAGACAAAGCAGCAGCCATGATCTCAAATGATTACCCGGCTGCGCAGACATTCGCCTGGCTTAATCTGGGTCACTTCGCCGAAGCCTGGAACGCCAGCCAGAAAATTGCCGATCCTTTCGAAAAAGCGCGCGCCCAGTCTGAAATCGCTGTTGCCTGGAGCAGCACAGATGCCCAACAAGCCACTGAGGCAGCCCGCCAGATTTCCGTTCCCCTGTTACGGGATCGGACTATGCGTAATGTAATCCAAATTACAGGTAATGCATCACTTGTTGGCGAAGTGCAAAATCCTTATGATCGGGTGTTGACGATGACCCACCTGGGACAATTCGATCAGGCGACTGCGCTTGTCGCTGACCTGAAAGAGACCTATCCATTGGTTGAACTGGCGCTTGCCCAGGCAAGCATCAATCCTGCGGCAGCTTTACAACTGGTAGATCAACTACAGCGCGAGGCAGATCGCGCAGTTGTTTTACGTCGCCTGGCAGCGCAAACCCGCGATCAAAGCATTTTTCAACGGGCGCTGGGCATGGCCATGGCGGCGAGAGTCCGCGGCGATGGGCTTGCTCCAGCGATGGCTTCTCTTGACCTCGCAAGGGATTTCCTGACCCTCAACATCGCCTGGAGCCAGTTAGCTCTTGAACAAACTTACCAGATTACTGAGCGAATTTCGATCAAGTAGGCGGTATCTATGGATGCGATCACTCTCACACGTTATCTGGCTTTCATCGGCCTGGCGCTGGGCGTCATAGGCATTTTGCTCCGGCTGCGGGAAATTATGAACCGCCCTTTCAAGAAAGATTACTCACGACCGCGAGGTTCTGCTGCTCGAGGCGTGCTGTATGCCTTCACTTTAGGCATGGCGCCCTGGGAAAAAGAAAGCACCCGCCTGCATTGGGTTGCTTATCTGCGAGGGATTTTCTTCCACCTGGGGATTTTTACAGCTTTCGCGGTGGTGATCTTCGCCCCCTGGATAGAATCTATACCCGCAGCAATCCTATGGCTGGCAATGGCGCTCACCCTGGCTGGGGCAGTGTTTGGTTTCGCGGGAATTTATATCCGCCTGACAGGTAAAAACGAACGCGCCCTAAGCCTACCGGACGACTATTTTTCAGTATTCTTGACCTCGCTCTTTTCCGCTTTGGCGTTTGGCGCTTTGCTTACGCCCACGGTTCTACCCTATCTATATGTTGTCACGGCGCTGATGAGCATTTATATCCCCTTCAGTAAAATCCGCCATTGCGTCTATTTCTTTTATTCCAAATTTTTCTTTGGGTACTCCTTTGGCCATCGCGGTGTGATTGGGCCAGACAATCAAAAAGTTGTAAGATGAGGTAGAACATGGCAGACGGCAAATTCACAGATGAACGGTATCAGTTGACCGATGAAAAGGCCGCCTTGGCATTGGAGGTGTTGCGCCAGCGCCTGAACCGACAATTAGAAGCTTCTCTGGAAGTCTGCGTGCGCTGTGGATTATGCGCAGACTCTTGCCACTATTATGTGGCCAATCCTAAACCAGAATACGTTCCTGCCTATCGCGCCGAGCAATTACGCAAAATCTACCGGAAACTTGCCGATCCGTTGAGCCAGGTCGCGCCGCAATGGACCGGCGCAGTGGATTTGGATCAAGAGATGATCGAGCAGTTGATCCAAACTGCATTCGGCTCATGCACCATGTGCGGTCGCTGCGTGATCAACTGCCCAATGGGTGTGGACAATCGCCTGATCGCGCGCACCGCCCGCGCCATGCTGACTGCAATTGATATGACCCCTGAAGGGTTGAAAGCCACCGTCAACATCCATCTGGAGACGGGCAATAATATGGGCGTCAGCGAAGAGGATTACGTCGAGACCGTCAAATGGATGGAAGAGGAGCTACAAGCAGAGCTGGACGATCCGAGCATCCAAATCCCGTTCAATAAAAAGCGCGCCCACGTGGTCTATACTTTCAATCCACGCGAGGTCAAATATTTCCCCTATCTGATCCAGGCGGCTGCCAAAATCTTCCACGCCGCAGGCGAGGATTGGACGCTCAGCACCGAAAGTTGGGACGCTACAAACTATGGTCTATTCTCTGGCGACGATGCAGCCGCCCGAAAAATTGCCGCCAATCTGGAAAGAGCGGTGAATAACTTGGGCGCGGACCTCTTGGTCATGGCAGAATGCGGACATGGCTACCGTTCGCAACGTTGGGAGGCTGAAAATTGGCTGGGGCATGGCTACCCGTTCCAGGTCTTAAGCTTTGTCGAAATGCAGGCGAAATACATTCGCGAGGGCCGCTTGAAGTTAGATCCAACGGTGAACCACAAACGGGTGACTTATCATGACCCATGCAACCAGGCGCGTCAGGGAGGCGTCATTGATGAACCACGTTACATCCTGCGCCATACGGTTATGGATTTTGTGGAGATGGAGCCTCACGGCGTTGAGAACTTTTGCTGCGGCGGCGGAGGTGGGATGCTCTCCATGACCGAGTTCGCCAAGGAGCGCATTGCCGCGGGTAAGGTAAAGGCGGACCAAATCCTTGCCACCGGTGCTGAGATTGTGGCGACCTCGTGTCATAACTGTCTGGATCAGTTAGATGAAATTCGCCGACACTACAAACTAAAAGTGAAGGTGCAAAACTTGAGCGAATTGACGGCGGCTGCGATCGTTTGGGAAAAGAAATAAAACAATATTGGAGGATAAAAATGTATGTCATTACGATAGATACCGAGAAATGTCAGGCTTGCGGCGATTGCGTGGACAATTGCCCGAACATGATCTTCTCCATTGTGGAAGATAACGGTAAAAAATATGCCATGGTGACCGGCGACCCGGATGAGTGCATTGGCTGCTTATCTTGCGAGGCATCCTGTCAGGAAGGGGCAATCACGGTCACGGAATTGTGAGGGTAGAATGACGCCGGCCGACCCTATCGCAGACAATGCCGGCAAGGCTTTTTCTCTTCCCCGCCTGGTCATCGCCGCGCCTCAGGGGCGCAGCGGTAAGACGACGGTATCGTTGGGGCTTTGCGCCGCGCTTTCCGCTCGCGGGCTGGCAATCCAACCTTTCAAAAAGGGGCCGGACTATATTGATCCATCCTGGCTCAGCCAGGCCAGCGGAAGACCGTGCCGCAGCCTGGACTCTTTCTTTTTACCCGATCCCAGCGATCTGCGCGCGGCGCTGATCAAAGGCGCTTCGCAAGCCGATTTTGCGCTCATTGAGGGCAACCACGGTCTGTATGATTCACTGGAAGTGGATGGCCTGGGAAGCACCGCAGCCGTAGCGCGAGAGCTGCAAGCACCGATTATCCTGGTCATCAACGCGGCGCGAATGTCTCGTAGCGTGGCGGCGCTGGTGCATGGTTATCAGACTTTTGAGCCAGGTACGCCTCTGGCAGGTGTGATTTTGAACTATGTGGCGCAAGGTCGCCATGAGACCAAGATGCGACAAGCCATTGAGCATTACTGCCGCCTGCCCGTGCTTGGAGCGCTGCCGCGTGACGCGAATTTGACCATCCCAGATCGGCATCTTGGGCTGATACCCCACAACGAAGATGAACGGCTTGCCCCAGCAATCCAGGCTTGTCGTCAAGCAGTTGAAAAATATGTAGAGGTAGAGGCTGTCTTACAAATTGCCCGCAGCGCGCCCCCATTGCAGACCTCGCCTGCACATATAAATATACAGCAATCGCAAAGCTATACCACTCCGTCCCCAACAGGTGACCATCCGAAGATCGGTGTCATACGCGATCAGGCTTTTTCTTTTTACTACCCGGAAAACCTGGAAGCGTTGCAGGAACAAGGCGCAGAATTGATAATCATCAATTCGCTTCAGGACAGCCATCTGCCCGATGTGAACGCTCTGTATATCGGCGGTGGCTTTCCAGAGGTTTTTCTGGAAGCGCTATCCTCTAATCATAGTTTGCTCACAGACATCCGGCAGGCAGTCGACTCGGGGCTGCCTATATACGCAGAATGCGGCGGGTTGATGTATTTAGCGCGCAGCATCAAGTACCAGGGGCGCAGGCTCGAAATGGTGGGCGCTTTGCCCATCGAAATCGAGATGACCGAACGCGCACAGGGTCACGGTTATGTTCTTGCAGAATGCGCGGTAGAGAATCCAATCTTTCCAATCGGAGCGACACTGCGAGGACACGAATTTCATTACTCAAAGATCACAAAGAATGATCTTCCTTCGATGCCCCGGCTGCGATTGTTGCGTGGCGAGGGCATCGGCAACTACACGGATGGGCTATTTTATCGCAATATCTTTGCTGGCTATACGCATCTTCACGCCTATGGCGCTCCCCAATGGGCGGCCGGTCTGGTAGCCTGGGCGTCCACCTATCAGCGGAGGTCAAGATGAATTCGCTGCTTTTGGTAGGTCTTAACCATCGCCTCGCCCCGGTGGAAATACGAGAGAAATTGGCTTTCTCCCCAGAGCGGATAACCTCAGCGCTTCATCAAATCGTTGCCAGATTGCCCCAACAAGACTCTCAAGCCGCCATCCTATCCACTTGTAATCGTAGCGAGGTCTATATCTGGACGGCTGAGGCGCGTTTGGCAGCCAAGCAAGTGGTCTCCTTCCTGGCAGAACACGCCGGCTGCGACCTGGAAGAAATAACCCCCAAATTGTACATCCAGGAAGATGAAGCAGCCGCGCGTCATTTAATGTCTGTAGCCGCCGGTCTGGACTCACTGGTCGCCGGCGAGGATGAGATCCTGGGACAGGTCAAAGACGCCTATCAGATCGCCCAATCCGCCGGAACCTGCGGCTCGACGCTCTCCGCGTTGTTTCGTTACGCAATCCACGCTGGGAAACGCGCCCGCGCCGAAACCGAGATTGGCTGCCTGCGCCGTTCGGTCGCCGCGGTGGTTGTCGCCCTGGCAAAGGAAACATTTCCTACCCTATCGAACCGCACGGCGCTATTAATTGGCGCAGGAAAGATCAGCGCTTTGACCGCCCGCGCTCTGGTTCAAGCTGGCTTGCGTTTCATCCTCGTCGCCAATCGCACCTTTGAACGGGCGCAAAAACTGGCCCAATCCATCGGTGGTCAGGCGGTGCGCTTCGATGCTCTTTCGGAGAGTTTGATTCAATCAGACATCGTGATCTGCTCCACCGGCGCTCCGCATGTCGTCTTGCATTACGATACGATACAACAAGCTATGTATAAACGCCCAGAGCGGCCATTGTTGATCGTTGACCTGGCGGTGCCGCGTGACGCCGATCCAGCTATCGCCGGTCTGCCGCAGGTATCCCTGGCCGATATTGATGATCTCGAAAAGCTGGTGCAACGCGACTTTCCGTTGGCGATTTCCACGCGTCAATGTATTGAAGGCATTATCTCAGAAGAACTTGCTCATTTCTCTGAATGGCTGAGTCTCCGCCGCAACGCCGAACTCATTCAGCAGATTCAAAAGTACGCCCAAAGCATCTGCGAGGCGCAAATCCGCAAAACGCTTCGGCGCGCAAGCGATTTCAGTGAGGAACAAAAACAGGCCATTGAAACCCTGGCCCACGCCATCACCAGCCAGTTGTTGCACAAACCCATCGAATGGATCAAATCCCCTCATGACGGGTTGAGCGAAGAAGAGGTTGAATCCCTGGTTCGTAATTTTTACGGTTTGAATTGAGCAGCGCTGCATGATTAGAGTGTCATGAAAAAACGTTCCATTTAACCTATGTTCGGTTAAAATAAATAATGAAAGACCCAGGGCCAAGCTCCATGGTGCAATGCGGGGCTGCCCTTTTCTTTTTACGGTGAGGGATCAGATGGGTTTGGCGAAAGTTGTTGAATGGGTTGACATCCAGGCGCCGCGCGCAGAGGTGTTTAAGCTGATCGTAGATATCGAAAGGCGAATGCAGCTCAGTCCGCTGTGGGGTATTGCCAATATCGAAGCCAAGAGCAGCAATTATCCTGACAGAGGCAGCAAATACATTGTGCGCTATCAAGCAGGCAATCCGACTGCGTATCAGACCGTCATCACCGATTATGAAAGCAATCGGAAATTATCCTATCGCCTCGACGTAGATCAGCAAACCAACGTCACGTGGCTGCTCAACGATACTCCTCGTGGAACGCGTGTTGTGTATATGGAAGAATACCTGGTAGAGGATGAAAACGCCGAACAATTCAATCGTTCTGTTCGGGATATTGTCAAGAGCTGGCTGACTAACATCCAACGCTACGCAGAGCTGCGCCAATCTGCATTCAAACGCTTCATCCGCTGGTTAGCAGATCAGTTTTATTTACGCTTGCGTCCTGAGCAGCGACGGGTGATCGTGA
>Ga0226835_1001658_pt1 | contig 11326 bp, 10 predicted proteins | sample LAC_MetaG_1_FD_163627 | JGI IMG/M metagenome (GOLD analysis project Ga0226835, IMG submission 163627) | Anaerobic ammonium oxidizing microbial communities from anammox membrane bioreactor (MBR) in UC Berkley, California, United States -... | ecosystem: Engineered > Bioreactor > Anaerobic >...
TCAGTAACGCCATGTCTATCACTCCAAAATCCCCTGCGATCAACCAGCAGGGGTGGGTTCAAACATGGGTCACTTCTCAATGGAAAAACCGCCCAATCCCGGGTCAGTTCTCGGCGGAAATCAACACTGCCCACCATCCTCGCGGGCAGGCGGTGAACCTCCCGCCCATTCGAAGACGAGTCTCTGCTGTTCGCGGAGAAAGGCTTCTCCGTCGGTAATTTGGAAGCCCAGCATCCGGGCGGCGTTGAGGAAGCCCTCAATCGTTGGACCATCCATGGCTCCTGTCTTAATGTTAGGCTGAGAAACCACGATGGCACTGAGTAGTGGCCAGCCTTTGCGATGCGCATAGTCGATCAGATCGCCGAGGTGGTTGAAAACGGAATAGTGGACCCGCGACCAGTCGGCGCCACTCTCGTCGGCAAGCTGTTTGTAGGAGATGTATCTGCCATCCGCGGCGGCGGCCCGGATCAGCGCCAAGGATTTCTCGAAGTCGAGACCGTTCCCGGTGCGCCGAGCCAGTTCCTCCATTGCTCCGAGGCAGCGAGGATCATCCGCCTTTCCGTGCTTGCTGAAGTTCGTGATGATGTTGCGCAGTTCGTCGGCACTATGATCGGGGATAGGTCGCTTGAACGTCATTCGAACGTCTCGCGAGTACCGTCCTCATAGAGAAGCTCATGGGTGCACGCATAGACGACGACGTCGTTACGGTTCATTTTCAGCACCCGGCTCATCTCGCTTCCCAGATACCCGTTGACGGTCATCACCACCTCGCCGGGCGCGGCAGCCAGGTCGGGATCGGCGGTGAAGCTCGAGATGTAGTTGCCCAGCGCATCCTCGAAGTTGAAGCTGGCGTCGACCATCCGAAAGGGCTTCTGGGCGTTGCTGCGCATGGAGACGGTGATGTCCATGCCTTTAGACACGCCGATCTCCACCTCTTCGATTGACCAGTCGGTGACGGTTAATGGCGCGCCGCTCCCATCGCCCCTGCATGGGTCAGCGTAGGCGTTCATCGAAATGAGAACGCACCCTATCGCAGTCATCAATCGCATCGTCGCCCTCCATCATCGAAGGCGCGAACGATAACGCTCGTCACCTCGAAAGGTAAACCCTGTGGAAATCGCTGCCCTTGTGAATGTCCGCGTAGGCGCGGATCTCGGGCCACTTGAGCGAGGGCTCGAGGAGGCGCGGCAGAAGTCCGAAGCCTTTGATCGCGGGGCGACTGGTGCTTTCGAGCGCGGAGGGCGCTCTGCGAAGAAATTCGGTGATGAGGTTCATGGATCGGCACGGCGAGCCGCCGCCGCGAACGACAACATCGCTGGAAGTGCTCGGCGCGCGGCCTTGGGCGTCGATGGGATGGTCGGGTCCTATAGGAGGCTGGCCGGGGCTGTCTCTGCGCTGATGGCCCTTCTAGCCACCGGCGCAGTCATCATGTTCGCTGATACATGGAGCGACCTAAATGCCCGCGTCGGCCTCGCGATCAAGAACATGGACGCCGCTGGGCAGGTTATGGATCGGCTTGCTGACGTCGCCGATCGTACCTACAGCAGCCTGAGCCTCACGGCGGAGAACTTCGTCACCAATGCGACAGTCCTGCGCGAGCTCGGCAAGACGACGAGCGAACAACTCGACTATACGGAGGCGCTGAACCTCGCGCTTGTCGTGTCCGGGGCACGCGCGGAGCGTGCAGCGCGGGTGCAGGACGCTCTCGGCAAGGCGATGGCGCTTGGCAAGCTGAGTGGCGACCAGCTCAACACAGTCATCGAGTCGGGCGGGCGGGTGGCGGAACTTCTCGCCGAAGAACTAGGAGTCGGCGTCAACCAGCTTCGTAACTATGGCGCGCAAGGCAAGATCACCGGCGAAGTGATCTTCTCTCTGTCCAAACGCCTAGAGCAGCTTCGCGAAGAAGCGGAACTGATGCCGTCGACCGTGGGTGACGCGCTCCTTCTCATAGGTAATGCGCTCTTGCGCCTTATCGGCACATTCGACCAGTTGACTGGTACGTCCACCCTGATCGTCGCGGCGTTGACTGCGGTGCGCGACGGCATTCATGCGCTGCGACAGGGACTAGAATCCCTCGTACTCAACTTCGATCAAGTGGTTGAGGCCGCGAGCGCAATCGGCATTGCCCTTGCTATTGCTTTCGGGCCAGCGATCATCGCCTCCGTTCGTGGCTTGGCCGTTGCGATTGGCACAGGGCTTGTTGGTGCTTTCAGGGCTCTCACCGCAGCGATGCTTGCGAATCCCCTCACCGTAATCCCGACGCTTATCTCCATTGCGATCGCTGCGGTCTACACTTTCCGGGACGAGATCCAGAAGGCGGTGGGAACCGATGTCACTGGGATCGTAAAAACCGCCGCGAACTATGTTATCGGCGCCTTCGTTGCCGCGTTCGAGGACATCAAGTTCGTCTGGAACAACTTCGGCAACATCCTTGGGGCTGCCGTGATTGGTGGCGTCAACATCGCCATTCGCGCACTGAACTCCCTTCTGACCAGTGCAAAGGTCGTGCTCAATGACATCTTCGACGGCCTGAACAAGATCCCTGGCGTCAACATCGAGAAGTACGACATCTCGAAAGATCCGATCAAACAGGTCCGCAATCCCTACGCCAATCGATTGGGCGGCGCAGTGGAGGAGAGAAATGCTGCTGTTAACGCAGCAATGAGCCGCGACTGGATCGGAGATTTTTCCTCCAACTTCAAGGGTTCGGACCAAGGCGTCATCGAACTAGACGATGCCGTGAAGCGCCTCTCTAGCAACACTGGCGAAGCGGACAAGGCTGCCAAGAAAGCCGCTGAAGCCTACAAGAAGATCGTCGACGGCGCGCAGGAATTCATCGCGGCGCAGCGGCTTGAGGCTGAGGTTCTCGGCATGAGCGAGCAGGCTGCCAACGCGCTGCGCTATGAGCAGGAACTGCTCAACAAGGCCGCCAACGACAACATCAAGCTCACCGCAGCGCAGAAGGCCGAGCTCTCCGGTCTGGCCGCTCAGATGGCCGCTTCCGAGGCCGAGACGACGCGCCTGAAGGAAGCGTTCAACTTCGCCAAGGACACGGTGAAGGGCTTCTTTTCCGATTTCGTCGGAGGACTGCGCCAGGGAAAGACCATCTGGGAGAGCTTTGCCGACGCGGCTACGCGGGCGCTGGATCGCATCATCGACAAGATGCTGAACAACTTCATCGACGCCATCTTCCAGGTGAACGACGCGGCTGCTGGCAGCAGCAGGGGTGGCGGCGGCTTCTTCGGCTCGATCTTCGGCTGGATCGGGAAGCTCTTCGGCTTCGCCAGTGGCGGATATACCGGCCCGGGCTCGATGTATCAGCCGGCCGGCATCGTCCACGCTGGCGAATACGTGTTCAGCAAGTCGGCAGTTGATCGCATCGGTCTTGGCTATCTCGATAGCCTGCATTCGGCGGCGAAGGGATATATGGCTGGTGGATATGTCCGAGCCCATGCCCCAGCGAACCTGAACCTGCGAGGGTATCAGTCGGGCGGCTATGTGCGCGATGTTGCGCCCATGCCTGCGCCGCAGGTCAACATAGAGCAGCATTACCACATTGAAGGCGCGGTCTCATCCAAGGACGTGCAGCAGATGGTGCGTGCTGGCGCTACCGAAGCCGTTGATACGGTCAAGCGCAGCCTGTCCGGCTGGCAGCACCAAATTGCGCGGGATGGGGCGGTGGCCTAACCGCCCTCTGAGCAGTCGAGCCTGAACTCGTACTGTGGGTTCACGAGAAGGTAGCCCGACACAATCTTGCAGTGGGCGCGGCCTGTGTCATCGAGGTGCTTGCGGACCGCCGCCTCGTGGCGTTGTTCCGGCGTGTCTGCATTGGCAAGGCCAAAAGTTGCTCCGCGCACTGCTCCTTGGCCAAAAGATGAGCCAAGGCTGGGCGTCGTCATGATGCGATCCCGGTTCGGATGTTCGTAGAGCCGGTAGGTGTCATCTGGCATCGTCACGTGGGTAAGCGACGTGATGTCGTAGCTGAAAATATCGCCATACGCGCCCGGCCGTGCGGCGCACCCGGCGAGAACTAGAATCCCAAGCATCGCGATATATCGCATCGTCATCCCTCCCGTTGCCGCAGGGAAACTACATGAGCCTTTCCTACAAAGTCTATGACTTCCCGCCGATCCTGCGCGGGAAGCAGCTTTTCCATGCCGGTGGGCAGGCGTTCGATGGCGGCTTCACGTCTGGCGGTGCGCGGGTACTGACCCCTGAACCGGGCGGGCGCGGCATCCTGAACATGGAATTCGCGATCCAGCGCAATTGCCCTGCCGATCCTATCGTGTCGTGGATCTGCTCTATGATCGCCAACGGCAACATCTTCCGCATCCCGATCAGCTTCACGCCGCAGATCGTGCCGCTATCTGATCTCGGCGTTTCGGAGCTATCGGAAGGCGCCCCTTGGTCCGAAGCCGGGATGACGCCGGAAGGGCCGTGGGAAAACGGGCAGAACTGGGCGAGTGATGTATTAGTGGAGGCGGTCGCCACCGCCCTTGCCGGCACCGTTACGCTGGTGGTGGACTTCGGCTCCCTACCGCTTGTCCTGCGCCTCGGCCACCTGATCGGCCACGACGACGTGACCTATTTGGTCGAGGATATCGAATACGACGGGACGACCGCTACGATCACCGTCAACCCACCGCTGCGAAACACGGTGGCACAGGGCGATCTCGTCACCTTCCGACCGAAGATGATGGCAGTAGCCCGAAACCCTGACAGCTTTCGGGGCCTTTACGAGCCTGCCGACATCATCCGGCTTGGCTCGGTCGAGTTCGTGGAGGCGCTGATATGAGTTTCTACGACAAGCTCGACGCCTATTACACGGCAGGCGCTGACCTTTCAGACATCCGCGCGGTGGTGCGCCGCTGCTATCATTTTTCGTTCAAGGGCTACGATGTTCGCATGTGGCAGGGCCAAGGCAAGCTACACACTGACGGCGGGCAGGAGTGGCTGGGCTACATGACCTACGACGGCCAGCCGTTCCTGAGACCGCCACGTATCGCTGATGGCCGCGACGGCACCGCGCCGACCTACGAATTCGGCCTGATGCTGATGGACCTGCCGGGCATGCCGGCGAAGGTCGCCTATGAAGAAATGAAGAAGTTTCAGGATGTGGTCGTCGGCCGACCGCTGACGATCTACCTGGCGCTGCTGGAGGTCGGGGAGGGATTGCGCCCGAACACGCCGCTGGAGTTCTTCAAGGAACTGACCATGCAATCCTCCCGCTTCGAGGAAAAGATCGAGTGGGACGGCACGTCGATGGTGAAGCGCTACAGCGTCACGATACTGGCAAAGGATGGGAATGTCGGGCGATCCGCTGTTCCGGGCGGCACTTATACAGACACGGTCCAGAAGGATCGCGCAAGACAGCTTGGCGTCGGACTGGATCGCGGCTGCGAGTTTGTCGCCGGTCTAGCTGATCGCACGTACGTTGCTGCCTGATGCTGATCCGCTCTGCGCTCGCGGCTGAGCTGCCCGGCATCATCGATCTTGCCTTTGCGACGTTCGAGGCGGGCTATCCGCTGCGACCATCGCGGGCGCGGGTCGAGGCAACCTTACCGGCGATCCTGTTCGGGGGCGGTTACCTGCGGGTTGCCGAGCGCGACGGCGAGGTGATGGGGTTTCTTGCGGGCGTCCAAGGGACGGGAAGCCTCTGGTCGGATGACGTTTGCGCTGTCGAACAATTGTTCGTCGTCGCGCCGGAACATCGCGCCACGCGCGCCGGGCACATGCTGCTCAAGGATTTCATCGGCTGGGGTCGCAAGACCGGATGCGATGCAGTGTGCGTGACGGCGCAGGGCGCGCTCGTGAACCGCGTCGGTCGCTTCTACGGTCGTCACGGCTTTGAGCCGGTCGAAACCGTCTACATTCTAAGGTTGTCCTGACATGCGGAAATATCTGCTGGCTGCGGCGATCTTTCTCGCCGTGATGCAGCCTGTGCATGCCCACGCCTTTGTGGTGTCGGCCGTCATCGGCATTATCGGCGGTCTACTGGCAGGCATCGGCGTCGTTACGCCGCTGATCGGGTTCGGCTCAATCGGCATCGTCAATGCCGGGTTCGCGGCCGGCGCGTTTCTGGCCTCCGGTTTCGGCTCCCTGCTGCTTTCCGCCGGCCTGTCTGCCGTGCAGTACCTCATGGCGGCCAGCCGACGCCCCCAGGCCCCAACCATGGAGGCGGCGCGCGTCAATGTCAGGGTGCCGGAAGCCGAACGGTGGTGGCACGGGGGCATCTCGCGCGCGGGCGGGTCGGCACAGTTCGGCGAGTACGATGCCAATGGCAACTTCTGGTACATCGTCGTCCACGGTGACGCCGAGTTGATGGGCGTCGAGAAGCGGTTCTTTGACGACCGGGAGATCGAGGTAGATGGCAACGGCTGGGTTATCACCAATGAGTTCTGCCTGACGAGCGATCACAACCCCTATGAGGGAAGCGGCACCAAGGTTCCGTACTTTCGCATCTTCACCACAACGTTCTCGCCGGCAAATCCGGTCCCTCCTGCAATCAGCGCGTTCACCTCCGCTTTCCCGCAATGGACCGCCGACCACAAGCTGGCGGGCACGACATTCTCCGCGATCATGTGCAAGAGCATCGCGCTTGAGCATCGGCATAAAGTCTACCGCTGGCGTGGCGCATTTGGCCTCGGAGAGCCGGCGTTCTCGATTGCCGGCCGATGGGATCGCGCCTTTGATCCGAGGGACGAGGCGCAGGACATAGATGACCGCTCGACGTGGAAGTTCACTCGTAACCCGGCGCTGATCTGGGCGCGGTTCCGCACGCATCCCTATGGCCGCAACAAGCCGATGGATTCGATCAATTGGGAAAAGGTCGCCGAGCAGGCGAACATCTGTGACCAGACAGTCGTCGGCATTCAAGGCTCGCAGCCGCGCTACCAGTGCGGGATTTCGGTTCCTGAGAGCAAGGAACGCGCCATGGCGGAAGCGGAAATCCTGCTCGCAGCCGACGCGATGATCATGCACGACGGGCAGGGCAAGGCCTATCCTAAGGTCGGTTATTATGAAGCGCCTTCGCTCACCCTGACGCGCAGCCGTGACATCATGGCGATGGCGAGCCGCGAGGCGACCGATGGCGAGATGGAAACGGATGGCGTGATCGTCCGCTACATCGATCCGGCCTTCGGATACCAGCCCCAGCCATCTGCACCGTGGATGAACCCGATCTACTACAAGGAAGGCACGACACCTCGCTATCTCACAGTCGATGTGCTGGCCTGTCAGAACCATAATCAGGCCATGCGGCTTGCCAAGGCAATCGGCCTGCGGAGCCAGTCATCGCATCGCCTTGCGCCCACGGTCGGCCTGCGCGGGCTTCGTGCGCGGCAGGAGCGGATCATCGATCTGCAATACGATGAGAGTTTCGCGGGCGATTACGAGATCGCCACGCCGGTCGAGGTGGATGAGAACGGCATCTTCACCAGCTTCGGCTGCGTTCCCGTCGATCCGAACCGCTGGACGCTGCTGGAGGGCGAGGAACAGAGCAAGCCGGTGATGGCCGATCCGCTGCCGGGCGCAGGCGATCCGGTGTTGCCAACCGGCGTAACCGTATATGCCGCGCCCGTCGCTGGCTCGGGCGGGGCCTCGGTCCGTATCGAAGGCACGTTCGTCGCCTCGCCGCGTCCTGACCATCGCTACGAGTTCGAATACCAGCTTCAGGGCGAGAGCGAATGGCGGCCGATGGTGGTTCGCATGGGCGATCAACTGACCTATTCGGACACCGTGCCGAACGGCCAGACGCACAAGGTCAGGTGGCGCACCGTCGCATCGTCGGGGAGGGCGACCGAATGGCTCGATCCGCCGCAGAACGTCGTGGCTGTCGCGGATACCACTCCGCCCGGTCCTGTCGTTGGCGTCAATGCGACTGGTGGAGCGGGAGCGGTCGATCTGGAATGGACCGCGCCGAACAGCGCCAACTTCTACGCCGTCCGGATCTACGGCGGCACGACGAATGACTTTGGTTCGTCGGTCCTGCTTGCAGTCGAGTTCGGCGCTCCGAACGCCTTCGATCAGATTGAAATTACCGGCTTGAGCGCAGGCTCCTACTGGTTCTGGATCGTCGCCATAAACGGCTCCGGCATTCAGGCATCTGAAGTGCCGACCGGCGAGATCATTGTCACGTAACGGGCTTCCGCCCATCAATCAGCATCCCTGAACATTTGAGGTGTAGCGATGGCTTCTCCTTCGCTGGCCGCTCGCGCGGCCATTCTTGGCATGCCTTATGACCCCAACAAAAAGCCGGATCGTTTGGCAACGGTAAAGGCGTTCGAGCTCATGGACGCCAAGGCTATGGCAACGTCGGCTGGCGCTATCGTGCGCGACACGCTGGCCGATCTGGGCTCGGTGACGAACCCGCCGGCTCACCAGATGGGCTGGGTCACTGGCGACGCCACGGCTGCCAATAATGGCATCTACGAGAACGCGGGCTCGCCTTCCGCGCCGAACTGGCTGCGCAGGGCCGATTTGCCTTACGGCTTGATCCACATGATCAATGCGGGCGCAGGCACGGCCGATGCGATCGTCGCCACGTCGGCGTTGCCCCTACCTGTCGCGCCCGGCGCAGCACTCCTGACCGTCAACATCGTCGCCGACAACACCGGCAGCGTCACGCTCAACGGCAAGCCGCTGCGTACCAACTCGGGCAACGAGATCAGCGCCGGCGGGCTGACGGCCGGCAGCATCCATGCGTTCCTCGATCTCGGCGACCATTTCCGGCTGCTTTCCGATCAGGCCAGCGCGGCGATTGTGGCGCAGGCTGAGGCCGAGGCGGACCGGGCAGAAGCTGCGCGCGATTCCGCCCTTGGCGCGGTGCCGAATGTGTTCACCGCGACACGCGCCGCCCTGGCTGCGCTCGACACGACAACGGTCACCGCCGCGTATCTGACAGAGCCCCGGCGAGAGGGCCAATTTCTATGGACGGAGGGGGATTTCTCTGCGGAAGTCGTAAAGGACGAGTGGGGCGCGCTGTTCATTGCCAGTGATGATGTCTCACCAGAGGTTGGAGCATGGGTGCGCGCCGGCAACTGGCGTCAGACCGGCGTCCCGATGGCTTGGTTCGGCTTCACCAGCGATGTCGTGCTGCAAGGCGCACGCGCGGTCGGTTCGCCCGGTAACTGGACATGCGAGTGGGGCGATTTCCAGGACGCGACCGACTGGCTGACGGCGGCAGGCTTTCCGATCCTGATCGATGATCTCTACAGGTTCGACGGGTGCTGGATGGTCAAGTCGCATGCCCGCATCATCTTCGCGCCCGGCAAGGGTTGCATGAAATGCGAGGTCAGCGATCCTGTCATCGGCGCCTTCTTTACCGGAGATTTTTCCGGGGGCATTACTGCCGCAGCCCCGGTCACGGATATCAAGGTCTGGGGGCTGAATATCGATTGCGGCTACCAGCAGGCGATGAACGGTCTGGGGATACCGAATTTCACGCGCGGGCGTTTCCACGGGATCACCCACATTCGCAACAGCCGTCATAGCGTCCTCCTGCTTGGCGGGCGGGCCGTGCAGTTCGAGGGCGATGCGTGCGAAGACATTCACATATCCGAGCTTGACCTGCTGGACTGCTCGATCGGCATCAACAGCCAGGCGATGCCGGAACCATCGACCTACACCGCGAAGCATATCAGCTATGGCAAGGTCACGATGCGCGATGTCGGGATGCCGTTCAACATCGACTGCACGACCAGTGGCAGCGAGACGCTGGATATGCGGCGCATGTCTACCACGATTGGCGAAGCTGTCCTTTACAATTGCGGACGGCCGCAGTGGCTCGACAGCATTGATCGCATGAAAGGCGGCATCATCACTGGCGATCGCGGCTCCGGTCTTTCGATCGACTGGCTGCGCATCGTCAACGACGCGAGCTACGGGCTTGTCGGCGGTCTCTTTAAGGGCACGATGTACAATGTCGTCGTCGGGCAGGCCGAGATGATCGGGCAGTTTTATCGTATCGCCGATTTCAATTATCTGGACTTCATTACGTCGGCCTCAAGCGCGTCCCACCCTAGCTCTGTCGAGGCGCACGTCATCTGCCGTGGGACGGTCGAGCGGATACTCGACACCAAGACGGGTGGCGGTACTATCGGCTATTGCAATCTGACCGTCGAAATCGACCCGGCGAATATCAGCTCCGGCCTCGTGACTGCGGATGCGGGAGACTATGATTCGGCGCTGCTGACGCTGGTCGATCTGTCGACCGGCGTTAGATCACCGACGCGCACGGCCCGCCAGATTTACGGATGGGGCAACTCATTTGACAGCCTGCGGGGCTCGATCACGGCGAAGCGGTTTCGCCGCGACATGACGGATGCGGAGCCTCGCATATTCTTCACATTTCCGGTGCCGCCGAACGGCCGTGCGGCGGCAGTCGTGAATGCGGCATGTTTCGGCGTCGCCAGCGGGTCGTCAGCCGCGACCGTGCAGACGACTGCCCGCATCGCGATCGCCAGAGACGGCGGCGGCGCTCTGACGTACGCAGTCGCCACCGACGATCCCGCGGAAGCGCTGGACGGATACGCCAGCCTGGCGCTCGGGTTCTCAGTCGTCGAAATGGATGCCGGCACGGCTGCGATCGCGATCTCTCAATCCAACAGCTTCGGCGCCGAACTGACCGTCTCGGCGTCGGCCGAGATCACGCTGGCAACCGCTGGCGGCGTGGTCCAGATTACGGAAGCGGGTATCCGATAATGAATCGTTTCGAGGCTTGTCATGCCATCACCGCCGCATGGGAAGGCGGCTGGAGCGACCATCCGGCCGACCCGGTTTGCAATCAAGACTTTAAAGCAAGAACTCTACGATATGCGGGCCACTGGATGGCCAATTCGCCAATTTTCAATTGCCTAGGAACTGAACCGTCCACCATTTCCATGGCGGTGTACGCGGCGTCTTGCTCATCTGGATCGAGAAGCTCGATAAGAGCAAGACCGTCGTCATAGGTTTTGAGGTGCAAGGAATCACACGAGATTCCCACTGCGCGAAAGGCCTCGACCAATTCACCAAGCGCTTCTTCTAGGCGCTTTTTACCGGCACCAGTTTCCACTGTATGCAATTTCTGCCCCCTACCGAATGCCACCGTTTTATATGGGGTACCAAATCTTCTCGTTGTCAACTGGACGCGGACCGGCAGGGATCGATCCTTGATCAATTTTTTGAAGCGCGCTACTAGCCACCAACCAGAAGAAGGTTGCTTCATGTTCTCAGGAAAAGTGCTGCTGATCACCGGCGGTACCGGATCATTCGGTCGCGCGACCGTGCGCCGGTTTCTCGATACCGACATTGCGGAAATCCGCGTCTTCAGCCGCGACGAGAAGAA
>Ga0226835_1001661_pt1 | contig 11293 bp, 5 predicted proteins | sample LAC_MetaG_1_FD_163627 | JGI IMG/M metagenome (GOLD analysis project Ga0226835, IMG submission 163627) | Anaerobic ammonium oxidizing microbial communities from anammox membrane bioreactor (MBR) in UC Berkley, California, United States -... | ecosystem: Engineered > Bioreactor > Anaerobic >...
GCGTTGAGTTCTGCTTGCGCTAATTTCTGGAAAGCCTGAGCAATAGCAGCCTCATCCACGTCCACTTCTTCCCCGGTTATCTCCTCATAGCGTTTGGCAGCATTCACCAGGGTTTTAAGGTCGGGAGCTTTACGAGGAGCGAAGGATGCTGATCGGAAAGTGTTCGTTGATGCGAATACGGATCTCACTTGGGGATCCAGGTGATTGCGGAATCGGCGGCCCTGATACGTCACTTCAATCACGCCGGCGCGTAATAATGCCGCCAGTACGATCCATAATACTTCGCGTGACCAACCGTATCCCAATCCACCAAAATGATCTTCCAGGATACGCCCGGTTACTTTATTGCCATAACTGTGTTCTTGCTGCAAATACCCCATCACTTCAAGGGCAATCTCAGCCTGAGTGTGAATGATGGTCTTCCCACCCTCGGTGATCACAAGTTTCAGGCCGTCCTGACCGGAATAAAAAACCTTTGATAATCCGTTCAGGTTGACTGCTTTGAGGATTTCATCTGCTTCTGTTCCCTTTACTGGGACGCTGCCCATCTTTAATTTGTCATACAGTTTAGGAACTGCATAATCCAGCATACCTTTCAGAATATCGGGCAGGCTGGTGCCCATATCTGGGCCATTCTTGGAAACCCCATTGAAAAACCCAGTTCCTTGCTGGAGCGCTTCTAGCAGCAGGCGCTTCAATCGTTCCTCATGTCGGCCAGCTTCTAACTTTTCGCTGGCCAGGCTGCTGGAATCATCGGCGTTCAGCTTTCCTTGCGCTCGAAGCTGGTCATATTTTGCCACCATCTGGCGTGATCGTGAAAGCTCCACAACCCGATCATCAATATCATCTGATAAAGCAGCGATCCAAAATACCTGACGGGGTTTCTCGCGGCTTTCATTTCGAACAAGTTCCAAATTCGCCAAAAGGCTTTTAGGTTCATCTTCAAGTCTGAGCTCAATCGGAATCTCGCCTTGAGCAATGCTGCGTCCTTCCCAGCCAATGTCGAGTTTGAAAGTACGTTTCTCCATCGTATAACGGCTGAGGCTTGGCTCACTGAAACTCGTTCTGAACATGTCTTCAATAATGTCACGCCGTTCTTTAGGAGTGGGGCTGATACTGTTGCGTTCCACCGTCCAGTTCTTTTCTTGATCAGTCAAAAGCTTCCAGCCATCCTCGGTTTGGCGAATGAATTGCTTCTCATGCAGCAGCCCAATAGCCCGTTCAACCTCAGGCAAGCAGCTTCCGGCATCCACCGCATTGAAGAGTAAAGCTGCAAGGTTTTTCTCTGTACGCGGCACGCTGCGGACAAACTCCAATAAAGCAATCGCCTTGGCCACTTTGAGGGGCCAGGCATCTTTGGGCCACATGATGGCAATATCACGAATATCATCCTTTCGCTGCGTCGGCAAGTTTTCGCCGATCAAGTCAAAAATCCGGTCAATAGATACCAGGTTGCCAACGGCCGCGTCTGCCAAAGCCGTTCGTTCACTGACCAGCATTTCATAGACCTGCTTGATGATGGTTCGGTTGCTGCCGCCGATGTGACGCGGCGCCCCGGCCTGCAATCGCATGCCTGATACGATATCAATGGATAGCTCAATAAAGTGGGGCAGGTAGGGGTAGAACTGGATAAAATCCTGCTCACTGAAATCAAAACTGATTTGTGAACGCTCTGGGGATGTGTGTGCCTTAATTTGGCTGTGATAATCCTGATACATTTTGCGAAGTACGGGTTCAGCTTCTGCCTTTTTGTTCAATACGCGCCTGGTGGCTACTTCACGGATATCAGCCGGAGCCATATCCACCCGATAGCGAAAACGATCCTGTAGTTTAGCAAGCTGCACCCGTTTGTCATCAATTGCGGCGACCACCTCATCCAATTTCTCTTGTGAGGTGACAATGATCCAAACCGGTGCAACAGCCTTATTTGCCTGAACGCGGTTCTTACCTTCTTTACCATATTGCTCAACCACAGCGCGCAAGTTCTCAATTTTTTCACCGCTACGCGCCACATATTGTCCTACCTCATCGATGACGAATACGATGGCTTTTCCAGGACTGCGACGGGCAGAAAGCTCAAACGTCCGATCCACCAGGGTATTAATGGTGATATCTGCATTTGGATTGAAAGACAACGCCCAGGAATCGGGATTAGGATAAGTCTTCGAGTCCAATTGATTCATCACAGCACTGGTGCGCAAAACCTTTTGGGCGCCTTTACGAACCATTTGCCAGACTGCATAATCTGCGGCATTGATGCCTGCCAATGTTGCCGGAATGGTTGTTTCACCCGTGTCGCTTACATTGATTTGATCGCGGTAAAACTCAGCGCATATTTTGACGAATTTGCTTAACCGTTTTTCTGCTTCCAATTCAATTTCTAGGTTAGCGATGTCGTAATCCTGGGCATAATCCAGTTCACGCAACAATACGGTGTACATGATCTCGGCAATCGTTTCAGTCGAGCGCCGGACTGCGCGATCTACCTGGACATCAAACAATATCGTTTGAGTAGGGATTCTTACGGTGATGTAGTTGAGGAGGTCGCGCAGTTTCTTTGTAGATTCTTCACTGGGAGCCTGCTGCTCCAATTGCTGCAGGAATATCTGGCTGGCAGGCGTTCCGTTCAATGAGCGGTTTGAGAGGATATAGCCTAGATTTTTCGCAAATGAGCTTTTGCCAGAGCCAAAAAAACCTGAGACCCATACCCCAGTCGCTTCGCTCGGATCACCCGGACCCTCTGAAATTGGTTTCAAAACCTCGATGTATTGTTCGCGGATGCGTTTTGTGGTGACATATTCCGTCAGCTCTGTATAAACCGTCTGTTCATCGCGCTGGTCAAGCTTGATGACTTCTTCGATAGGGCGGGAAAGATCACGAGAGAGAAGGTTTCGAATGGTTGGCATGGTTTATTACTCCTGGATTCCGGATACATTTCGATAAGCAGCTTTCAGCATTTCACCTAATTCCGATATGTCCATCGTGCTTCCGGGAATGGGGCGAAATATCGAATTCTTGAAGGTGGCGTCATATTTCTGAAACTTCCAGGCTTTACCGTGAAAGGTCTCTGATATTTCTGGCGGCAACTTCATCCGAACTGCCCATACTTTCGTACTTTCCCAAGAAACATCAAAAACCACTTTATTTCCAAGTTTGAAGCCTGTGTAAAATTTATTGAGATTGAAAGGAAGATCCCAGCCTTGCTTCTTTACAAAACCCTCTAGCTGAGTGACCGCCTTCTGGAATTCTTGGGCAGGTTCTTTACCATGTTCCGTTTCGTAATATTCCCATGTCCAATCCCCCATAACCTTTGTGATTGAGGTTTTACCGTTTGCCTTATCTTCTAATGTTTCCACTAGGACAAACTCCTCTTCTTCAAATGAGAAGCGTTGAATTTGAACCAGATCAACAGGATAATTGATCTTTGCGGCCATTTTTAAGACATTGGCACGGTAGGAGGGGGCAATGACAATGATGCGGATTTCCAGCGAATCCCAATCAATTTGAACATCTTCGGGTCTGCTTTTAGCTTCCAACCAGATCGCTTTGATCGAGTCGGGATTGGTCTCAGCCCACATCGCATATCCCAACACTTGCGGAACGATTTCTTCCCCAACCTGGACATTCTTCATTTCAATGATACAAATACGTGAATCCTGATCCACCCCCAGCATATCTGGAATGCCCTGTTTGTTGCCTGTATGTATCTGGCGATAAAGAATAAAAACATCGCCAAGCAGATCTTGATTTTTGAAAACATAATTTTCAAAATCCGCTTCGGTTTTAAACGGTTTCGTTACCAAATTTCGTGATTGACCATTTGACTTCCAATACAAATTCAGCATTTCATCCTCCTACAGTCCCAACCGTTGTAATTCCTTGTACGCTGCCGGCAGGATTTCTCGCTCAAAACGCTCTGGCCAGGGATTGATTGCGCTGCGTTTCATAATAATTCCTGGGTGTGGCAGGCAGATGACGTTCAGTTCCGCTCCGCCGATGCTCAAACTGCGGCAGTGACCATCCAAAAGCCGCTTTGCCGCATCTTCCGATATGCCAAACAGGATCGAGACAACTTCTAACCCCAACAGGATTGTCGCCCGCGGCTGCGCCAGACGGACTTCCTCTGCCAGCCAGGGAATACTCTTCTGTGCGTATTCTGCATAGAGCGAGCGGTTTTCAGTGACGGCCACGCTTAGCTTGCGATACCGCTCCACGTGACCTTCTTTGAACAGGAAGACTTTTACCAGATCGGTAATCCAGCATGACTCTCTTGGTATTCCTAAGGGCTGAAGGTAATGCTCTGCCAGTTCGTAGCCCGAAGGAATAGTCCGGACGCGCGAACCGTCAAAATAGCTCTCATTCGAGAAGGGCGCGTCGTTATCCATCATCGGTGTATCTGCTATACCATTGATGGTAAAAAACTTTGCGGAAGGGTATGCGCCAACAATCATCACACCATCCTGCGCGGTTTCGATTGGCACCAGAACATTGACCGGGTTGCCGCGCAGGTAGGTATACGGCTCAGGAAGGTCAATACTGGTCTTATATTCCCGGAAGCAACGCTGTTGGTATGCCTGGATAGCCCCGTTACTTGCCTTCATACCACTCCTCATGCCCATGCGCGATGGCATAGGACTTGTTCTTCTTACAGGCTTTCTTCACCCGCTCCGGCCAGTACTTCATCGCAATCCGGCTCCAATCATACTTCCCAGCGGCCAGCTCCTCCCAATACTTCTTCGGCTCGCTCTTCCAAAGCGGGATCACGCTCCACAGCGGAGCCATGCGCAGGATCACCCCATCATCGATCCAGTCCGCTTCCGGCTCATACCCGCTGCGAGTGATAGCATCTAGGTCTTTGGCAAACTGCGCCAGTTCCTCCGCCAGTTGACGCAGCTCATCCATCTCTTTCTCGATGGGCTTACGGGCGGCTCCCTGGGCGGTCAGCACCTTTTTACCAAGTTCTTCCAGGCGCAGCTGCACAGCACGTCGTTTGGTGGGCAGGTAGGGTTCCTGCTGCAGGGCGTAGAAGATGTTGCGGTCGATCTTTTCGTGGAACAGGACAAAGCCGTACGAGCGTTTGGAGGATTGGATTGGCCAGTACACCGGACGTTTGCGGTATTGTTTGATATGGTGCTGAGTGAAGAAGTCTTTTTCCAGGAACTTGCGCAGGTCACCGCCAGCCGCCTGCTGGATCACTTCCTGAGCTTGAGCCTGTCCGAGCATGAGTTCCAACGCCTTGCTGACCAGGGTGGGCAGATCGCGGGGGTGGTTGGGGTCGAAGACGGCGATGCCGTCCGTGAGCGCCAGCTTCTGAAGAGCCTGTTCCACCTGGTGGGAGAAGATGTGCCGTCCGCCCAGTTCATCGATGGTTGCGAACTGGGATGGCTCTCCTACCAATTCGTTGAATTCTTCTTCGGTGGGTTCAGGCAGCGAGCCGATGGCAAAGTCCGAACGGCGATAGATGGCTGAACCTAGTGCACGCGGGGTGCCAGGTTGGAAACGACCGAGTATGATTCCCATTCCGAATGAAATTGTGAGTAAAGCTTCTTGGGTCGAAGATTGTATAGTTGATAGAGTATCTTCCGATTCTTGCTCCAAATCATCCACTTGAGTATCTTTTTCTAGAACGGAAATATTTCTTTCTTTGTTTAGGCTCTCAATAATATTATCTGGTAGGCCATAAAGTTTATAGACCTCATTATCAATCTGAGTTTCAAATAAACGGAATCTAGATTGTTGCTGTTTAGAAATTTGCGAACCATTTTCCCCCAAACCGGGACTAATGAAGTTTCTATGACTTTCGTTATTAAATAATTGGGCCATAGCTAATCTTATACAACTAACAACCAAATTTTCTAGCATTGGCGAAGGTTTACTGACAGGTAAAGGTAGTGTTACAACATCACCAATCGTAAAATTTATTGTAGGAGAAATTGAATTAAGCAGGAGTGCAGCAAAACTAGAATTTAATATTCCTAAACACCCAATTGGTTTTGAGTCATTGAGATATAAAGCCATGCTTGCATCTGATGCAATGTAACCTGGGGGTAAATACCGGATTTTAAACCCTGTAGAACTTACTTTTGTCCAGGTAAGTCCTTCTTGAAAATAGTATTTATCACTGCTCAGAACAAATTCAAGATTGTCTCCCAGGTAAGGAAACTTGCTTTTTACATCAGCCTTTAATTCTTCTCCATTAATTCCCCAATTTACTACATATTCTTGATTTCCATACCACTTTGTAGATGTGAAACCTTTTGCTAACGGAAACCAAATATGATCATTGGATTCCGTTTGTGTAACATTATTTACATTCCAATCAATATTATTCCTTGCCACTTCCCACCAAAAACGAATGTAACGAAAATTATTGCAAGTCGATAGTCCATGCTTTCCAAACGCTATTTCTGAAAGAGATTGGTTAGCAGTGAACATCCTAATTATTGAATCGTCAAACCAATACACCCAAGGGTTTCCAGGAATTGCTTGAAACTCACTTTGGCGAAGATCAAATACATTAGTAGGTAAATTTTCGTTGATCATGCAATGATTCCTTTTTCCTGTGCAATCGACCGGTGCACCTGACCCAGGTTTGATATATTATTTCTCGCCTTCTTCAAAATAGCTTGCTCGTATAGCTCGGTCAGCTCTGTTATCACCCCTGCATCGATGTTGTCTGCCAGGTATTGGATGCCGTCCGTTCCCTTTTTATAGGTCTCCTGGGTTAAACTATCAATCGCTGCCCGCGCCAGAAGTTCGGCTTTCTCTTCAAGTGTGCGTTTCGTGTCAATAATTTCTGTAAAGTTGGGTTTGAGCGCGGTGTAATAGATAACTGAAAGTCCAAATTGATTCTTCATGGTTTTAATCACCAGAGCGTCTCGTTTCTGCCGCTGCGCCTGATCATCATAAATTACTTTCAAATCGCGTTCTTGGTGGAGCTCACGACGATAGAGAAAATTCTGTGCCTTTTTCTTTCGGGTGTATTTCTTCAATACCAGCACAACAGCGTTCACTGGAGTACCACAGCCGGCTGGGACAGGTACCAAGGTTGGTGCACCGGCCCGGCTCCGGCTACACCGGGCATATTCCACTGGGAAAGGTGTTTGCACATCCGGAATCACATGGTCCAGAACACTTTCAATCTCGTGTCCTGGGTGTGTGATCAGAGAGCCGTAAGCAAGAATGCCGATCAAGGATTACCTTCTACTTCTGAGGCTAGTTGTTCCAAACAAGTGAAAAAACTGTCCATCTTTTCACGCGGCAGCCACAAATGGGTTTGATTTCCAAAAATTTCTTGGACTCTCTCCGTTTTTACATTCTTATATTTAGGGAAGTGGTTCAAGTTAAGGTAAATATCAATACCGCTGGCATAGGTGTATACAAAAATTGCAGTCAACTGCCAGTTGTAAGGCGGTTTATAGGACATGCAGCGTTTGCTGGCTTTTTCTCCCAAGCCTAACCGTTTTGCATATTCTCGAATGCGGTCAAATTCGGGTAAAAAGCCGTTTCTTTCGGCCAATTGTCTGAGCGCCTCCAGCCCTTGAGGTGGTAAGGGCGGGGCTGGCTCAACAAACCAACGAATTCTCGCCCATTCCGCCTGTTTACGCTGCCTCTTTTCAATTTCTAGGGAGGTCCAGTTCCCCTCAACACCTGCTAATTCGCGTTCAATCTTTAAATTAGAGTTGGCGTAACAAGCATCTTCCTGACCAATCCGCCCTTTCTTTTGGGGGAAAGGTTTCCGTCCCAACTTGCTGTTATCTTCGGTGAGTGTCAGATTTCCAAGAACGTGAGTTAATTTCTCCCGCTCTTCTTTGGATGGGAAGAGATCAATCCAATATCCAGAGTCTTCAGGGTGCTGTGGCAGGATGTGCTCAATAGTCTTCTCGTTTCCCTCATAAATCGTTGACCAATTGATGATCGGAGCCTGGTTTCCAAAAAGATATTCTTCATATTCATAAAGGAAGTATTTAACCAGGCCGCTCGACCGGCCATACCAAGGATTGGGATCATCGAGCGCAAAGCGTTTGATAAAGAGATCATCGCTGCACTTTTCCAACAAATCTCTTCGTAAATTCTCAAGCAAGGTTGAATATGTTATTCGTTGATGATAAAGCTGATTAGCTAACCGGAAGAGAAAAGCCTCACTCCCTGAAGGGCGCCGGTCTGCAATTCGGAATACCCTGACTGCAAACAACTCACATAATTTAACAACCTCTAAATACTTTTGGCTATCATCAGGTAAACTCAATCGAACTGCAATCAATAACGGCGTAAAAGGTCTTAAAACCCCTAACCTGATAATCTTATTGTTATATTTAACGATATCTTTTTGGGCTACTGGATTGCTTTCAAAAATCTGGAAAGCTCCACTCCGATTGGGGTTGGATATATCCGCAAATGCTACCACCGCGTTTTGAAGCGTTTGAATATAGGTTTCTAGTTCTTTAAATAGCTCATCATAGCGATCTAAATAGTTAACCAGTTGAAATCGCTTTTTGATGATATCGGCTTTTTCTCTCTCTTTATCCCACCGTTTTTGGTCGTAATCATAAATTGCGAACCAGTGCATTTGAAGCAAGGTGTCTTCTGCATCAGTCCTGCCGGCAGCGTTGAGTTGTTCAAAAATCACGGACCAGGCCCGATTAATATCCTCCGTCAGCTTTTGACTGACCTCACTGCCCAATTTTGAAGCCAAATATAATAGATAGTTTTTAACAAGATCCAGGCTGTTCGGTTTCTTGCCGCGGTTGTTCATTGACTCGAAAACCACACCAGCATCAGCTTCTGAACGTAGGCGGTAAACCATAACCTTCATCTGGTTTGCTACTTTGTCATAAAGCCTTTCCAACCAATCTGGGTAGTTCTCTTTAAGTTGTTCTTTATGAGTTTGTAAATAAGATCGGAAATATTGGCGCGCTCCTTCCAGGTTTTTGTGGGATTGAATCCGCGTACCCTGAAGGTCTTTCCCATCCAGTTCAAGGATATTGTGAACGAAAAAATCGTCGTTGTTTGCATCAAGGATTAACTTAGGAACTAAAATGTTTCCGGCTGCCGGCTCATAAAGGTATGTATCCACAATACTCGTAGCAATTTCATGTAGATCATCAGATCCAACAACATTCATCATTTCGCGTTGTATCTCATTGAGAAGAATGACTATTGTTGTAAGCCGTTGCTGACCATCCACAATGTCAAATACCGGTTTCCGGATGCCGCGCGTTTTCACACTCAAATTAGGATCGCGGTTCTCATGCAGAACCAGCAAACCTGTAAAATGTTCGTTATCCTCGGTCAGGGTGGATAAATCTTCAAGCAGGTCTTCCCATTGATCCTTACCCCAGGCGTATCCGCGCTGATAATCCGGGATATGAAAGCGCCATTGCGAAAAGAGACCAAAGAAAGTTAGAAGATTATCGAGTTCCATCGGATTATGCCTGTTCGTGGATTTGTTTTAATTCAGCCAATGCTTTTTCAAAAGCAACTCGTTTTGAATCTGCATCTGGTTCATGCACCAGCCGGAAATAAATCCCTTCCGATACTTCTCGTTTCCGTGTATCCGGCTCGCGGCGCAAAACAAAGGCTGTGGTGTTGACCTTTTCGCCGGAAATTTCAGGAAACGCTCTAGGCCCTGTATGAGCCATGGTTTCAATTGAGAATTCGTCTAATAGATCTGTCCTCATTTTTTCATAAGAGGAGATAAACATGAAAGATTGTTGTGTGATCATGGCCAATCTTCCGGAATCTCTGCACAATTCTGCACAACGAACGATAAAAGCGGCATATAGATCGCCCTTGGCATACGGATAAGATTTTTCAAGAAAATCAGCCAGCGTGTCATTCATGTTTCTACGACTCATGTATGGAGGATTGGCTACCACACAGTCATATCGTCTCAACATCAAATCAAGTATTCGTAGACTTTTCGATGCTTCCCCAATAAAGAACTGTATATCTTCACCTCGTTCGGAAGCACTTTTACGAAAAAAATCAAGAGCTTGGATCATTTGTGCTTCTAGAATTTCGTAATACTCTGCTTCTGAAAGGCTTTCGTCCATACCAGGCAAGGTCATTGCCAAAGAAGTATCAATCATTTTGTTTTGTCGGTAACGCTGGTGCTTTTTCCGTTCGTCATCGACAATGTCATGTATTTCTTTCTCCACTCTCATCAACGAGCCTAGTTGGTTGATATCTTCCAATTGTTCTCGTATTCGCCTTAGCATCTTTTCGAAAATCGGATTGGAAAATTTCATCTCTATAATGAATCTTCCCAAATCCTTTGTACTGAAAGGGAGAACATCAGCACAAGCTATATTGTGATTTGCAATTTCGGCGTTTTTGTTTTTTCTTTTCGCACGTAGATATAAGGAAAGAGCGGAAAGCTGGGCAGCGCGCAAATCGATATCAATCCCAAAAATATTGTGTTTTAAGATTGAGGCTGGAATTTCATCTTCACTTTGTACCGATGGGATTGCTGGCCATCCTTCGGTACCACTTTTTTCAAGTTCTTCCAGGTACATTTCTTCGAAAAGATCAAATGCAACCAGGCCAAAGTGCATAGTTCCACATGCGGGATCTAATAATGTAATTTCTTTTACTGGTTTAACCGCTTCAGTAGGTACATTCCCTGCCAGGGGAACAAGATATTCGAGTTTGCTTTTAAGGCTGGTATCAGGATGCATCTGAATCCATAATCGTCCCAGTGCGTTTTCAGTTAGAAATTTTACAATCCAATGAGGGGTAAAAAGTTGAGTCGCCGCAGGAATATCCTCTCGACGTGCTTTTTGCTTTTCGTTAAAAAGTCGGTTAAAAACGTCTGACTTTTCTTTTTCATTAAAAAACTGATAAACCCACCCAACTGTTTCTTCAACCTGCCATGCGGGAGAAAGAATTTCGGCATTTACCATGGAAAGGAATTCGGCTAGGATGGAAGCCCGCGGGAATAATCGAGAAGGCAATGTGTCGGGATCAAATAACATTGCGATCTCATTAGCTATTTGTCCGGATTGCCAAAGCAAGAATCGTTGATAGGCAACATTAATCTTTCCTTGATTAAAGAGATTTTCATCTTCAGGGTGATCTGCCAAATAATATTTAAACCCATTCGATTGATGCCCTCGACGCACTGTTTCGCGAATCAACTTTCGCTCTTCCATCATCTTGAAGGCTACTAATCGATTAAGGTGGGTAAAAGCTATTTCCTTTACCAACTTTTCCACCGCTTCTTTGCGTTCCAAGCCCGCATTCACTTCATCGTCTAAATAGCGAATTAATTGGCCATAGATCTCACGGGTTT
>Ga0226835_1001662_pt1 | contig 11284 bp, 11 predicted proteins | sample LAC_MetaG_1_FD_163627 | JGI IMG/M metagenome (GOLD analysis project Ga0226835, IMG submission 163627) | Anaerobic ammonium oxidizing microbial communities from anammox membrane bioreactor (MBR) in UC Berkley, California, United States -... | ecosystem: Engineered > Bioreactor > Anaerobic >...
ATTCGTCCTGCACATTCCGTTTTTTGCCGCGTCCCAATTGCGACGAACGTTGATAGCCCGCCCAAATCGCGCGCGAGAGCGCGGTGCGAAAACCCGCTTTTTCTAAATAGTACAACGCTTCCGCCGAAGTGCCGCCGGGCGAAGTGACTTGGTTCCGCAAACGCGAAAGATGCTGTGACGTTTGCTGCGCGTAATCCACCGAACCTTTGACTGTTTGCAAAACCAATTTTTCGGCAATGTAACGCGGAAAACCCAAATGCACGCCCGCGTCCACCATCGCTTCCATGAACAAAAAAACATACGCGGGCCCATTGCCCGAAAGCGCGGTTGCCATGTCGAGATAATCTTCTTCCTCGACAAAAATTTCCTGTCCGAGCGCGCCGAGAATTGTTTGCGCCTGTTCACGCTGTGCCATCGTCACGCTCGGCGACGCGGTCCACACCGTCATCCCTTCGCCAATCATCGCGGGCGTATTCGGCATCGAACGCACCAATGCGCGATGCTGCAAACCATTTTCAATGACCTGCATCCGCGCGCCGGCAATCACCGAAAGCACGAGCGCGTCCGGGCGCAAATGGCCTTTCAAGCCCTGCATCACGGGATTCATCATTTGCGGTTTGACGGACAGCACGACAACATCCGCGCCGTGCGCCGCCGCTACATTGTCCGTCGAAATATGAATCGCATATTTATTTTGCAATTCTTCCAAACGCGCGCTGCGCGGACCTGCCGCAACCACTTGGGCGGGCGAAACCAATTCCCCGACAACGACGCCGCGAATCATCGCCTCTGCCATCGCGCCCGGACCGATAAATGCAATGTGTACGTTTTGGAGCATTTCTAATCTCCACTCTCTAATCTCTTGAAAAACAACACGCGACTCTCGCCCTTGCCATCATAATTCGAGTGCGCGGAAATTCCGTCCACCGCAACATCGCCCGATTCGATTTCAAAACCCATGCGTTGATGAAATGCGATAGATCCTTTGTTCACGGGAGATGTCACACAACGCACCGTATTCCGCCCCGCCGCGCGCGTAACGGCGAAAAATTTTTCATACAACATCCGCGCGATACCGTGTTTGCGAAAATCGGGATGTACGCCGACGAAATGAATGTACGCTTCGTCCGAGAACGTTTGCGAAAAAAAGCCGTTCAAGAATCCGATGATGTCAAAATCGTATTCGGCAATAAAACTTGTTTCGCGGAAATGCGTGAAAAACAATTTCGGCAGCATATCGCGCATATTCCGCCCGCCCCACCAGTCGTTGATCACGTTGGCGACAAAATAAAAATCGCGCGGCTCTGCGTTGCGAATCTTGATTCGACATTCCGCGCACTCGATTGCGACGCCGATAAAACTCTGGCGGCCTTCGGGCGTCAACACCCACGCGCGTTCTTGAAACGGCGGATTGTGGCGGACGTGCATCGTATGTCCACACTCCAATACCGCAATCCACTCGCGGCGCTCATCTTGGCGAAAAGCAACAATTTTGCGCTTCATGTTGTTTCAAGATTATAGCATAGCGGCGCGCGCGATGTGATGGCAGCACGTCATGCGCGTCGAAATTTGGGACGCGGAAAAAGCAAGATGAACGCGGAAAAAGAAAAAACAAGTTTTGATTTCCGCGTTCATCCGCGTTCACCTACGGCCAAAGACAAGAATTGTGATGACTGTGTCAAGATCATAGCGTAGCGACGGAATCGCGTAGGGGAGGTTTGAATGGAGTATGCGTCACGATTTTGGGCGAGAGGAAAGAAGCGATTACAAATCGCGCCAACAAAGACACGAAACGTGCTGCAATGCGTTGCATTGCCTCGCACGTTGGGAATCGTGTCTCTCCAAAAATTAGGGCTTGCGCACAGCTGTCATTTCGAGCCGCTTTTGCTCACATGGGGTTCATGTGCGAAATCTCGCGTTGGAAAACCGAGATTTCGCATTGCATTCGAAATGACATGCAAGTCCTAAAATATGACACACACCTCATTCAAAGAGTGTGCGTGAAAAATTTGGACGGACAGGTAGAGCCGCATGAATCTCAACCTGCGTAGGCAGGTTTCGCGCAGTTGTTGCGGTGAATTTATTCGCCCAATGCCGCAGCGCGCGCAACGAGTAACGCGCGTTCGCGTTCATTGTGCGTAAGCGACGCCGCGCGTTCAAATTCCACGCGCGCGTCATCAAACCGATTCAGCTTGGACAACAAATCGCCGCGCACCGCCGGAAGCAAATGATAATTTTTGAGCGCGGGTTCGTCCAGCAATTCGTCAACGAGTTCTAGCCCTTGGGCGGCTCCAAACGCCATCGAGACCGCCACCGCGCGATTCAACTCTACGATGGGCGACGGCGTGAGTTGCGCGAGCGCGTCGTACAGCGCGACGATTCTTGCCCAATCGGTTTCCTCTGCCGTGCGCGCTCGCGCATGACAGGCGGCGATGGCGGCTTGAAGCGTGTACGGTCCAAATGGCACATCCAGTTTTTCCGCGCGCAAGAGTGCGGCAAAGCCGCGTTGAATCAACAGCTGGTCCCAACGCGCGCGATTTTGTTCGAGCAAGGGAATCGGTTCGCCGCGCGAATTGACGCGCGCGCGTATACGCGACGCTTGAATTTCCATCAACGCGGCAAGCCCATGCACTTCGGCTTCGTTCGGCACAAGTTCCGCCAACATGCGCCCCATTCGCAGCGCGTCCTCACACAACGCGGGACGCATCCAATCCGCGCCTGCCGTCGCGGTGTATCCTTCGTTGAAAATCAGATAAATGACTTCCAACACCGACGAGACGCGCGCGGTGCGTTCCGCGCCGCGCGGCACCTCGAACGGGACGCGCGCTTCGGCAAGCGTTCGTTTTGCGCGGACGATGCGCTGCGCGATGGTCGTTTCGGGAACGAGAAACGCGCGCGCGATTTCTTCCGTCGTCAAGCCGCCGAGCAAGCGGAGGGTGAGCGCGACGCGCGCGTCTTGAGAAAGAACGGGATGACACGCCACAAAGATGAGCCGCAATAAATCGTCGTCCATGTCCTCGTCGAGCTGCGCTTGAAAATTTTCCTCGCGTAATTCTTGATCAATTTCAAGTTGACGCCCAAGCGTTTCGTATTTTTGTTCGAGCCGCACATTGCGCCGAATCAAATCAATCGCGTGATGTCTCGCGGTTGCCATCAACCACGCGCCCGGATTGTCCGGTACGTCTGTTTGGGGCCATTGCTCCAACGCGGCGACGAGCGCGCCTTGCGCGAGATCTTCCGCGACACCAACATCGCGGACGATGCGCGCGAGACCCGCGATGAGGCGCGCGGATTCGATTCGCCAAACTGTTTCGATGGTGCGGTGAATGTCGGTCAAGTTCGCGTTAAATCCTTTTCCCTTTTCGGGTCATTTTTTCATGTACTGGACGCGTTGTTTTTGGTCGAAATGTTCTATCGCGTATCGTAACATTGTACGCGGCATGGTTGCGGCGTGTTGGTCCAAAAATTCGAGCAAGCGTTCGCGGTCAGTGTCACCCGCCGCGCGCAGCATCCAGCCCGTTGCTTTGTGAATCAAATCGTGTTCGTCGCGCAAAAGCATCTCGGCAAGCTTGAACGTGTCGTCGAGGTCGCGCTGACGAATAAAGTACGCGGTACTCACAATCGCCGTGCGGCGTTCCCAGATATTTTTGGAACGCGCCAATCTGTACAAGACGGCGCGCGGTTTATCGTACAGATAGCCGCCGACGACATACATCGCGCTGCGGTCCACCAAATCCCAGTTGTTGATGCGGTCATGCCGACGGAGATAGAGTTCGAACAATTCTTGACGGCGCGCGTCGCTCGTTTTTTTGCGACGCGCTTGAAAATCCATGATGCTCACCGCACCCGCGCGCGCTTCGTGAATCGGGCTTTCGAGCAATTTTTCGATTTCGTCGAGCGGCATCTCGGCAAATTCTTTTGCCAACGCAAAGACATTGCCCATCCGCACGCCGATAAAGACATCACCCGCGCCGTATTCGCCCGGCGCAGTTTTGAAATAGCGCTGCATCTGCGCGGCGTCGCTGGGCGAAGCGTGCTGGTTGAGACGCACGATAAATTGTTTGGCGGTGAGTGCTGCGCGGTTCTGGGTAGTTGTTTTCATTTTTTATTCCTCGCGCCGATAGCGCATGAACACGACGCCCGATGGAATTGGCGCGGTTTCGACGAGTTTGAGTCCGATGCGTTTGCCTTCGGGAAAGAGTCGCTTGCCGCCGCCGAGCGTGATGGGATAAACGTGCAGCGTGTACTCGTCAATCAAATCGTTCTCGGCGAGTGTGTGAATCAAAACGCTGCTTCCGTCAATGAGAATGTTCTTGCCCGCTTGTTGCTTGAGTTTGCGAACCTCTTGGACAACGTTGCTGCGTATGATGGTCGAGTTGCGCCAAAGCGATGTGTCCTTTAACGTCGCCGAAACAACGTATTTGTGAATCGCTTTCATTGGGTCGCCAAAGGGATCGCCTTCGGGCATGGGGTCGAACGCCGCGCCGTGACCTTGCCATGTTTTGCGTCCGAGCAGCAGCGTATCCGCGTGCGAAAACGCGTCGTCAAAATGTTTGCCAATGTCGTCGTGCCAATAGGGCAGCGTCCAACCGCCATATTTGAAACCGCCGTCGGTATCTTCAGTTGGGGCGCCGGGCGCTTGAATCACGCCATCCAGCGTGATGAATTCATGTACGATAATGTCTCGCATTTTTTTCCTTTCATTTGTGTCATTGTACAGCTCTGCACAGAAGGGCGTTCTCTAACGCCCGTATTTGGAATTTTCGACGCACCGCGCTAGAGAGGACTTTCTACGCACTAAAATTTTTCAAAAAATTTCCTCCGCGCGGGATTACGCAAGTTTCGCGCGCATTCGTTCTTCTTGCGCTTGCAATTCGGGCGTGAACGCTTCGCCAAAATCTTCCGCTTCAAGCACGGGGCGGAGTTCAAGGACGCTTTCGCCCTCCATCGGATTCGGACAGCGTTTTGCCCATTCGAGCGCTTCGTCCATTGACTTTACTTGCCAAATCCAAAAACCGGCGACGAGTTCTTTGGCTTCGGTAAAGGGTCCGTCAACGACGGTGCGGTTTTTTCCAGAAAATTTGATGCGCGCGCCTTTGGAACTCGGATGCAATCCTTCACCCGCGAGCATAATGCCCGCTTTCACCAATTCTTCATTGTAATTGCCCATCGCGGTCAACAATTCGGCGCTTGGCATGACCCCCGCTTCCGATTCGGGCGTAGCTTTTACGAATACGATAACTTTCATTTTGGCTTCTCCTTGATTTTTTGATTTTCGAGAGTGTGAATTCACTCTCCCTTGAAAATGTACGACAAATTTCAAATTTGTCGTACCGCTGCCCATTTTCATTCCTCTGCGGGTGCGACGCAGGGCGGCGAATGGGCAACTCCTCTACTAATGCGTCGAACAACGAGGGTCAAATTCGACACGCCAATTCAAGACATTATCACACAAAAAACTCTCGCCTTACGACGAGAGTTTTTGATGAAAATTTATCCGCCAGCCATTGCGCCGACCACCCAAAATGGTTCCGCGCCGGTGGCAATCAAATCGGGCAACGCGTCGTCCACCGCCGCGTGCGAATAATCTTGCCCGCACGCAAAAAAGCGCACGAACGCGCGGCGCTGCATTGTCGTTTGGTCACGCATCGTGCCGCGCAGCATCGGATACGTTTCTTCGAGCGAATCCAAAATCGCGCGAATTGTAATCGGCGCGGCGACATTGATTTCCACTTCGCGATTCGAATTCGCCAAGCGACGGAGATGTGTGGGAAGGATTACGCGAATCATTTGCGTTTTCCGGTACGACAAATTTCAAATTTGTCGTACCGTTTCATTCGAGCGTTTGAACTTCAACAGAAAGCACTGGCGGAAAATCGCGCACAAGCGCTCTCCAACTGTCGCCGTCATCCGCCGAAGCGTACACCTGTCCGCCCGACGTGCCGAAATAAATTCCGCACGGGTCAAGTTGGTCCACCGCGAGCGCGCTCCGCAAAACATTCACGTAACAATTTTCTTGCGGCAAACCTTCCGTCAACGCTTGCCATTTTTCGCCGCCACTCTTGCTGCGATAGACGCGTAATTTTCCATCCGGCACATAATGTTCGGAATCGCTTTTGATGGGAATAACATAGACGGTGTTGGGTTTGTTGGAATTCACCGCAATCGGAAAACCAAAATCGGTCGGCAAGTTGCCGCTGATTTCGTACCACGAATCGCCGTAATCATCGCTCCGCATCACGTCCCAATGTTTTTGCATAAAGAGAACGCCCGGGCGTTTGGGGTGCATCGCGAGATTGTGAACGCAATGTCCCACGTCGGCATCGGGGTCAGGGAGTTCGTACGCCGATTTCAAACCTTTGGTAATCGGACGCCACGTTTCGCCGCCGTCGTCGGTGCGGAATACGCCTGCGGCAGAAATCGCGACGACGATGCGATTCGCGTCGCGCGGGTCTTGAATAATCGTATGCAAACACATGCCGCCCGCGCCCGGCGCCCATAAATTCCCTCTGACGCTTCGCAAACCTTCGAGCTCTTGCCACGTTTGCCCCGCGTCGCCCGAACGAAACAGCGCGGCATCCTCGACGCCCGCATACACCACATCGCGTTCGGTGAGCGACGGCGCGAGCTGCCACACGCGTTTGAATTCCCAAGGATGCGGTGTGCCATCGTACCATTGATGCGTTCCTGTTTCGCCTTCATACGCGAATTTGTTGCCGACGGCGTTCCACGTTTTGCCGCCGTCGTCGGAACGTTGAACAATTTGTCCAAACCAGCCAGTGTTTTGGGAAATGTAAAGCCGATTGGGGTCAACGGGCGAAGCGTTGAAATGATAAATTTCCCAACCGGGAAAAAGCAGGTCGCTCACCTCCCAACGTTTGCGTTTTTCGTTGGATGTGAGAATGAACGCGCCTTTGCGTGTGCCGACTAACACTCGAACGTTTGCCATAAAGAAACCTCCTTGGAATTTTGCGGTGGAGTGATGCAGCTTGCGCAACATGTGACAATGTTGTGTGACTTGCATCACGCAAATTTCATGTTTGGTATTTTAGAACGAATGTTCGATTTGGTCAATACCCAATTTTTTGAACAGAACGCGTTAGAGTGTCCGGGAATTTCTGTGGCTGTCAACGTGGCGCGCCGCGCGATATTTTTAAGGTACAACAAAAAACTCCCGACGAGTGTCGAGAGTCTGCTCAATGATGTGATTTGGCTTTGTATTCCTTTTTCCGCTTCATTACAATGTTATAGATTTTTTTGGATGCTTTATCTGGACTTTCATGTTCCCAAACTCGAATGACTCTCCATCCTGCCAGCTTTAATCGCGCTGTAGTGTCTAGGTCACGTTTCTGATTTTGCTCGATCTTTTTTCGCCAAAACGGAGCATTAGCTTTCGCTTGAGTTCCATGAATAGGACATCCATGCCAGAAACACCCGTCAACAAAAACTACAACTTTGGCTGATCGAAACACAACATCTGCGGTTCTATTTAGTTCTTTGATAGGTCTAACATGGATCCGATAGCGTAAACCTTTCTGATGTAGTAAAGAGCGGAGTGCCTTCTCTGGAACAGTGTCAATGGGTTTCGCTGCCTGCATTCGCCTTAAAGCAGCTTCAGATGAAGGAGGTGGGTTCCTTGCCATAGCTGGAGGACAGAGGCTTATTTCCCAGATAACAATGTTCGTACTCTACTCTTGATGTTATCGTACACCGTAGTAAGCTTATTCTTCGCTTCGTCTGTCAATAGCGCTGTGTGAGCAAGAGCATCTCTCATCGGTTTATATTCTCTGGCGTCTCTGGAAAGACTTGCTTTCTTGATGGGATCTTCCTTGTCAACCAAATTTGCAAGATGGTCCATTGAAAGGTAGCCCAAATCGCTACTAGTTCGTCTGATATCTATACTTATGTTTCCGAGATTTTTGTTGGTGCTCTCATTATTTTTTCTTTCGCCAACCTCTTTCAATGCTTCTGGCGACATCGCAATCCCTTTATCCTCAATATATTTGCGGATCAAATTCTCTGAGACAAAACATTCAGCGTACGAAGAAAAATTGAATTGTGCATCATCTGCCAATTCACTTACCCACTGATCTACTTTTCCCTTGTTTCCAGATTTCTTTGGCATTGAAAACTCTTCCGAAACAACGTTGAATAGTTCTCTGGATTTTCTTTCCTTTTTTGACATTCGTGGATTGTCTGGGTCACCATCTTGACGGATTTTATTTCTTAGTCTGTCCCAGTCTTCCATGATCTCTGCTATTATCCTTTTGAGGTTTTCTAGGAATTCCTTATATTTGGGATCATCGGCGACAATTCCTTCCCTGCTAGTAGCAAATCTATCTATTTCGTCATCCAGATCATCGAAGTGGATTTGTCCATATAGATAGCTCTCGACCAGCCGCGTAGATGGTATGTGTTTTAAGATGTCCTTTTCCCTTAATCTTCCATTTACAAAAAGGTCAACGCTAACTTTCTCTTCAGTAGTCATTATCTTCAGATGGCTTGGGTGCTTAACAGACGCGATAAATCCTCGAATCGCTTTTTCTTCCTTGCGTGATATTGTTTCCTTGAGTTCTGGACTTTTCGAAATCTTTTCGCTGACGAATGGGTCATTTAGCTCATTGATAATCCACACAAACTGTGTTTTGTTGGCAAGGTCATCAAGATCGTCAAGGGTGATTTTCTTGTGGTCAACATAGATACTAAAACTATGATCAATAAGTGAGAATCTGAAAGAAAGTGCAATCAGTTTTTTCAAATAATCGGTACTAGCACCGATACCATCACTCATTTCTTCGAAATAGATTATTGTTCCATGTTGATGATCCTTCGCGTATTTCTGGAAAATTTCACCATCGACTTTACCCAACTTATATTCGTCAGGAGTCAGATCACGCTTTATAGCTTCATCCAAACCTGAGTTATCAATAACTCCGCCTACGTATGGCATATTCTTTGTCTTTGTCAAAATGCTAATTCTCCTTGCACATGACAAAAGGGCAAGTTTTCCTATACCTTTTCTGCCAATGAAAGGTCTTTTCTTTTCGGTCTGGGTTTCGCCGCTCTTTCGCTTCGAATAACCAATTTTTAAGAATTTCTCTTGAAAATCAGTACTGTCCATGCCGTCGCCATCATCTTTGACGACAAAAGCATTATTTTTCTTGTCTATATAAATCCATACATTTTTGGCATCGGCATCCCAAGCATTGGATATTGCCTCTCCGAGTACAGTCATGAAACTTCGATATAAATTTCTCCCCAAGTGATTCAGAACACTCAAGGAAATCTCGAACGAAAATTGACCTTCATCTTTTGCCATGATGTTCCTCGATATGAGCCAGAATTGATTTGCCGATTACAACACCTAATTCCACTGGAACGGCATTGCCGATTTGTACACCAAACCTCTTGATAAAAATATCTTGTTCATTTTTATAGAACTTGTAATCCTCGGGAAACGTCTGCAGCAACGCCGCTTCTCTTATTGTTATTGCTCTATCTTGGGTTGGATGCCCAAATCGCCCAGTCCCATAGTTATAAAACTGAGTTGTAATTGTCGATGCAGGTTCCTCCCATGCCATCCTCCCATAAACTGACTTGTATGATGCTCCAGTTATTTTCTTGTGGCAGGTTAATTGTAAATCCTCGCTCCAATCGAGCCATGTGCCGTTCGGTTTGGATGCTCGAATACGACGTAGATTAATATCACTGAGTTTTGTTGTTCTGTGCAATGGATCGGTTGAGCATATCTCACCTGCAGCGACTGGTGGCAAGTGCCCTATTGCGCCCTTAAGTGTGATTCGATCTTTTTCGAATGGACTTTTTGGAATAAGCGCGATCTCTCCATATTTGGAGGCGAGAAGAACTAACCTACGTCTCTTTTGGGGAATTCCATAGTCAGGACAATAAACCATCGAACATGTAGTATGGTAGCCAGCCTCTTGAAGAAATGTTACGAAATTGATGAATATTTTCTGTGATGCTAGGTTCGGAACATTTTCCATAGTCACAATATGGGGATCTGTCTCGCGTACGATTCTCTTAAATTCACTTATCAAGCGCCATTTTTTGGTTCTTTTTTTGTTCTTTATCTTGTTCGAGTGTGAAGAAAATGGTTGGCATGGAGCACACCCAGCAAGAATCCTTATCTGACTCCCATCAGTCCAGTACTTTTCCGTCAATTCATCTCCGTCAAGTTTAGCAATATCTACAGAAAGGAATTCAGCTCCTACATTCTGTTCAAAAGCATACTTGCATGAAACATCCAGATCCACACCGGCAACTACATGTATTCCCGCCCTCTTCAAACCATAGGAAAGACCGCCGATGCCGCAGAACAGATCGATGGTTGAGGCCGTCATTGCAAAATAATATCCTTTCGCGAATTTGAGGACATGTCTTCCATACAAACCGATTATATGACAAGTGGAAATATCTCACAACGGATCCATATACACCGTCTTCCACTGCGTAAAAAATTCGCGCGCGGCTTTGCCCTGCTCGCGCGTACCCGATGAACTGTCCTTGAATCCGCCGAACGGCACTTGCGGTTCCGCGCCCGCCGTCATCGAATTTACATGCACGATGCCCGCCTCGATTTCGCGCATAAAGCGCAGCGCCAAATTCAAATCGCGCGTGACGACCGATGCGCTCAAACCAAAACGCGTGTGATTCGCCAGCGTGATGGCGTCGTCAATATCCTTTGCCTCGATGACGCCGACGACGGGCCCAAAAATTTCTTCTTGCGCGATTCGCATGTCGGACGTTACCTTGTCAAACACGGTCGGCGCGACAAAGAAACCGTTATCGTATTCGTCGCCGCGTAATTTTTCGCCGCCCGTCACCAAACGCGCCCCTTCGTTTTTGCCAACCGCGATATATTCCAAAACCGTTTTTTCCGCGTCCGCGCTGACGAGGGGTCCCATGTACACATCGCTTTGCATCCCATCGCCCACGCGCAATTGTTTCACGCGCGCGGCGAGCGCCTCGCCATAATCCTTTGCAAGCTCGCGCACCACAATCGCGCGACTCGTCGCCGTACACTTTTGGCCCGTCGAAAGCATCGCGCCTTGCACCGTCAATTCCACCGCGCGCGCAATGTCGGCGTCATTCAAGATCACAATCGGATTTTTGCCGCCGAGCTCCAATTGCGTTTTACCGCCGCGCTGCGCGACCGTCGCGGCAATGCGCGTGCCAACCTCATTCGAACCCGTGAAACTGATGGCTTTTACTTTTGGATTCTCTACCAATTCTTGGCCCGCTTGCGAACCGCGTCCGACGACCA
>Ga0226835_1001663_pt1 | contig 11274 bp, 9 predicted proteins | sample LAC_MetaG_1_FD_163627 | JGI IMG/M metagenome (GOLD analysis project Ga0226835, IMG submission 163627) | Anaerobic ammonium oxidizing microbial communities from anammox membrane bioreactor (MBR) in UC Berkley, California, United States -... | ecosystem: Engineered > Bioreactor > Anaerobic >...
CAGTTGGGGCGCATTAGCTTTCAGGCCTATTGGGACGGCGTGGCCGAGATGCTGCGCCTCAAGCCCGGCGATATGCCTGCCCTGCGCGAGGCGTATTTCGGCGGCGACCAACTCGACCAATCGCTGGTAGACCTGATCCGCGAGCTGCGCGCCGGCGGTCTGCGGATCGCGTTGCTCAGCAATGCGACACTCGACCTGGCAGACCGGCTGGAAGCGTTCGGGATCGCGGACCTGTTTGACCACGTGCTGGTTTCGGCCCGGCTGGGCGTCATGAAGCCGGACCCCACCGCCTTCCGCATCGCGCTCACGGCGCTGGGCATGCCCGCTCAGGACGTGCTGTTCGTGGACAACATCCCGTCGCACGTCGAGGGCGCGCGCGCCGTGGGAATGCCTGCGATCCTGTTTCATCCCGCCCTCGATCTCCGCGCGGAGCTGGCGCGCCTGCTGGCTACCGATCTTCCGCGCTGAGCCGCCCGCAGGATGTGTGCGCATGCCCCAGATTGCAGCAAATGGCGCGACTATCGATTACACCGATACGGGGGGGGACCGCCCGCCGCTGGTCCTGATCCACGGCTGGCTTGAAACCTGGGAAGCGCTGGCGCCGGAGATCGCGTGGCTGCGGGGTGATTATCGTGTGTTGGCGCCGACCCGGCGCGGCTATGGGCGCTCCGGACCCAAACCGCGCGACTATCCTCGCGATTTTTACCGGCGCGACGCCGAGGACCTCGCCGCCTGGCTCGACGCGCTCGGCGTGTCCGGCGCGCACATCGTCGGCTACAGCGACGGCGGCGAGGTCGCGCTGCTGGTCCCGATTCTGCGGCCAGATCTGGCGTGCTCGGTGGCGGTGTGGGGCGCAGTCGGGCATTTCACGCCGGACCTGCGCCCGCGTGTCCAGCGCAATTACCCGGCGACCTGGGTGGACGAGCGAACGCGCGCCCTGCACGGGCCGGAGCATATCGACGCGATGGTGCTCGGCTGGGTGACTGCCATGAAGCAGATTATCGACAGTGGCGGCGATGTCAGCTTCGGCATGGCCGGCCAGATCACCTGCCCGCTGCTGCTGATGCTTGGCCGGGACGACACGCTCAACCCGGTGGCACTGGGGCGCGAGTTTGTGGCCCGGACGCCGCGCGGGCGGCTGGTGGTCTTTGACTGCGGTCATGCCATTCACCGCGAGCAGCCCGAGGCGTTCCGCGCCACGCTTGGCGAGTTCCTGCGTGCCGCATCCTCGCCCGCGCCATGAGCGTCCCCCAGGCGGCGTCCACGCTGCGCGATACGTTCGATGGTCCCGATCTGGCGGCGGTCTGGCACCCGCGCACGTACGGGAATGGGATCGTTCAGCAGGGCGGCGGCGTGTTGCGCTGTATCCTGCCGCCGGGCGCGTCGCGCCAGTACAGCGATGCTCAGATCACCGATTACGCGCGCCCGCGCGGCGAGCGCTTTGTCTGGCAGCCGCCGCTGCGCCTGCGTGTGCGTGCCTGGGCGTCCGCGCCTCAGGCCGAGCTGATCGGCACGGCCGGGTTCGGTTTTTGGAACGAGCCGTTTGCCCCGCTGGGGCGCGGGCTGCCGCGCCTGCCGCGTGCGATCTGGTTTTTCTTCGGCGCGCCGCCGCACAACATCGCGCTGGAGTTGGGCGTTCCCGGCTATGGCTGGAAGGCCGCTACACTGGATGCCACACGCCCTCAGGGAATAGCGCTGTTGCCCCTGGCGCCGTTCGGCGCGCTGCTGATGCACGTGCCAGCCCTCTACCGGCGGCTGTGGCCGGTTGCGCAGCGCGCGCTGGGCATTTCCGGCGCGGTCCTGCCGGTGGACCTGGGCGATCCGCACACCTACGAGCTGGACTGGGGCGTGGGCAGCGCGCGCTTTCGCGTCGACGGGGAAACGGTGCACGAGGCGCCCGCAGCGCCGCGAGGCCCGCTGGGCTTCATCGCCTGGATGGACAACCAGTATGCGATCGTCACGCCGCAGGGGCGCGTTCGCTTCGGCGTGACGCCGAACATCCGCGAGCAGTGGCTGGCGCTGGACGAAGTGGTGATCGAGATGGCGTGAGGAGCGAATATGCAGACGGAGCGTTTCGCCGGCAAGGTGGCGCTGATCACAGGCAGCGGGCGCGGGATTGGCCGCGCGATCGCGCTGCGCCTGGCGCGCGAGGGCGCGGACGTGGTGGTCAACTACTTCCGCAACCGCGAGCCGGCCGAGCAGACGGCGGCGGAGATCGCCGCCCTGGGGCGGCGCGTGGAAGTGGTCAAAGCGGATGTGGGCGACCCGGACGCCATTACACGCCTGGTCGATAACGCCGCGCACGCGCTCGGCGGGCTGGACATCCTGGTGCACAACGCTGCTTCTGGCTACAACCGCCCGGTGCTCGAACAGCGTGTCAAGGGCTGGGACTGGACGCTGAACATCAACGCGCGTGCGGCGCTGTTTCTGGCGCAGCGTGCTGCCCCGCTGATGCAGGCGCGCGGCGGCGGGGCGATCGTCAATATCTCCAGCATTGGTGCCACCCGTGTGCTGCCCGATTATGTCGTGGTGGGGGCCTCGAAGGCGGCGCTCGAAGCCGTCACGCGCTATCTGGCGGTCGAGCTGGCGCCGCTGGGGATCGTGGTCAACGCTGTGTCGGCGGGGATGGTTCGCACCGATGCCCTGCAACACTTCCCTGGGATGCGCGCGCATTTCGAGGAGCGCGTCGCCTATGCCCTGGCACGGACGCCTGCCGGGCGCGTGCTTGAGTCCGAGGATGTGGCGGGGGTGGTTGCGTTTCTGTGCTCTTCGGACGCCGCCATGATTCGCGGCCAGACGATCCTGATCGACGGCGGGGCATCGCTCGGTTTTTGAGGCACGCGCGGTTCAGCAGGATAGGATAGGCAGGCGGACCGTCACCTGTGTGCCTTCGCCCTCGGCGCTATGTAGCTCGATTTGCCCGCTGTGCGCCTCGATGATCCCGCGTGCAATGGGCAGCCCCATGCCGATGCCCTGCTGCTCGTTGCGGTCGCGGTCGGACTGGATCATCACGTTCCAGATGTTTTCCTGGTCAGCTTTGCTGATTCCCAGGCCGTGGTCGGTCACAACCACGACGGCCCGGTCGCCCTGGCGCTCGATGACGATCTCGACCCGGCCGCCCTCGTGCGAATACTGGATCGCATTGCGGATGATCTCGCTGAACGCCGTCGTCAGCAGGTCTCTGACCCCGGCGACCATGGTCACTGCGTCCGACGCGGCAGCGAGGATGTCGACGGTCACCTGGCGCGTCTCCGCATATTTGCTGAGCAGGGTAACCGCATCGCTGACAACGAATTCCAACTCCAGCTCGTCGCTTAGCTCGCTGATCTGCTGCGCGATGTAGCCGCTGATCAGTTGCGAGTAGAGCACCATCTGCTCGGCCAGCCGGTTGAGGCGCAGTGTGCCGCTTTGGATCAGTTCCAGGCTGACGCGAATATCGTCGGTGGGGCCGGGTTCCTGCTGCATCTCAAGCTCCTCGGCCAGCAGCGCGAAGCCCCCGGTGACGTAGGTCAGCGGCGTGCGTAATTCGTGCGAGAGAAGCTGGATCAGCATCCGGCGGGCGTCGTTCAGCCCTTCGGCGGCGTGCGCGCGGATGTCGGCGGTGCGCTTGAGCTTGTTTTCGACGGCAATCAGAAAATCTTCCGGTTCGAACGGCTTGACCAGGTAGTCATCGGCGCCCATCATCCGCCCGGTCGAGATGTCGCGCCGCGAGCCACGCGCGGTGAGGAAAATAAAGGGAACGGCCCGCAGCGAGGGTATCTGGCGGACGGCCTCGAAGAACTGGTAGCCGTCCATGCGGGGCATCATGATGTCGCTGACGATCAGATCGGGAACCAGCCCGCCTTCCAGCAGGTCCAACGCTTCGCGGCCATCCCGCGCGACCTGAACTTCGTAGCCTTCCAGCTCGAGCACCAGCGCAGCATTCTTGCGAAGATCCTTATTGTCCTCGACAAAGAGGATGGTCGCTTGCATGGGATCTTCCCCGGCGGCTCAGCGTTCCCGGCAGACTGGCGTCTAATCACTGGTATAAGCGATTGCTTTTCATTGTAGCATGATCGTACCATGCAGAGACACGCGGTAGTTTGAAAAAATCCTGAAAAATAGCCCGGACGATCCTCAGCGAGCACTTGTGTCGCCGAGTTTGTCGTCGAGCTTAAACTCTTCATAGATGCGATCTAACCCCGCTTTGATGCGGCGCTGCACGCGCTCGACCTCATGCTCCTGGTAGGGGAACAGCGGCAGCAGCTCTGGGACCAGCGTCGAGGTATCTGCGCGGGGGCGGCCCGCGTGATAGAGGCTGTGCACCCGGCGCCGGGCCAGCCGCAGATAATTGGAGATCGGCTCGGTGGCGCTTTTATCGGTCAGCGGACCGCGCCCCGGCACGATGATCTCAGCGGCAAAGCGCGAGCGCCGCAGATTGGTCAGGTTTTCCAGCCAGGCTTTGGTCGAGCTGTTCGAAATATAGAGGTGCTGGTCGGTGATGATGCTGTCGCCGGCAAACAGAATGCCGTGTTGCGGCAGGTGAACCCACAGGCTGCCCGCCGTGGGGCCGGGCATCGCCAGCAGAGGGATCTCGCGCTGGCCATAGCGAAGCTGCATCCGGCGCGTGAATCCTACCGTGGGCAGACGCACGCGTATGCTGGCGAACTGGCTACGCTCGACCGCATCCCGCGCGAGCGATTCTACGGTGCTATCCAGAAAGGCGGCGGGCAGGTTACGCAGATGGTTGATTGTCTCGGTGTGGGCCACAATCACGGGCGCATCGAACCAGAAATTGCCGATGAAGTGATCGCGGTGGCAGTCGGTGGTCACGATTGCGCGGATCGGCACTTCGGCCACGCTCATCAACATTTCGTGCCAGCGGCGCGCATCCTCGGGATAGGGCGGCGTGTCGATCAGCACCCACCCGTCATCCGTCAAAATGGCTCCGACATTGACGCGGTGAAAGCCCGTTTCTGCGAAGATACCTGGTGCGAGTTCTTGCACGGCCTGTTCCTTTTCAGCGCGATGTGTTTGCATCCGACTTCAGGGATTCCGCCGCCGCCGCCAGGGCCGCTGCCAGCGCCTCGCGCGTCGCGGCGACGCCGCCCCCCTGCGCGAACGACGGGCGCCCGCCCCCGCGATCAACGCCCAGCACTGCCAGCCCGGCTTTGAGCGCGGCGACCATGTCGTGCGGCAGATCGTCCGAGCGTGCGGCGATGATCTGCGCTTTCTCGCCCGTCACACCGCACAGGACAATAGTTTGCGGGTAGGCGATCAGCTTCTGCGCCAGTTCGCGCGCGGTCTGCGGATCATCGTCCAGCACCTGGGTGACGAGCGCAAAGGCGCCGTTGTGCGGCGTCGCGGCGCGCAGCTCGCGAGCCTGGTGCTCCAACAGTGCGGACCGGGTGGCGCGCAGCTCGCGGCGGAGGACCTGGTTTTCTTCGCGCAGCCGCTCCAGCGCCGCCGGGACGTCCCAATATCCCGTGGTCAGGGCGGCGGCAAGCTGGTTCATGAGCGCGTTCTTCTCGCGATAATCGGCCAGGGCACGCCCGCCGCAGCGAAACTCGACGCGCAGCGCCTCGCCGCGCCGCTCGATGCGCACAATCTTGATCAGGCCGACGGCCCCGGTCCGCGCGACGTGTGTCCCGCCGCAGGCGTTCAGATCGAAATCGGCCACCTCGACCACGCGCAGCGCCCCCCCCACCTCAGGCGTCTTGCGGAGCACCAGCGTCGCCAGCTCGTCCCCGTCCGGGAACCAGGCGCGCACCGGCCGGTCTTCAAACACGATCTGGTTGGCGAGTGTCTCGGCCCGCTCGATCGTCGTCGTGTCGAGCGCCGGCGTATCCAGATCGATCGTGATGCTGTCTGCGCTCATATGGAAGCCGACCGTTTCCGCTTCGGCCACGCGCACAAACGCCTGCGAGAGGATGTGCTGGCCGGTGTGATGCTGCATGTAGTCGAAGCGCCGCGCCCAGTCGATCTCGCCGTGGATCGGGCGATGAATCTGATCGTCGGCGAGCGGACGCTCCAGAATGTGCAGGATGGCGCCGTCGCTCTCGCGGACGGTCACGTCGATCACCCGCACGCCGTTTAACGTTCCGGTGTCGTGCGGTTGGCCGCCGCTGGTGGGGTAGAAGTAAGTGCGGTCGAGGACGACAGCCGGGGCGCCGTCAAGCGTGGTGTGCTCGATGCACTGCGCGTCAAACGCGGTGGTATAGGAGTCGGAATAATACAACCGCTGCGTCGTCATAATGCCCTGCGGGTCGTGTGGTTGATCGGGAAGCTGCGGGCTATTGTAACATCTTGGCGCTGAAAAGTGGAGCCTTCAGGCGTCGGATTTGCGCGCTTGTCGCGCTCGCAGAAACCCGATTGCCAGCGCGCACGCTACGGCGAGATGCGGCGTGAACATCGTCCGCATGCGCGTGTCCAGCCCGGAAGTCTGCACGAACAGTGTTCCCACCGTGAAGTACGCACTCACCAGTACTATGCCCCAAAACAGCAGCCAACGCCGCTGCCGGTACGCGATCCACAGCCCGGTAGCGGCGCCGAGCACCAATGCGGTGTTCCACACGACCTCGAACGGGATTGCCCAGCGCGGCAGCATATTTGTGAAGCCGAACATCCGCGCCACGCCGAGGGGCAGGGTATAGAGGTATTCGAGCGGGTGGTTAGCGAACGTCTCAAACGCGACTGCATTCATCGCGCTGGTTAGTTCGGCCGGGCCAGTGTAGTGCGTGTGGCGCGTGCTGGTATCGACCTGCGACGTGTCGCGTCCGAGGCGCGCCTCAACCCGCCGCGCCAGATCGGTGTATACCGTGTCCATATCGTGGCCGGTCGCCCAATGTTCGACCGAGGCGGCGCGATAGTAGAGCAGGCTGTAGGAACTAACCGACGAGACGGTCGGATTGTCGAACACGCGCGCGTTGTGCGCCACCCACGCACCAATCCCCACAACGCTGATCAAGATGTAAGCAAATACGGTCCGCCAGTGGCGGCGGCTTATCAGCAGCAGCCAGACACTCAGTCCGGTCCAGATCAGGAATGGCGCCGGGCGCGACAACACCGACAAGACCAGCGCGACGCCAGCAAGCGCGCCCGCCGCAAGCTGGAGCATCGTGTTTCTCTGGCGGATGCCGCTTAGCAGAGCTATCAGCATGATCAGCAGCGTGACGTTCGCTAACGGTTCCGGTCCTAAAAAGCTCGAATAGACCACGCTGGCGGGATCAAGCGCGACGATTAGGCCGGCGAGCGAGGCAAGCACCGCATCCAGCCCCATCTGGCGCGCCAGTATGATCGTCAGCGGGGCAAGCGCGGCGCCGATTGCCGCGTTCGCCAGCAGGATCGCGCTATGTTGCACATCGAGCAGCGCCACAAGCAGCGGGAACAGCGGCGGGCGGATTAGAAACAAGCTATTCGTGAAGTCGCCTTCGGCCAGGATATGCTCGCCGCCAATGCGATAGAGCGTATAGTCGCCGCTGTTGAACGCGCTAATAAGGTCGTCGTTCCAGCGTGCCGCAGCGTAACCAAACCGCAAGCCAAGCGCGACAGCAAAGATCAGTAGCAGCCCGACGACCGGACGCGAACGAAGCGCGGAAACCATTTCTAGCTTTCTCCTGAAAGCAAAGAATTACAATTCCTGCTCACTGAGCCACGCCTGCCATGCTTCGTCCAGTGCCTCGAACGATTGCCCCAGATGATCCTCGCTCGCCTTGTCGAGCGTTTGCCCGTTTGCCATGGCTTCGAGCCAGCGATAGCACGCCTCAACGCCGAACACCTCGCCGATGAAGTATACCAGCGTGGCGCTCTGGTCGCGCGCCAGCTCGAACGCCTGCGCCGGGCTGAGCGTGGGTTGTGCGGCGGCGAACGTGTCGCGGTCGGCCAGCTCGTCCCAGGCAAAGAGCCGCTGCCCGGCGGACTCCCGAACGGCAGCCAGCGCGGCGATGCGCTCGATCATCCGCTTCTGCTGGCTGACCGGGCGGAACTGCATCGCGCCATACTCCGCGAAACCTTCTACCAGCCACCAGGGGACGGGCATTTCGTCACCGCCGCTGCGCTGCGCCTTCGCGCTGAGGCAATAGAGCAGCCAGCGCGCCATCTCGCGCGCCACATCCGGCGGGCGCGGCGCGGTGTTGCTCGGCCCCAGGGTGAGCTTGATCGCCTCGCCGGGGCGGTTCCAGGTCGTGATGCTCGCCTGCGACAGGCGGGTGACGGTTTGCAGCGTGGCCGCGCTCTCGTACAGCCGGATCTTCAGCACCTCGGCAGGCTTGAAGCCGAAGAGCGCCGTCAGGCGGGCGTGGATGTCCGGCAGGTCCCCGGCCAGAGTCTCCGCCTCGGCGCGGTTATCGGTCAGCGAATTGGCAAAATAATAGAGGCGGATGCCGTCCAACTCGATCACCTGCCAGTCCTCGCCGCCGTAGAGCCAGCGCTCCCCGTCGCGGATGAAGACGACCGACAGCGTCGCCCCGCCCGACGAATCTTGATCGCGCTGCGTCCAGGTGATCGTCAGGCGGGCGCGGGCCTCGGTTGCGCCGGCGGGCGCGTCGAGCGCGCTGATCGACAGGTCGAAGGCAGACAGCGGGTGCTCGACCCAGTCCTGCGCCCAGCGGAACTGCTCGACGTACAAGGTTGTGTTCCCGGTCCAGACGTTGGCCAGATACCCATCGCGATCGCCTGCCAGGACAGCCTGTTCCATCCGCGCCAGCGTCCGGCTGATCGCCAGCTCGATGTCGGGCGCCGGTTCGGGCGTGGGCGAAGCATGGGCAGCGCGGGTTGGCCGGGCGAACAGAGCGGCGGCGGTCTCAAAGCGGGCGGCGTCAGGGGTGACGGTCGGCGGGGGGCCGGCTTTCTGGCAGGCGGCCAGCACGAGCAGGCCGGTGAGCAGCAACGCGATGAGAGAGTGCGGACGCTTCATGCCCAACCTATCCTGGCGCGGGCGGGCGGTGTGTCAGCGGATGCGCAGGTACGAGATCGAGCTTTCCTGCAAGCCCGCTGCCTGGGCAAAGGCTCGCGCCGCCGGGCTACCGCGCTCGATGTTGACGTACAGGTGCGTCAGCGACAGGCGATTGGCGTGCCGCAGAGCTGCCTCAAGCAGCGCCGCGCCGATCCCCTCACCCCGGTACTCCAAAGCGACGGCCATATCGTCGATCCAGCCGCGCCCGCCGGTCAGCGTGTGAACCAGCGACAGCGCGACGAACCCGATCACCTGGCGGGGTGGGGTGGTGGTCTCGGCCACGTAGACGACGATGGTCTGTCGTTCGATGAAGCGTTGGGCCGCGGCCTGCCACTCTGCTTCGGTCAGCCCCTGGTTGCCTTCGACCAGGTGTAGCAGGTCGATGACGGCGTCGACATCTGTGCGTTCGGCCTCGCGGATGATGAATCCCTCACCGATCGAGGCGGCGGGCGGCGGGCTGCCCGGTTTGGCTTGCAGGGTGAGCCAGCGCTGCACCGCCTGGCGGTGGGTGCGGAAGGGCATCGGGGGTAGCTCGTCCGGCTGGAACACGCGCACATCTGCCGCGTCATCTCCGGCGTGCAAGGTGCCACCCGTCGCACGTGCCCGGTAGAAAACGATAATCCCGCTGGTAGGCGGGCCTTCGGGGAACGAGTAGATGCCGAGCAGATCGACCAGCTCGACCTGCAGCCCGGTTTCTTCCCGGCATTCGCGGATGGCCGCCTCTTCGACGCTCTCGTCCGCTTCGATATAGCCGGAAACCAGCGCCCAGTGCCCGGCCTTCACCCGCCCGCCGCGCTTGACCAGGACAACGCCGCCGTCTTTCTCGATCAGCACGCCCACACCGGGAACCGGGTTGACGTAGTGGACATAGCCGCACAGCGGGCAGGTGAGCCGCTCGCGCCCCCCGACCGTGCGCGGGACCAGGCGCTCGCCACATTCGGGGCAGAAGGTCGGTCGGGAGACAGGCAACATACCGCCAGCCAGGTCCGATCCTGGCCTATAGCTCCAGGTAGTCGCGCAGGGGATGGCTCCGGTTCGGGTGGCGCAGCTTGCGCAGCGCCTTCGCCTCGATCTGCCGGATGCGCTCACGGGTCACGCCGAAGTGCTTGCCGACTTCTTCCAGCGTATGTTCCTGGCCGTCTGTCAGGCCGAAGCGCATTTCGAGCACCTCGCGCTCGCGCGTGTTGAGCACCGAGAGCGCGCCCCGGATCTGCTCCTTGAGCAGTTGGCGTGCGGCGGCGTCGACCGGGCCGAGGATCTTGTCGTCCTCGATGAAATCGCCGAGCAGGCTTGAGTCTTCCTGCCCGACGGGCATATCGAGCGACATCGGCTCCTGCGAGATGCGCAGGATGCGGCGCACCTTATTCGCAGCGCGGCGCAGCTTGCGCGCCAGGGCCGGGTCGAGCTTTTCGTCGGTATCCCACACGGCGCGAATCTCGGCGACTTCTTCGGGCGTCAGAAAGTCCATCTCCAGCGCGATCTGCTCGGCGGTCGGCTCGGAGCCAAGCTCCTGGATCAGATCGCGCTGGATGCGCATCAGGCGGTTGATCGTCTCGACCATGTGCACGGGGATGCGGATGGTGCGCGCCTGATCGGCGATGGCGCGGCTGATCGCCTGGCGAATCCACCAGGTGGCGTAGGTGCTGAACTTGAAGCCTTTGGTGTGGTCGAACTTCTCCACCGCACGCAGCAGGCCGATATTGCCTTCCTGGATCAGGTCCAGGAAGTTGATCCCGCGCCCCATATAGCGTTTGGCGACGCTGACGACCAGGCGCAGGTTCGCGCGGGTTAGCGCCTCGGTGGCCTGGATGCCGCGCTCGTTGACCTGGATGAACTCTTCATCGGCTTCGCGGTCGATCTGCTCGCGCTGCTCGGCGACACGCGCGGTGAACAGCGCGCACTCGGGCCAGGTGCCGTGCTGGACGCAATAGTCGCGCAGCCAGCTTTGCAGCCCTTCGGGGATCAGGTATAGGGACTGGAAGACCTCGAACAGGTCATGCGCGATCCGGTTCCAGTTGTCGTCGCGCCCCCAGTTGCCCTGCTCCAGGAAGATGCGGACGTACGACGTCTCCTGGCCGGTGTTCCAGTTGCGCCGCAGGTTTTGCACCTCGGCGATGAGCAGCTCCGGCAGTGGCGGTTCGATCTTAAAGCGTTCAAGCGCGCTGCACATGCGGCGCCAGTGTTCGTCCAGGTGCGTGTAGATCGCGATCACCACGTCGCTGGGTGCCGGTTCCACGTCGCCCTCTGCGCCGGTGGAGAGCTGGCGGATCATGCGGTCCAGCAGGTTGGCAGCGGCGATCTGCGCGGCCAGCCAGGTTTCGCGGTTCGGATCAAGGAGCTGG
>Ga0226835_1001664_pt1 | contig 11273 bp, 9 predicted proteins | sample LAC_MetaG_1_FD_163627 | JGI IMG/M metagenome (GOLD analysis project Ga0226835, IMG submission 163627) | Anaerobic ammonium oxidizing microbial communities from anammox membrane bioreactor (MBR) in UC Berkley, California, United States -... | ecosystem: Engineered > Bioreactor > Anaerobic >...
TGACGCGCGGCCTGCGGGAGTCCATCGGTTACCTGTTGGTCGCCACGGACCGGATCAGTCACGGTGACCTAGACGCACCGGTCGAGCTTGCGCGCGACGACGAGCTGGGCCAGATAGCCGGCGCGGTCGAGCGCATGCGCATCAGCCTTCGCGAGAGCATGGAGCGACTGCGCCAACGCCGCTGAACATCGGGGTCCGGCCGCCGCCGACGGGCGCGGCCCTGCGGCGTGGTGGGGCGCTCAGCTCGGCATGGGGTGCGCCAGGGCCAGCTCTCGCACGGCGGCCGCCACCGCCTCCGCGTCGTCGCCCCGCAGGCCTCGGTCGATGAGGTCGGCGACGAGGGGCATCTCGGCCGGGGTGAACCCGCGCGTGGTGATGGCGGGGGTGCCGATGCGGATGCCGGAGGTGACCCACGGCTTCTCCGGGTCGAAGGGCACCATGCTCTTGCTGACGGTGATGCCGGTTTTGTCCAGCCGCCGGCTGGCCGTGTTGCCCGTCATGCCCTTGCCCTGCAGGTCGATGACGAAGAGGTGGTTGTCCGTGCCTCCCGACACGATGCGGTAACCGCGCTCGGCGAGCCGCGCCGCCAGCTCCTTGGCGTTGGCCAGGATGGTTGCCTGGTAGTCGCGGAAGGCGGGAGCGAGGGCCTCGTGGAACGCCACCGCCTTGCCGGCGATGACGTGCTCCAGCGGACCGCCCTGGATGCCGGGGAAGATGGTGCGGTCGATCTTCTTGCCGATCTCCTCGTCGTTGCCGAAGATGAGGCCGCCGCGTGGGCCCCGCAACGTCTTGTGCGTGGTGCTCGTCACCACGTGCGCGTGCGGTAGCGGGTGCGGGTGCAACCCGGCCGCGATGGGACCGGCGATGTGGGCGACGTCCGCCAGGAGGTACGCTCCCACCTCGTCGGCGACGGCCCTGAACGCCGCGAAGTCGATGAAGCGGCTGTAGGCGCTGGCGCCGGCGATGATCATCTTCGGGCGGTGCTCGAGCGCCAGGCGCCGCACCGCGGCGTAGTCGATGGTCTCGCTCTCGCGGTCGACCGGGTAGCCGACGACCTCGTAGGAGCGACCGGAGAAGTTGACGGGCGAGCCGTGCGTCAGGTGACCGCCGTGCGCCAGGTCCATGCCGAGGACCTTCGCGCCGTGCTCGAGCAGCGAGTAGTAGGCGGCGAAGTTGGCGTTCGAGCCGGAGTGCGGCTGCACGTTCGCCCAACCGGCGCCGAAGAGCGCCTTGGCGCGGTCGATGGCGAGCTGCTCCACCAGGTCGACGACCTCGCAGCCGCCGTAGTAGCGCTTGCCCGGGTACCCCTCGGCGTACTTGTTGGTGAGGACCGAACCGACGGCCTCCATGACCTGCCTCGAGACGAAGTTCTCCGAGGCGATCAGTTCGAGGCCGCCGGCCTGGCGGTCGAACTCCTGGTCGATGAGCTCGAAGATACGCTCGTCGCGTTCGGGATGCGCGCTGTTCGCCATGCCCGAGTATAGCCTCGGGGGTGCCGCGCTCCCGCGCCCTACAGGAAGGGCGCCAGCAGCGCCGAGGCGCGTTCGAGCTTGCTCACGTCGCCGGCAACGAGCGGCAGCAGCGCCTCCAGGGCGGCTCCCACCCGGCGCAGCTCCAGAGCGGTGCCCTCTCCGAGCGCCTCGACCTCGACCTCGGAGAAGGCTGCCTCCTCGATGAGCGCGCCTGCCGCGCCGGCGCGGGGCGGCCTGCAGGTCACCTCGTCGAAGGCGACCTCGGCGACCGGCTCACCGGCCCGGCCGAGCGTGAAGACGTCGCGCAGCGTGACGATCTCCAGGACGGGGGCGAGGGCGGGCAGGTCGACGACGCCCGCCAGCCGCGCGGCGATCGGCGCGGGCCAGTCGACGGCGGCGCCCGCGGCGCCGCCCCGCCCGGCGGCCGGCCCGGCGAGCGGCGCCTCGAGCTCCTCCCGCTCGAAGAGCCCCGCCGCGGCGTCGCCGCGGCCCTTCACCGCCACGACGCGCGCGCCGCCCACGGCGCCCGCGCCGCCTATGGCGCGCACCCGCAAGGCCAGACCGGCCGCGGCCAGCGTGCCCGCGGCGTCGTCGTAGTAGACGTCTTCCTGGCGCCTCGTCCCGCGCCCCTCGACCTGCAGGCCGAGCGGTGCCAGCGCCCCCGCCAACTCGGCGACACCCGGCACGCGCCCCTCCAGCGAGGAGTACTTGAGTTCCAGTTCGCGCGGCATGGCCGAGTGTAACCGCCGCGCCGAGCGGTGCTAGACTTGAGCCATCGCCTCGCACGGCCGAGCACGACCCTGCATCCTCCGCGGCCACGGCCGCTGTAACGAGAAAGGGAGCCGAGATGTCCCAGATCCGTAACGTGGCCGTCCTGTCGCATAGCGGCGCGGGCAAGACGTCGCTGGTGGAGGCCATGCTCTACCGCGCCGGCGCCATCTCGACCCTGGGGAGGGTCGAGGACGGCACCACCGCCTCCGACTTCACGCCGGAGGAGAAGCGCCGCAAGATCTCCATCTACTCGACCGTGCACCCCCTCACCTGGAAAGGCGAGGAGTTCAACCTGATCGACACGCCCGGTTACGCCGACTTCGTGGCCGAGATCCGCGGGGCGCAGGCCGCCGCGGACGCCGCGCTCATCGTGGTGTCCGCCGTGTCGGGGGTGGCGGTGGGCACGGAGCGCGTGTGGACCTCGAGCTTCGAGCGCGAGCTGTCGACGATGTTCGTGATCAACAAGCTCGACCGGGAGAACGCCGACTTCTTCCGCACCATGGCCGACATCGAGGCCACCCTGCCGGGCAACATCGCCGCCATCCAGCTCCCCATCGGCCAGGCCGAGGAGTTCAGGGGCATCGTCGACCTCCTCACCATGCGCGCGTACGAGTTCTCCACGGGCGAACCCGAGGAGGTGCCCATCCCCGACGAGGTCGCCGGGTTGGCCGCCGAGTACCGCGACCGTCTGGTCGAGGCCATCGTCGAGACGGACGACGAGCTGATGCTGCAGTACCTCGAGGAGGCGACCATCGACCAGGATGCCCTCCTGGGCGCCTTCTACGCCGCCGTGCGCCGCAACGAGCTCACGCCCGTGCTCCTCACGTCTGCCGCCAAGGTGATGGGCATCAGCCTCCTGCTCGACTTCCTCACCAGGGGCGTGCGGCACGTCGCGGATCACGGGCCGCTGCCCGTCGAGTCGGGCGAACCGCCCACGCTGGGCGAGGGGCAACCGTTCAGCGCCCGCGTCTTCAAGACGGTCGTCGACCCGTACCTCGGCAAGGTCTCCATGTTCAGGGTGCTGTCGGGCCTGCTCAAGGCCGGCGACCCCCTGCGGGACGCGTCGCGCGGCGCCGACCTGCGCACCGCCCACCTCTACGTCCCGAAGGGCAAGGACCTCAGCGAGGTGCGGGAGCTGGCGGCGGGGATGATCGGGGCGCTCACGAAGGCCGACGAGGTGCGCACCGGCGACACCCTCACCTCCCCCGGCGCCGAGTTCGTCCTGGCGCCCATCCGCCTACCGTCGCCCGTCATGGCGCTTGCCCTCTTCCCGAAGGCGCGCCCCGACGAGGACAAGCTGGGCGACTCGCTCTCGAAGCTGCTCGACGCCGACCCGACGCTGGTCCTGGAGCGCGACCCGAACACGAAGGAGACCGTCCTGTGGGGGATGGGTCACGTGCACCTCGAGATCGCCGTGGCGGCGTTGAAGGACCGCTTCGGGGTGGAGGTCGACGCCAGGACCCCCGCCGTCGCCTACCGCGAGACCATCCAAGGCACCGGCGACGCGCGCTACCGCCACAAGAAGCAGTCGGGTGGGGCGGGGCAGTTCGCGGAGGTGGCCCTCACGGTCGAGCCGCTGCCGCGCGGCTCCGGCTTCGAGTTCGAGTGGAAGGTCGTTGGCGGCACCATCCCCACGCAGTTCCAGACGAGCTGCGAGAAGGGGGCGCGGGCCGGCATGGAGGCGGGCGTGCTGGGCGGGTTCCCGCTCCAGGACGTGAAGGTCACCGTGTACGACGGCAAGGATCACCCCGTCGACTCTAAGGACATCGCCTTCCAGTTCGCGACCACGCAGGCCATGCGCGAGGCGCTGGCGCAGGCGAGGCCGATACTGCTCGAGCCGCTCACGCTCCTCAAGGTCCGCGTGCCCGACCGCTTCACGGGCGACGTGATCTCCGACCTGAACACGCGGCGCGGCCGCATCCTCGGCATGGACAGCGAGGGCTCCGTCAGCGTCGTGAGCGCTCACGTGCCGCTCTCGGAGATCCAGTCGTACTCGGCGGACCTGCGCAGCATGACGGGCGGTCGCGGCGCGTACTCGCTGAAGGTGGACCGCTACGAGGCGGTTCCGACGCAGGTCGTCGACCGCGTCCTCGCCGACGCCAAGCAAGCAGCGTCCTGAGGCTCGCCCGCCGCGCCGCCCGGCGCGCCGGGCGGCGCCGCGTCAGGTGAGGGCGGCGAGCTGCTCGGCCACGTCTTGTGCCAGCTCGCGGGCCAACACCTCTGCCTCGCGCGCCTCGCCGCTCAGGCTCGCCTGCAAGATGGTGGGACCGACGGCCACGGCGCCCAGCAGGGTGAGCTCGCCGTCCTCCGTGACCCCGGCGACGGCGCCAACCTGCCGCCCGGGCAGCGCCGCCGCGAACGCTCGTTCGGCCCGGACCCGGTCGTAGCTGGGACGGTGCTGCAGCGAGTATGCGGTCTCGAAGGCGAGGTCGTCGTCGGCGCGCACGAGCAGCCCCAGCGCGCCCTGGCCCGGCGGCGGCGTGAAGGCGGTCTCGTCCAACACCACGTCGACGGCGCTGCGCAGGTCCAACGTGGCCGCGGCCGCCGCCGACACGATCACCGCGTCGGCGCCCGCGCTCAGCTGCGCGAGGAGGGCGTCCGGCGACGCCGCCTCGATCTGGACGGTGAGGTCCGGGTGCGAGGCGCTCAGGAAGGCGGCGTCGCGTTGCGAGCCGACCACCACCCGGGCGCGGGGCGGCAGCGCGGCGAAGCCGGCGCGCCCCTTGGCGGCGAGTCCCGAACGCGGGTCGGCGCGCCGCAGCACGGCGGCGAGGCGCACGTCCTCGGGCAGGGTGGGCGCGAGGGCGTCGAGCTGGACGGCGGCGATGCCGACCGCGCCGCGCCTGAGGGCCTCCAGCAGTGGGTCCGAGTCGAGTCCGCCCGTCCCGGCCTGGGTGCGGAGCGTGAGGTGGAGGTCCGGCCACTCCTCGGTGAGGAGCTCCAGCACGTTGCGACCGTGACGGATCGCGAGCAGTCCCTCGCGGTTGCCCAGAACTATCCTGGCCATGGCCCAACTTGTACCACACGCGACCCGGGCCCGACCGCCAGAAACCGCGTGCTGGTGCGGCTTACTCCCGGCCGGCGGCGGCCTTGAGCCGATCGGCGCGCGCGACGCTCTCCCACGGGAAGCCGGGCCGCCCGAAGTGGCCGTAGGCGCTGGTGGCGGCGTAGAGCGGCCGACGCAGCCCGAGCTCCTCGATGATGGCGCCCGGCCGCGCGTCGAACTCGCGCTTGACGAGCTCGGTGAGCTCGTCGTCGGTCAGCGCCCCCGTAGAGAACGTGTCGAGGTACATGCCCACGGGCCTCGCCATGCCGATGGCGTAAGCGAGCTGCACCTGGCAGCGCCGCGCCAGGCCGGCGGCGACGACGTTCTTGGCGATGAAGCGAGCGTAATAGCTGGCGGAGCGGTCGACCTTCGTCGGGTCCTTGCCGCTGAACGCGCCCCCGCCGTGCGGCGCGGCGCCGCCGTACGTGTCGACGATCACCTTGCGGCCGGTGAGGCCGGCGTCCGCGGCGGGGCCGCCCTCCACGAACCGCCCGGTCGGGTTGATCAGCAGGGCGGTCTCGTCGGTGAGCAACCCCGCCGGCACCACCGGGGCGAGCACGTGCTCGACCAGGTCGGAGCGGAGGAGGGCGGGGTCGACGTCGGGGTCGTGCTGCGCCGACAAGACGACGTGGCGCAGGTGCACCGCCACGCCGTCGACGTACGCCAGCGTGACCTGCGCCTTGCCGTCGGGACGAAGGTAGGGCAGCGTCCGGTCGCGCCGCACCTCGGCCAGCCGCTCCGTGAGGCGGTGGGCGAGCTGGATGGGTAGGGGCATCAGGGCGGGCGTCTCGTCGATGGCGTACCCGAACATCAGCCCCTGGTCGCCGGCGCCGAGCGTGTCGAAGCGGTCGCCGCTCGCCGCCTCCTGTGCCCGGTCGACGCCCATGCGGATGTCGCCCGCCTGCTCGTTGAGCGCGATGAGCACGGCGCTGTGGTCGGCGTCGAAGCCGTAATCGGCGTTCGTGTAACCGACGTCGCGGGCCGCCTGGCGGACGATGGCCTGCACGTCCACGTCGGCCGTGGTCGTGACCTCGCCGGCCACCAGGGCGAGGCCGCGGGTGAGCAGCGTCTCCACCGCCACCCTCGCCAACGGATCCTGCTGCAAGATGGCGTCCAGGACGCTGTCGCTGATGCGGTCCGCCAGCTTGTCCGGGTGCCCTTCCGTGACGGATTCGGCGCTAACTAGGCGCAACACTGTGTGAACCTCCACGTCCACCCCCACGCGTCGGCGTCGGTGGCGGCGAACAGGATAGCAGGGAGCCGCCTGCCCGGACCGCTTGGCGGCGGCACCACGCATCTATAATCTTGGCGTGAACGTCAGGGTCGCGACGCAGGGGGACGCGGCGGCCGTGCGCGACCTGCTGGCAGGTGTCTACCGCGAGGGCGGCGCGTTCGTGGGCGACGGACCCGAGGGGGTGAACGCGCTCGCGGCGCGCATCGGGGCGCCGTCGGACCGGAGCTTCTACGCGGTCGCCGTGGAGGGCGCGATGCTGGCGGGCTGGCTCGAGCTCCACCGCTCGCCGGCCGCGCGCCTCGAGCACGTGGCCGTCCTCACGCTCGCAGTCGCGCCGGAGGCGCGGCGCCGCGGCGCCGCGCGAGCGCTGCTCGGCGCGGGCTACGCCTGGTGTCGGCGCGCCGGAGTCCTCAAGGTGGCGCTACACGTGCGGGCAGGCAACCTCGCCGCGATCAGGCTGTACGAGAGCGAGGGGTTCACGCTCGAGGGGCGCGAGACGCGGCAGGTGAGGCGCCTGCCGTCGGAGGGCGGCGGCTTCGAGGACAACCTGCTCATGGGCAAGTGGTTGGCGGGGCCTCCGGGGTAGAGTGGCGGCGTGGAGCCCGCAGACGTGCCGGTCGTGCCGGGCGCGCCCGGCGACAGCCCGCGGCAGCGCGTGGCCCTCTTCGTGGACACCCAGAACCTCTACTACGCAGCCCGCGACAACCACGGCGGCAGCGTCGACTACGAGCGCCTGCTCGCGGCGTGCCTGCGTGGGCGGCGCCTGGCGCACGCCACCGCGTACGTGGTGGCGCGCGAGGGAGACGCCACGGCGTTCGGCTTCTTCGGCAAGCTGTCTGCCCTCGGCTACCGCGTGAAGCGGCGCACCGTGCGGATCCACCGCGTCGACGACGAGGGGAACGTGAGGTTGGAGGGCGACTGGGACATGGGGATCGCCGCCGACGTCGTGCGCAGCCTCGACTTCGCCGACGTGATAGTCCTGGCGAGCGGCGACGGCGACTTCGCGCCCATCCTCGAGCTCGCCCAGGAGCGGGGCAAGCGGGTGGAGGTCATGGCGTTCCGCGAGGTCGCCGGGCAGGCGCTCCAGGACCTTGCCGACCGCTTCGTCGCCCTGAACGAGGTGCCCGGCATCTTCCTGCCAGGCAAGGGCACCTGAGCGGCGCCTGAGCGGTTCCTGGGCGCCGCGTTCGCCGCCCCTCTCATCGCGTCGGCCAGCCGGCCCCCAGCAACGTGAGGTGTGCCGCGTACGCGCGGTAGTAGGCCTGCAGGCCGCGCTCGCGGGCGTCCCGCGCCCGCGCCACCGCCTGCGAGTTGCGCGGCAGGTTGCGAGCCTCGCTCGGCTCGTCACGCCTCAGCACGGCCAGCGCGAGGGCCTCGTCGAGCACCTCGACCTCCTCCCAGGCGCGCTCCACCGCCCGCCACGACGACTCCACCGCTCCGTCCCGCGCCAGGTCGTGCGCGGCCAGTTCGGCCTCGGCGGCGGCCACCGCCCGCTCGGCGCGCGAGATGGCCGACAGCGTGCTCTCGTCGAGCCTGAGGTTGGCGCTGAGCCGCACGCTCCAACCGTCCTTGCCGGTGGGGCGCAGGCGCAACGCCAGGTCCGCCTCGGGCCGGCCCGCCGCGACGCCGACGCCTAACGTGGCGCGGCCGCCGCCCTCCTGGTACTGCGCCTGCAGGCGCAGGTCCCGGACCGGTCCCCAGCCGGCCCGTGCGAGCTGGGCGCGCGCCAGGGCGAGCCCCTCGACGAGGGCGGCGCGAGCGCGGTCCTTCCCGGAAGCGGGGGCGGGCGGCGCCAGCGGCGCCGCGCCGCAGGCGCCGTCCTGGGCGGTGGGGACCCCCACGCCGAGGGCGGCCAGTGCGGCGCCCAGCGCATCCACGGAGGCGCGCGCGTCCTGCGCGCCAAGCTCGGCGCGGCGCAACTGGAGCCGCGCCTCGCGAAGGAAGGGGGGTGGCCCAGTTCGGGCCGCCGCCGGGCTCCCCGGCAACGGCGCGTGCTCAGGGTCGGCCACGCGCTCCGCGGCGGTCTGTTCGGCGCGCTCGAGGGCCGCCGCCGCGACGTCCAGGTCCACCAGCGCGACCTCCAAGGCGCGCTCCGCCACCCGCAGGCGGCTGAACCCCAACATCGCCTCCAACACGTCGGCCACCCCCTGCGCCTCCAGCCGCGCCTCGGCGGCCAGGACCGCGACGCGGGCCTTGACGATGGCCACCTCGTCGTAGCGGTAACCGATGGTGGCGTCGAGCTGGTAGCCGACCAGGTCGAGGGCGTCGAGCTCCTGCTCGAGGTCGAGGTCGTCGCCCACCCCGAGGCTGGGGCGCAGGCCGATGCTCGCGCCGAGCCCCGCCTCGGCCAGGTCGAGCTCCCCGTGGCGGAACGCGAGGTCCTCGGCCCGCGTCCGGTAGGCGGCGGACCGCGCGGGAGCCGCCCCGGCGAGGTCGCCGGCCGGGCCTGGCGCGCACTCGGGCGCGGCCGCCGCGTGGGGGCTCAACGCCAGCAGGGCACAGGCCAGGGCGGCGCCAGGGCCCCCGCGGCGGCGCGGGACGGTGCGGTGGCGGCGGACGACGTGAGCTCGTGGCACGAGGTTCCCCCTGACAGCGCCGCGTGGCGCCGCGCGGCGGCGCTCCCCGGGCGCCCGATTGTGGTTCTCGCCACCATAGCCCGGCGAGCCGGCGGCCGTGACGGCGTTCCCGGACGCCGCCCGTGCCCGTCCGGCCGTGCGAGGTCCCTCGCCGCTGCCGCCGGGCCCAAGTAGGATGAGGCCATGAGAGTGACAGTGATCGGAACGGGGTACGTCGGCCTGACGACCGGCGCGGCCCTCGCCTACTTGGAGCACGACGTCACGTTCGTAGACAAGAAGGCCGACGTGATCGCTCAGCTCGCCACCGGCGTCCCGACGATCCACGAGAGCGGCCTGGCCGAGCTCATGGCCGCCGGCAAGCACCGCTCGGCGTTCCAGACGACCATCCCCGAGCTGTCCGGCGAGGGCGTCGTCCTAATCGCGGTGGGTACGCCGTCGAAGGAGAACGGCGACGCCGACCTCACCTACGTCGACGCCGCCGCCACCGACGTCGCCGACCGCATCCAGGAGGGGGCGCGGCTCGTGGTGGTCAACAAGTCCACCGTGCCGGTCGGCAGCGCCCGCCACGTCGAGGGGATCATCGGGCGGCGCCTCGCCGCGCGGGGCGTCCGGGCGGAGGTGCACGTGGCCTCCAACCCCGAGTTCCTCGCCGAGGGCCGCGCCGTTCACGACAGCCTCTACCCCGACCGCATCGTCGTGGGCTCCGACGGGCCGGTGCCCTGGTCGGTCATGCGCCAGCTGTACGCGCCCATCCTGGAACAGACGTTCGAGGCCCCACCGGGCACGCCGCGACCGGAACGGTTCGAGCTGCCGCCCCTCATCACCACGACCACCACCAGCGCGGAGCTCACGAAGTACGCCGCCAACGCGTTCCTCGCCACCAAGATCAGCTTCATCAACGAGTTCAGCGTGCTGGCGGAGAAGGTCGGCGCCGACGTCGTCGAGGTGGCGCGCGCCATCGGCCTCGACAGCCGCATCGGCAGCAAGTTCCTGAGCGCGGGGATAGGGTGGGGCGGCAGCTGCTTCGGCAAGGACACGGCGGCCGTGCTGGCCCTCGGTGGGGCGTACGACTACCAGATGCCCATCGTGCGCGCGGCGGTGGACGTCAACCGGCGCCAGCGGCTCTACGTCGTCGAGAAGCTGCAGCAGCACCTGAAGGTGCTGCGAGGCACCACCATCGGCCTGCTGGGGCTCGCCTTTAAGGGCAACACCGATGACCTGCGCGACGCGCCGTCCTTGACCCTGATCAGGGAGCTCAACGACCGCGGCGCCGTCTTGCGCGTGCACGACCCGGTGGCCATGCCCAACGCCGCGCGGCAGCACCCCGAGCTTCCCGTGGAGTACGCGGCCGACGAGCTGGAGCTCGCCCGCGGTTGCGACGCCCTGGTCGTCGTGACGGACTGGCCCCAGTACCGCCGCCTCGACTTCGCGGCGCTCGCCGCACCCATGCGCGGCAGGCTCCTCCTCGACGCCCGCAACTGGCTTCAGGCGGGCACGGTGGAGGCCGCCGGCCTCACTTACGTCGGTATAGGCAGGTAGGCGGCGTCGCTGACGGCGCCGGCTCTCAGGGCCAACCGGCGAAGGCGCCGCCCGCGGGCACCAGCACCACTCGCAGGTGCAGCGTCAGCGGGTAGTAAGGCTTCAGGTCGATGGGCGTGCCGTCGGCGGAGCGGGTGTAGCGCTCGTCCAGCGGCCGGGAGGCCTGGTCTCGCAAGACGAGCAGGAGGCGGCCAAGGCCCCTGCCCCAGTCGATGGTCTCGTCGCTGACGAGCGACCGCACCGGGAACGTGGCCGAGGCGGTGCCGCGGCCCGTGGCGACGAGGCGGGTCGAGTCGGTGCAGGGCGGGCTGACCACCGTCGGATCGCCTGGCACGAGGCAGAGCTGGAGCTGGGCCGGCGTCTCGCTTGGCTGCGACGCGACGTCGACCCTCACGTGCAGCGCCCCGTTCGACACGTCCGCCGCCCCGGCAACCGCCGCCCCCGCGGTCGCCACCGGGTCGAGGAACACGAAGGCGCCCTGGCCGCCGTCGCTGACGCTGCGAACGGTCAGGTCGCCGTCGAACAGGGTGATCTGGGCGGTCGACCCCCGCGGCGCCGGCGCGGGAGCGGGAGAGGGGGTAGGGGCAGGAGTCGGCGTCGGCGTCGGTGTTGGCGTCGGTGTTGGGGTTGGGGTC